>MDTA01226509.1_pt1 | contig 23782 bp, 22 predicted proteins | sample 811151 | NCBI WGS metagenome assembly MDTA01 (sample SAMN05326648, study PRJNA326480) | marine metagenome | isolation source: seawater | place: Indian Ocean: South | collected 2010
AAATATTTTAAAAATTTATAAAAAATTTAAACCTAAAATAGTCATAAATTTAGCAGCCCAAGCTGGAGTAAGATACTCTTTAAAAAACCCTGAGGCATATGCAAAAACTAATTTAATCGGCTTTTTTAATATTTTAGATGCTTGTAGAATATTTAAAGTTTCGCATCTTATTTATGCCAGTACGAGCAGTGTTTATGGTGCAAATAAAAAATTACCATTTCATGAATTTGATATTGCTGATCATCCAATTCAATTTTATGCAGCAACCAAAAGATCAAACGAACTTATGGCTCATTCATATAGTGAGTTATATAAAATAAAAACTACTGGTTTAAGATTTTTTACAGTATATGGCCCATGGTCAAGACCTGATATGTCACTTCTAAAATTTGCTAAAAATATAAGCGAAAATAAAAAAATTGATTTATTTAATTATGGAAATCATACCAGAGATTTTACCTATATCGATGATATTGTTAAAGGCATTTTAAATATTCTTGTAAAAAAAAAAAGAGTTAAGAGTAAAAAAAATAAAGGATTAGATCCGTCTTCTTCAAAAACTGCACCATTCGAAGTTTATAATATTGGCAGTCAAAGACCAGTTAGACTGATTAAATATATAAAACTAATTGAGAAGTATTTAGGAAAAAAAGCAAAAATGAGAAGGCTCCCATTACAAAAGGGTGACATTCTAGAAACTTTTTCTTCAACTAAAAAACTAAAAAATGATTTTGGGTACTCTCCATCTGTAAAAATTGAGGATGGAATAAGAAAATTTGTAAGATGGTTTAAAGAATATTATAAAAAATGAAAACCTTATCAAATTTTTTTAAAATACTTAACTATAAAGAAAAAAGTAATTTTATCTTTTTAATATTCATGTTGACTATTGTTGCTTTATCCGAGGCTGTATCAATAGGTTCACTAATTCCATTAATTAAAGTTATATTAGACCCACAATATATTGATACACTCAAACAGATATTTAATTTAGGAATTATAAATCAAATACCAAATGAAAAATTTGTAATATTTATCATAATTACTGTTTTTATATTTTTCTCAATAAAATATATTTTCCTAGTTATTTTTTATTTTGCACTTCATAAGTTTACATTTAATCTTAGGTATAGATTACAAAAAATAACATTTGAAACTTATTTAAGTAAAGACTTAAAGTTCTTTAAAGATAATAATACCTCCTTTTTATTAAGAAATCTTACAACTGAAATTGATCAGTTTTCTGTTGCCATTAGCAGTTATTTAGTAATCATATCCGAGGTTTTTGTCATTCTTGCTTTAATTTCAATGGTTGTTTTTTTTCAAACTACAAAAGCAATTCTGGTGCTTGTGGCTCTGTTAATTTTTTCAATTATGTGCTTTAGAATTTTTAGAGAAAGATCAAGTAAATTAGGAATAGAAAGAAAGTTGAATATAGGAAATCAATTAAAAATAATTAATGACGCGTTCGGGCTTATAGTAGATGTGATATTATTTAAGAAACAAAATTTTTTTGTGAATAAATTTAAAGCTTTCGCAAAAAAAACAAATTCGTCTATGTTTAGGCATAATTTTTATAAGTCTTTACCACGTATTATTTTTGAGTGGGTTTTTCTTATAATCATAATTTTTATGTTGTTATATTTAATAGATGATGAAAATTTCTCTAATTCACTTGCGAATATTACTTTTTTAACAGCTGTAATATTTAAGCTGATACCATCATTTAATAAAATTTTTGTGTCTTATCAAGACATTAGATTTTCCTTACCAGTTCTTCAAGAAATAAACCAAAAATTTTTTTTGCGAAAAGAATTTATTTTTAAAGACTCAAAAGAAAATACTAAATTTGAATTTAAAAATCAAAAATTTAAAAACGTATTTTTTTTCTATGATGAGAAAGAGATAATTCTTGAAAATTTAAATTTTGATTTAAATAAAAATAAATTTATAGGAATTTTTGGTGACAGTGGTGGTGGAAAAACTACTTTCATAAATTTACTTTTAGGGTTGTTGAGGCCCAAAAAAGGTGAGATCTTAATTAATGACATAAAAAGTGAGGAAGTTTTAAATGAATTTCAAAAAAATGTGTCTTATGTGCCTCAAGACATATATCTAATCGACTCAGACATTAAAGAGAATGTTGCTTTAACAGATGGTGCTGAATTGAGTTATGAGAATTTTGAGGAAATTAAGATAGCCCTTAATAAAGCAGAATTTGTTTCTAATAAAGATTTGATTACAAACGAAATTTTAAATAGAAAAGTCGGGCAAAAAGGTATCAATCTTTCTGGAGGACAACTGCAAAGAGTCGGTATCGCAAGAGCCTTCTACAGAAAATCTCAAATACTAATCTTAGATGAAGCTACTAGATCATTAGATCAAACTACTGAGGAAGAAATTATAAAAACTTTAGTTAAAAAGAAAAATGACATTACAATTATTATGATTTCACATAATAAAAATAATTTTAAATATTGTGATGAAATATATGAAATTAAAAATAGAAAAATTATTAAACAAGATAATCATAAACTCGGATAAATCTCTGATTTTTAACGGCAAAATCAATAACAATTTTTTTTCCACTATCATCCCACTTTGGATGTAAATCACATCTTGAGCCAAACAAGAAACTAGTTGAAAATTTCAAAGATGTCTCCCAAACAATTTTATTTTTTTTTAAATCAAAAACTAAAAGCTTTTGATAACCAAATTTATTTGGATACGTATCAGTCACAAATAAATTCTTGTTTTTTGGGTTTATCATCGGGTGACCATCCAACTCTAAATCCAAGTTTATTTTAAAAATTTTTCTATTTTCAAAATTAAAAATTTTATATTCTGAAAAATTTTTTTTTTTTAACTCGGTAAAAAGAATTTTCTTGTCATCTAACCAACAGTAATGCGAAATTTTCTTAATTTCTTTGATAAAGTTTATTTTTTTTGAACTCAAATGAAAACGGAAAACTAATATTTTTCTTTCTTTATTAAGTATATCAACCAAAAAAAATAAGATTGATTTTCCAGATGGAGAAAAAGTTGCGTGATTAAAGTGTGATGCTTCAAAATTGAAATTTTTAAAATTTTTAATTAAAAAATTTTTTTTAATAACGTGTGAAATTTTTTTTTTTTTAATATTAACGATTATCAAATCATCACTTATTTTAAGATTATCAAATTTTTTTAAATCGTAACCATATCCATCTCTACTTTTATAAAGATTTTGAAAGTTAAGTGAAATGAAATTTTTTTTTTTGTTATCTACATTAAAGATTAGTTGACTAAAAGATTTTAGAATCTTCTTTTTTTTTAAATCATAAAAAATTGAAATTGGTTTATTTTTTTTTTCACAATTAAAAGCGATAAGGTTCTTATCTACCCACTGTAGTTGAGACCCTAGCTGCCATGAACATAAACTCGTTTTTTTTACTCTATTAAAATTTTGTTTTTGATCAAAATATCCAACAAAATATTTATCACCTTTATTCTCATGGGATAATAATTTACCGTTTTTAAGACTTATCTTATCATGATATCCAAAAAAAGTATTTGAGTTATTAACTTTGAAATCTCTAAATCTTTTAAATGGTAATTTTTGATTATTTACTAAATTATTCATAAAAAATTTTAAATCTAGATAAAGTTTAAGAAAATTTAGATACAAAAATTTCTTCATAAGATAAATATTATTTTTTTTTATTTTGTTTTAAAAAATTTTGCATTAAAAGACAAATACCAAATATACTTATAGGCATTAAAGGCATAAAATATCTAAGGTGTGTTACCAAGAAAATATGAGGAAGAATAAAGACCAGAAATGTGAGAATATAAATATTTGATTTAATAAAATTTTTAAAAAAGTAAAGAAATCCTATTAAATGAAAGAAAAATAAAACTAAACCAAAGATTAAATAAAAATACAAAAATTCATTATTATAAGAGAAAAATTCTAAAAACTCTGTGTACGCCTGTTCTCTAAACCCCATCAATAATATACAGTGGGTAATAAGGTTTAGTGGTATTGCAATTAAATAATCTAAATAAATTAATCCAGTATTTATTTTATCTATAAAAAAAGTTAAGTTTAAATCGTATTTTTGGTTAGCTGATAAAAATCTGGTTCCGTAGTCACTATTGTCAACTAATAAAATCAAACTAAAAGATATAATATATATTAAGTCCTGCCTGATTGTTACTTTATTTTGTGAAAGTCTTTTTTTTTCAATAAATTTTATTTTGAAGATATTTATTAAATAATGACTTATAAAAAATGGTACAAGACTATTTCTCATCATCGAACCAAACAAAAAAACTAAATTTAATGATGTTTTAAAGGCTTTATTTTTCATAATAAGAAAAAAATAAAGTGATATCATTAAATTATTTATTAAATCTGGGGTAAATTTTAAATAGTAAAGATTTAAATATGGATGCATTGCCAAAAATAAACAATAAAATATTAAATAATTTTTTTTTAAAAATTTAGAAGCAACGATTATAAATAAAACATCTTTTAAAAAACTTAAAGATGCAGATAAAAACAAAGCTTGAATATCTGTTAAATTTTTAATCTTTAAAAAACAGGTTATTATTGAAAATAAAAAATTTGGTGATCGAAAGTCACATAAGATATAGAGATTGTAAAAATCATTTGAATAAAAATAATTTTTTTCAAAAATAATTGGTAAAAGAATTATTATTAATATTAAAGATATTATTTTGGCAACTAAATACCAATAGATTAAATAAATATTTTTATTAATGAGTATTGGTAAATTCATCAATTAGATTTTATTAACATAACATTTTTGGAAAATTCATTTATCTTTATTTTATTTTTTTTTCCTTCAATTTTTTCTATTTTATTTAAAAATTCTAAGCATTCATTTTTTTTTATAAACGGTGTTTTTAAATCAGTGTATTTGTTCTCTCTTAACGAATAGTAACTTAATAAAAATTTTGATTTTAAAAACTTGTAATTGCTATCTAAATTTATACTTTTCATCTTTAGTTTATCAAAAGAGTTCAAGATAATATTTAATGATGAAATTTTTTTATAATTGTAAATATGGTTTTTTAAAATAAGGTCAGTGTCTCGATTTTTTTTTAATTTGATTTTATTTGTCAATTTATTGGATAATTTATAAACATCTTTTTCAAGTTTAAAATTATTATTTTTTAAGGAAAGTGGGAGGTAAAAAATTTTTTTTTTTAAAACGCTTGCTTCAAAACTTGTCGTACAATAATCATGAACAATAATTTTAGAGGCCTTCATCCAAGCAATAATCGAAGTATCTCTATTAATTAAAAAGTTTTTTTTTTTTGATAAATCATTGTAATATTTATAATCTTCTGATGGGTGTGGCCTCACTATCGTTTGAAAAACAGAATTTTTTTTTTCTTTATTTAAAAAGTTTAAAAAATTTTTAAATCTTTTTTTGTTAAAATTAAAATAATTCATATAAGTTACAAAATCTTTTTTTTTAAATAATTTTTTATTAAAAAATTTATCTGGACTATTTTTTTTTTTTAGATAATGGTTTGAGTTTCCATAGCTACTAATTAAAAGCATTACATTTTTATATTTTTTTTTTATCTTGTTAACTTCTAATTTATATAAGTTGTCATATCTCTTTTTTAGTAATTCTATTCTAAGACTACCAGATAGAATCAGTTTTTTTTTATCAATTTTTTTTTGTAACAAAATTTTCCTTAATTGTTTTTTTCCCCAACAAAAAAATTGATCTGAAATGTTGATTATATCACTTGTCGCCTTGGTTGATACGTATGCGGTATCAGGTAAAGTAACAAGACCTTCTTCGTCAAAAAGGAATAATTTATTTTTTTTTGCTATTATTTTTTTATAGAATTCTAAATAAGCTTTATGAGTATTAACACCAAAATAAATTCCAGGGAAATAATTTTTTGCTAAAGTTTCAATTTCTTTTTTCCTTCCTAAAAAAACATTGAATCCTTTTAATGTCAAAAAATAAGTCAGTAATAATTTATTTTGAAAATCTCTAGATTTGATCTCAATGGGTAAATAAACAATTTTATTCATTTTAATTAGATAAATTACTTATAATGCTCAATACATACATTTATGAGTATTAAAGAATTTAGTCTTTTTTATTATTATTAAGAATTTTATTCTTCTCATCTTCTTGTTCAGTTTCAATTTTTTTTCTGATGCCAAAAAGTTTTAAAACTTTGTCCCAATAAATTTTTAAGGTCACTATTATAGCCGCTAATGCTCCAATTAAACCCTGTAAAATGATACTCACGGTGCCTGGATCTATATAAGCAAAAGAATAGGTTGGATAAATCACTAAAAAAATTATAAATAAAATTTTTTTCATTAATGTCCTTATTATATCAGTTTAATTTCCAATTTTAATTGAATCAATGATTTTACCTTTGGCATTTCTTTTTAGATGAACCTCACCTAAATGACAAACAATTGAACCAGAAATATTTGCTCTACTTTGATACAATATTATTTTTTTACTTTTGTTAATTATTTTAGCATTTATATAAGTACAAAGATTTGGCTGCTCGTCAACATTATAAACTAAATAATCTTTCATCTTTTTAATAAAAAATTTCTTGTTTACAGTTACTGCATATTTAAAATCACTATAACTTTTTAAAACCTCATATAACGAACAAATTGCATGATAAGGACCTGTCATTTTTTTTTCTATATGATTGTGAATATTTAAATTAAACTGATTTATTTCGTTTTCGGGTGTCATGTTAAACGCAACGAAAGCTCCACCTGTCAATCCAAACAAACCCTTACATGAACTATATGCTAAAATATCTGCATGTCCGTGACCTTTTTCTAAACCAATAGAAGCAGTTGCATCTAAGGCTAACTTAGCTTTGCATCTTTTTTTTAATTTAAACAATCTTGAAATTGGTATTTTGTAGCCGATGCTTGTTTCTACAGGACAACCCATTACCCAGTCATATTTTGATGAAATTTTATCTATATCTTTATGATTAAGGTAATCTATTTTTCTAATCTTTCCGTAATTTTGTTTGCTTGCCTTGGACATTAAAAATAATCTGTCGGAGTAAGTTCCAGTTTTAATTATTAAGAGCTTTCCATAAATAAAATTATTTATCATCACTTCAAGAGCAAAACTTGCGGCTCCTTGCATTCTGGCAATATATTTGTGATTTGTTATCTTTTTAAGTTTTTCAAGAACATAGTTTTCCATTTTTTGATATTCGCTATCACCCCGTCCAAAACATGGTTCAAGAGAAGAAATATTTTCAGCTAAAAGGCTAGCGGGCCCAGGCGTAAATAATTTTTTTTTTGAATTTTTTTTATTTATCAATTTTTTAAGAGAATTAATCATTTAATTTATTGATGTTAAAAATTTATTTTTAAGTGTTAACATTTTTTCTTTTGGTCTAGAAATATTTTTTCTGTGACCTTTTTGAATAATTATTTCTATAAAACTACTTTGTTTATTTTTTAAGGACTTCATAATACTTTTTTTAATATCAGATTTACTTTTGCAAAAGTAATTTTTATTATATCCAATTTCTTTTGAAAATTTGAAAAATTTCACATGTTTTGCTGAGTTATCATGTCCACCAACTGACTCATGACTTAAATTATTAAAAATAACATGGACTAAATTATTTTGCTTTGAGCTAGTTGCTAATGAACCTAAATGCATTGTTATGGACCCATCTCCATCAAAACAAAAAACTTTAGTTTTTTTATTTATTGCAATGCCATTTGCTATCGATATGGCATGACCCATTCCTCCAACACACATAAAATTACGTATTTTGAGATTATTTTTTATAATAAGCTCATTAAGCTCTCTTGATAAAATACCTGTTGTAGATACAACTATTGAGTTTCTTGGAATTATTTTTGTAATTAAATCTAAGACTTCCTCTCTTAATAAAAGATTTGTTTTTTTTTGTTTATCTTGAACCTTTTTTTCAAATGTATTTTTTCTTACTAAAATTGCTACAACTTCACTATTTTTTTTTGCTTTTTGGCTTAAATTTCTTATAATTTTTTTAAAATTACTTTTACTATCAATTACATTAAATCTAATATTTAAATTCTTTAGAAATTCCTTAGTTACTCTGCCCTGAGTTAAATGTTGTGGCTCATCCTTAAATTTTTTTTTAATCTCTCCTCTCCAGCCAATTATTAAAAAAATAGGTACTTTATAAACCCTTTTATCTGCAAGAGATATCAGTGGATTAATTGCATTACCTAGACCAGAATTTTGCATATATACAATTGGAATTTTCTTACTAGATAAATAATATCCAATGCCTAGAGCAACTGCAGAGCCTTCATTTGCAGCAATAATATGTTGTTTTTTGAAGTTTTTTTCAAATCCGTAACATAAATCTTTAAATAATGAGTCTGGAACTCCAGTTGAAAAAATTAAATTGTTTTTTTTTAGCTCATTAATAAATTTTTGAATGTTAATCATAAGTATTACTTTGTTCCAGGTATTAATTTAAGAATTTCTTGAATACTCATTATAGATTTTTCAGATTCATGAGATCTACCATTTTTAAGTATACTATAAGCAGTTTTTTTCATTGCAGGATATGAAGCTCTCAACATCTGATTAGCATATATAACTAAATTAAATCCTGCATTTTTAAGTCGATTTTCTTTAACAATATTATAGCTGGATGGCACTGCAACAAGGGGCACATTCGGAAATTTTCTTTTGAATTTTTCAGCAAATTTTAGGATATTTAAGGGTGATTTATCTTTACTGTGAATCATTATTCCATCTGAGCCTGCATCAACATACTTTTGAGCTCTAACCAACGCGTCAGTTAAAGGTTTCCCTAAAATTAAACTCTCTATTCTTGAAATAATCATTACTTTATTATCTGTTGCTCTCTTACTTGCAGCAATTTTTTTTAAAAATTCTTTAATATTTTCTTGCTCTTGCTTAACCTCATTTCCAAATAAAGAATTCTTTTTAAGTCCTTTTTTATCTTCCATAATTACAGCGGAGATGCCAGATCTTTCAATTGTTTTGAGATTAATTTCCAAATGTTCAATTTTTCCTCCAGTGTCTATATCCATTATTAAAGGTTTGGTTGTAACATCAAAAATATCATTTATATTTGAAAGTCTATGAGTAACATCTAATATTTCGATATCTGGTTTACCCTTTAAAGTAGCATCAGTTAATGAACTAGACCAAAACCCATCAAATTCAAATCTCTTACCTTGTCTATCATTGTAAAAAGTTTTTTCTGCTATAATTGCTGACAATGGGCTGTGAGCTTCTATAAATCTACTTAGGCTCTTTGCCTTAAGTAGCCTTTTTAAAATCATTTGTCTATTTGATGGTGTTATTGCTTCCTCGTGAATTCTTTGTTTTAAAGCAAAACTGGAGACATCTTTTGTATATGGAATTTCCACTAAACTTCCCCCAACTTTTTTTAATGATTTAATTGCATTATCTCTAAATTTTTTTTCATTACCAAATTTCCAATCATCACCATGAATCATAAAATCTGGTTTAAATTTTAGAATATTTTTTGAGCAGTCCCATTCATCTTGTTCTACAACTTTAAAAATACCATTAATATTTTCTAAAACTTTCTTTCTTTGACTGAAGTTTAATAATGGAAGCCTTTTTTGACTTGCAATGGCATTATCTGTAAGCAATCCAGCAATTACATTTCCATATTTTTTAGCTTGTTTAATCAAATTTATATGTCCATGGTGCAATAGATCTACAGATAAAGTTATATAAACTTTCTTATTTTTCATATTTTCCTACTATTTTAGCAGCTTTTTTTCTTAGCGTCGTGCTGCTAATAGATTTTGTTCTATTAAAATTTATAGATTTAGTTTTAAATTTCCTATTTTTATAATCACTTCCACTTATTAATATATCTATCTTATGCTTATCTAAAAATTCTTGTTTAATAATAAAATCCGAAGGTATAACCTTTTTAACTCCTTTAATCTCTAATAAAATTTCTTTTCTAAATTTAAAACTTAGTTCTGGTGAATAACCCTTATACTTCCTGATATGATTATCAGAAGATAAAGCAATAATTAATTCACCATATTTTCTTGCTTTTTTTATCAATCTAATATGTCCATGATGAATTAAGGTTGCCGACATATCTACCAATATTTTTTTTTTCATTTAACAAGGTTTATTATCAGTTAAAACCATTTTCAACCTATAATTTAGATTAAAGTTTTTAAACAAGAGAATTAATTATTTTTTGTCTAAAATTTCGTTTTCCAAAATTTTTTCAAATCTTTCAATAGTTTTTCCAAAGTTAAAAAAAGAATCATATTTAAGATTATTTAAATGAGAAATTTTAGAATTAAAATTTTTTAGAGAGTTTTCAATTAATACATCTATATTTTCAATTTCTCTTTCAGAGAAAATATAACCAAATTCATTTTTAAACTTTTGTTCAATAGGTGTAAAATTTTCAAAATCTTTAAAATCATCATTATGAATTTTATCTATTCCATCTAAAAAAAGAACTGGTCTATTTAATATCAACATATATTCTAGATATATACCTGAAGTATCAGTTATTAAACACTTTGCTCTTTCCATAGAATTTATGCTTTCAGAATTACTATCAAGTCTAAAATTTTTGTATAAATGAAATTTATTCTCAATGGTTTTAATAATTTTTAATGATCTTTTAAAATGCTCGGGATGAGGTCTGAACGATACATTATATCCTTTAATTAATAATTGATCAATTATTTTAATACAATCTTCATTAATAAAATTTTTATATTTATATGTCCAGGACGGTGCAACAAGAATTTCATCTGGTAATTGATTTAGATTTATTTTTTTTAAGATATGATCAAAATAGAAATATCCTGTTAAGATTAATTTTTTTTTTTTCAATTTTTTTTTATTTTCTCTAAATTCAATTTCATTTTTTTGAAATTGACCATTACAAAGAATAATATCGTAATTATCAAATGCTCCTTTTGTATAACCCTTGAATGTACTTCCTGCTACATGAAAATAATAAATATATTTATTTACGTTTTTATTTTTTTTTAAATAATGATTATCTAGATCAGTAACAGTTAAAAAAAAATATTCTGCTTTTATTATTGAAAAAAAAATTTTCATTAACAAGCCATTGCCTATAAAAAAGTTTTTTACGTTACCAGTTAAAATTTTATCATCTATGTCAGAGCTCACATAAATTATTTGATTTGGATACTTTTTATCTAATAATTCAATTATTGGGTAACTATATTTTTGATAAAACCTATTTTCAGAATAAAAAATAAATTTCATTTTTTTGTTAGCCAAAGAAAAAATATTCCTTAAAATTGAATAATCATTTTTAATATTTTTAAAAAGTTTTAACATTTGCTATTTAAGAATGATTTTATATACTTTAAAGAGAATATCTATAGATTTCATTCTTAAGCAAAATACATAATGAAAATAAAAAATTTATCTCAAGTTATACTTAACCTTAATATTTGTACAATATTCATTTTTGTCAGCATGTATGTATTAAAGTTTATACTTCCTATCGGTTATACAACAGAGTTTTTGGTTAGAGGATATAAATTAATAAGTTTATTCATACTGCCTTTAAGTATTTTATTTTTAATCTCAATAATTTTTACAAAAGATTTTAAATTAAAAAATAAAATTGATTTTCCAAACTTAAAAGATATTGCTCTGCTTGCATTACCAATGTCACCAATAATAAGTTTTGTTATTCTTAATATCGAATATCTTAATGTATTAGGACTAACTTATGTAATAATGATCCCACTTATTTTTAGTTTGATCTTTAGTTTTATTCTGCCGTCGCTATTAAGTTATTTTGGATCTTACCAAATGCTTATGATTTCTGGGATAGCATTCTCATTTACAATTTTAAATATGGCACAAATCACCAATAATCCAACAACACATTTTTTTGGAAGTCAATTTATTACTCAAGGATTATATTTAATTGTATCCTTTGTCATTGTTTATTCTTTATATTCATTAAATAAATACATAGCCTTTACAGCAGTAATTGTTTTTATGATCAGTGGTGCAATAATTAGTTTTTTAGATAATCCCTTCAAAAAAAATTCTGACTTAACTCAAAATGATGAAAGATTAAAATTATTTAAAAAAAATGATGATAACAAGATAATAAACACAAAAAATATTTATGTTCTAATATTTGAATCATATTCAAATTTTGAAACACTTAAATTTTATGGTTATGACAACAGTAATCAATTAAATTTTTTGAGAGACAAAGGTTTTACTATTTATCAAGGATCCTATTCCAATGGTGCAAAATCTTTATCTTCTACATCTAGAATCTTGGAATTAAAAAATGAACTTTCAAAAGATGACAGATATTACTTAAATGGGAATTCATTTGTCTTAAATGTTTTTAAAAGTAATGGCTATAAAACTGTTGGTTTATTCAAATCACCATACTCTTTTGGTTCAGCACCAATTTCTTGGGATGAATATTATCCTAAAGATGATGTAAGTAAGATAGGAGGGAAAACAATTCTTAAAGCCATTTATGAGGGATATTTCAGATTTGACATTTTTGATGATAATTATGACAATTCTACTTATCTAAAATTAAGAAATAACTATTTAAGTTCAAAGAATATTAATCCTACACTATTTTACACTCATGGTGAACATCCAGGACATTCTCAAAATTCTGGAGTATGTCGAAAAAATGAGAAACAAAAACATTTTGAAGGTATGGAAAAAGCGAATTTACAAATGAAAAATGATATAAATATTTTGAAAGAAAATAATCCTGATTCTATAATTATTATTGCTGGTGATCATGGTCCATATTTAACAAAAAATTGCACAGCCCTTATGAAGTATGATCAAAAAGAAATAAATAGATACGATGTTCAAGATAGATACGGAGCATTTTTAGCAATTCATTGGCCAAATGATATCGATGTTCAAAATTACAATATACAAATTATTCAAGATATTTTTCCAGCAATATTAGGTAACATCACAAATAATAAAATTCTTTTTGATCAATTAAAACTAGATAGGAGATTTTTAGATGAATTTGACGAGAGAGTAGCAGGTGTAAATGTTAAAAATGGAATTATAATAGGGGGAAAAGACGACAATAAACCCCTTTTTGAGAATAGGTCTTATCAATTGAAAAAATGAAGTTTTTATATGGTATAAATAATAAACTTTTTAAAAAATCTAATGGAAAAGAATATATTTAGATTAATAGAAAAATCTGCAAATTCTCATCCCAACAAAATTTTTCTGAAGGACGTAGATAAAAAAATTAACCTCACATATAAAGACACATTAAATTTCATATATAAATTTAATCATTTTTTATCAAACAATAAAATTAAAACTAATGATAAAATTTTAGTTATTTTTGATAACTCTGTATTATTAAGTTTATTATTTTTAAGTATAACCTCTACCAATAGAGTATTTGTCCCTATAAATCCTGACATTGGTAAATATGAGTTTTTAAATATAATAAAAACTTCTGGTGCAAAATTTTCTATAATTGATGAAATTTATAGAAAAAAATTCTCTTCATTTATAAAAAAAAAAATGATTTGTGTAAAAAATCAAATTACGTTTATTAATAATATATTGAGTAGTGAGGATAAAAATTTTAACAAAAAATTTTCAGGTTTGTGTGAAATACTTTATACCTCTGGTTCAACTGGTAATCCAAAAGGAGTAATGCTAACTCATCAATCTATTCTTACTAATTTAGAAGGCTTGGAGAAAAGTTTAAATCTTAAAAATTTTCAAAACTTTAAGGCTATTACTCCATTATTTCACAACAATGGACAATTCATTCCTACTCTACTTTCCATAAAAACATTCGGAACAAGTCTTCCAGTCAATTCTAAAACAAGTATATCAATTTTTTGGAATCTCATTAATGAGTTTAAGATTAATTATTCCTCGGTAATGGCCACTCATATAAATTTCTTACTTAAAAATTCAAATAAATTTAAAAATCATAATTTACTAGGTTTGTTTTGTGGTGGTGCGAAACTTGATAAAATTATTCAAAAAAATTTTGAGAAAAAATTTTCTGTAAAAATAGCTTGTAATTATGGTCTTACCGAAACATCTTCAATTGCGGCTAGTGAAAATCTCCGCAAAACTAAAAAATATGGAAGTGTAGGTAAACCACTATTCAATAATGAAATAAAAATTATTAACAAAAATAAAATAAAAAAAGGACTAGGGGAAATTTTAATAAAAGGTAAAAACTTATTTGTAGGGTACATAAAAAATAGAATGAAAACAAATGAGGTTTTAAAAAAAAAATGGCTTTATACAGGTGATCTTGGAAGATTTGATCAAAATGGAAATCTTTATATTGAGGAAAGAAAAGACAACATGATTGTGGTATCTGGTGAAAATATATTCCCAACAGAAATTGAAAAATTTGCAAATGATTATAAAAAGATCAAATTTTCTGTAGTTGTGCCCCTGAGAGATGAAATCTCACAAAATAAACTTGTCCTAATATATGAGTCAAAGAATAAAATCTCAGAGGAAGAAATTTTTAAATTTTTATTTAAAAAAATTTCAGTTTATAAGATACCAAAGATTGCTTTAAGCTGTAAGAGTTTAGGCCTAAATGAAATACCAAAAGCAAGTAATGGTAAAATTTTAAGAAGTAAGATTATTAATTATACAAATGTTTTTTTTAGAAAGAATAAAATTTAAATTTAATGAACAGTATTACAATAAAAATTTTCAAAAAAGTATTTGGTAATAAAACTAATATAAGTATAGATTCAAATATAAATAATACATATAAATGGGACTCGCTTAATCACATTAAATTGATTACAGAAATTGAAAAAAGCCTGAAAAAAAAACTAAATATAAGTCAGGTTATACAGTTAACATCTGTAAAAAAAATTGATAATTTGTTTAAAAAAAAATGAAACTTAAATTTAAAACATTCATCAAAGGTAAATTTATAAAATTCGTAATAATAGACGAAAAATTTGTAAAAAATACTGATTGGTTTGACTGGATAAATAACGCAATTAATACAGAATTTATGTCTGAGGGTAATTATCCTAATACACGAAGCCATCAAATGAAATATTTTAAAGAGGAAATATTAACAAATAAAAGAATTCAGTTTGGAGTAGTATCAAATGCAAATGATGAGTTAATTGGCATCATGGGTTTACATAGAATAAATCTTACAAATAGAGATGCCTTTATAACTACTTTTTTTAATAAAAAAAAAAAAATATTAAATTCTCTAAATATTTTTATTGAAACTCATAAAATAATGATTGACCATGGCTTTAAAAAACTAAATCTAAGAAGAATTATATCTACAACTATATCAAAAGAAATGGATGAACTTATCTGTAAAGTTTTGAGATTTAAAAGAGAGGGCGTTATGAAGAAAAAATTTTTTAAAAATAATAAATACCATGATCTGTATATATCTAGTGTATTTAAGAAAAAATGATTTTTTAATTTAAAATTATGTATCCAGCAAACCAAAACTTTTGATGAATTATGAAATTTTTCGAAAAAATTAAATTAGTTTTTAAACAGCCTGGTATCTTAATTAGGTATAGATCATTTGGATTACGAAAATTATATTTCAATTTATCAAAATATCTTCATTTAAAGACATATCTTTCAAGAAGGAAAAATATTAATTACCAATGTAACTTATACAATCAAGGTTATGAAAAAATTGGAATCGAAACACTCAATAAAAATAATCTAAATATCAACTCGGTAATAATTGAAATTGAGGAAAAAATTAAAGATCTAGATTATTCAAATCAATCAAGTCATTTAAAATCAATTAAAATCTCTGAAATATTTGATACAAATTCTAATGTGTTTAATTTTCTAACCAGTGACTATTTGATAAATATTGTATCTGAATATTTAGGCTGTGTACCAATATTGACTTATTCGAGTGTTTGGTATTCAAGAAATGATGAGATAGTTGACAATAGTTCCCAAGAATATCATTTAGACCATGAGGATTATAAACAAGTTAAAGGTTTTCTTTATCTTGAAGATATAGATGAAACTAATGGTGCAATGAATTTATTCACAAATACAAACAGCAAAAAAGTCATTCAACAGCTTGATTATAAAACGTCTCCAGAAAAAAAAAGAGTAAAAGATGAATTTTTTTCTAAATACGAAAATGAAAAGATAATTTGCAAAGGAGAGAAAGGAACTCTTTATCTTGTTGATACAAGTAATTGCTTTCATTGTGGAGCAAGAAAATCACCTAAATCTAGATTGTTACTAAGTTTTCAGTTTATAACTCCATGGGCTAATTATCTCAACTGGAATTGGAAAAAAAGTAAAATTATAGGAAACAATATCTGGAATATTAAAAAAATAAATGATAATCAAAAAAAAATTATAGGTTTAGAATGATTATATTTCAAATAAATTTTTCATGCAGTTAAAAAATCATGAAAATATTGAGATTAAATTATCATACACAATAATAAAAAATGCGGGACGAATTTTATAATTTAAAAATAGAATTTTTAACAATAGATAAAATTTTTTTTGAATACGATTTATCTGGAACACTATAATAATAATCTATTTCACGATCTAGCTTCTTACTGATTTTCAGGTAGGCCTTATCTAAATACATTTTTCTAAAATTTTTAACAACCGCTTCTACACTTTCAGATTTAGTCAATGCTGAGACTTTATCAAGTTTTTCAAAGTGTAAATTTTCATTAAATAAAGTTTTCGGATCCGTAATGCTATCTTTCTCATCATAACATAAGAATATTTGTTTTTTTTTGAAAATTAAAGACTCTATAGTTACTGTGGTGATACCACCAACATTAAAGAGAGAATTTGATAATAATTTTTCAAAATAAAAATCCTCATTTTCTAAGTATCTTTTATTTTTAGATTTGATGTAATTTTTCATTGAGGGATCCAAAATGATATTTTGAAATGAGTCAATTTTTTTTACATGAGAAAATATATTTGGTCTAGAGGGATGAGGCCTATAAACTATTTTTAAGTTTTTATAAATTAAAGTATTATTGCTTATTTCTTCATCAAGTTTTTTTAGAACCTTTATATCATCATACAGCTCTACTAATCCAAAAAATAAGACATATTTATGTTTAAAAATATTTTTCAGTTTTCTTTTTCTTAGTAAAAAATAATTGTCAAATTTAGGGTTACCTGTGTAAAAAATCTTTTTTTTATTTATCTTTTGAATTTTAATAGCATGTTTTTTTGATTGTTTTCCCCAAACACCTAAAAAGTCAGGCTTATTAAAAAAAACTGTTTTGCAAGAAATATTATCCCAGTTATCAACCAAAAAAAGAGTTTTTGCGTTAAAACTATTTGCTATTTTAGGTATCATAAATGTCTCTGGTTCATAGCAATGAGTAGTATATATAATTAAATCTGGTTTAAAACTACCAATCAGATTTGAAAGATCTGAATTTAGTTTAAGCTTAGATAAAATTATCTTTTTATATAAAATAAAAATAACTTTATTAGACAAAAAAATTACAATTAACCTTTTAAAAAAAGGCTTGAAAAAATATTTAAATAAAGTTTTTAATAAAAAAAAATTTGTATATTTACCTAAATTATCTCTTCTTTTAGTTTTTTCGATCTTAATAAAATCCTTTAAATTTGGATACCATCTCCTAAAATTATACCTAAAAGATTTAGATAACTTCCTGTTAGCCACTAAAAATAGTTGTAGTGTTTTTAAAAAATAAGAATATTCTTTTTCCTCTATTGAGTAAAAATGTTTATTCCTAATATTTTTTGGTGAAATTTTTTTTTTTACTTCTAGTTTTCTGTTCCATCTATTTTTATTTAATAAAAAAGAAACTTCAAAATTTTTTTGTAAATCTTTAAATGAATTATGTTCGATATACTTATGATAATATTGGGATGGTAAACAAATTAATATTTTTTTCATCTTTTAAATAATCGCAAATTTTGTTTTGAAATCAAATTTTCTACAATTTTAAAGCGAATGATTTTGATACTCTAGATAATCTTTTCGAATGAGTTTGGTTTTTACAAACATTACAAATTGTTTTATTGGTAATCTCTTTTTTGTCACCAAACTCTGAACGTGATGAAATATAATTTGGACTATTCCAAATTTCTGAAATTGATTGTTCTTTTACATTACTAAAATCCGATTTTGGATCATCTATTATACAACATGGATTAACCCCTCCATCAGGATTTATAACTATTCCACTCCATGGCCAATTACATTGTTTTATTTCATTATCCGATCCCGAAGTTGAGCTAGCCTCACCGCCCTCATAAGTTTTGTAAATTAAATCAGTATTTTTGGGTAACCATTTTTCATCCATGTTCGGATTATGCTGAATTTTATGCATTTTAACTTCATCAACTCCTATATCTTCACCAAATTTTAGAAAATCATCATGTTGATGCTCGTTTTGCCTCATAGCTAGCATTGCTATTTCAATTTTTGGTTCGTTTAAGTGAAACTTTTTCTTTATCTCTAAAATTTTTTTCAAGTTATTAAGAACTGTATTCAAATCTCCTTTTCTTCTATATTTTACATAAACTTCTTGATCCATACCATCTATGTCGATATGCAATAAATTTAGTCCCGACTTTATAAAAGTTTCTAAATAGCCCTCCTTAAATTTCATCGAAAGATTTGATGAAATTCTTGACCAAATGTTTTTGGATTTTGCATATTGTAACATTTCAACTAATTTTTTATTTAAGGTAGGTTCTCCCCAATTATATAAATGAATTTCAATACAATAATCTTCTATCTGATCGACTATTTTTTTATAGTCCTCAAATTTTAACATTTTTTTTGGTCTATCTGAAGCTCCTAAACCGGTAGGGCATAAAGGACAGCCAAGATTGCAGGCATTAGTTGGATCTACAACAATTCTATAAGGTCTGGAGGTAAGCCTAGTTCTATTTTCTTTTTTCTCTATTTTTGCAATTATTAAATTTTTGATTTTCTTAAGATTTAAGGATGGTATCGCAAACTTATTAATATCATCAAAGAAATTTCTTTCCTTAGCTAATTTGAATAAATATTCAAAATAATCACAAGATTTGATATTATTAATAGTAAGTTCTGTTTTATCTTTCATTTTTTAATATTAAGTTTTCTACTTGTTCAAAAATAAAATGCCCAAGAAAAATATGACTCTCTTGTATTCTTGCGGTATTTATTGATGGAACGATTAAATTTAAATTTGATAATTTTTTTGCCATGCCACCTTTTTTTCCTAAAAAAGCTATAGAAAAAATTTTATTTTTCTTAGCATATTTTAAAACATTTAAGATATTTTGAGATTTTCCTGAAGTTGATATAGCAATTAACAGATCTTTTTTAGTGCCTAATGCAGTCAAATTTCTCTCAAATATTTTATTATACCCCAAATCATTACTACAAGCTGTTATCGTAGAAGTATCAAGAGCTAAACTAATAACAGGCAAAGGTCTTCTATTAATATTTGGTCTTAGTCTAACAAGAAACTCAGCGGACAGATGTTGGGCATCTGCTGCGGAACCACCATTACCGCATAAAAAAATTTTACCACCCTTTTTTAAAGTTGTATAAATTTTCGTAATTGAACGGGACACTTCAGTAGATAAACTCATTAACATATTATCTAAAATTACTTTTTCATTTATTATTTTATTAAATTCTTTTTTCATCAGTTATTGATATGAAGCCTTAATTTTTTTGCAACATCTTTTTCTATGTCTAAAATTTCTTTTGTTTTATGGCCATTAATTGCTCTTTTTACTTTACGAATAGCTTTAACGAGATTTTTAAACCCATCTGGGGTCAGTGAGGCAGCTTGATCGCTCCCATAAATTGTTCTATCTACTGTAACATGCCTCTCAATTGAAGTTGCCCCCAAGGCAACAGCAGCAACAGATATTGCTAACCCTCCCTTCTCATGACCACTATAACCAACTTTACAATTATACTTTTCTCTCATAGCCTTTATCAAATTTAGATTAGCCATTCCATCATCAAATGGATATGCAGATACACAATGCATTAATTCGAATTCGCAATTATTACTTCTAAAAATTTTTACTGCCTTATCTATATATTCGTAGGATGACATTCCAGTGCTTATAAATGTATATTTTTTTTGTTTAGCAACAGCCTCTAAAAATTTCTCATCAATTATCATTGCGGATGCAATCTTATTATAATTTAGATTATATTTAGATAAAAATGACAAACTTTTTAAATCCCAAGCAGATGCAAGCCAATTAATTTTTTTCTTTTTACAATACTCATCAATGATATCATATTCTTTTTCTCCAAACTCTAATCCAAACTTTTGTTCTCTTTGTGTTTTTCCCCAGGGACTCTCTCTTGGACTATCCAGAATTTCTTTTGAATATACAGTTTCGATATCTCTTTTTTGAAATTTTACTGCATCGGCTCCGGAATCTACCGAACTATCAATCATTTCTTTTGCAAGATTTATGTCTCCGTTATGATTTATTCCTATTTCAGCTATTATAAATACACTCATCTCGAAATATTTTGAAAATTATTTTATAAAATTGTGCGCCCTCCATCAACAACTATGGTCGTACCATTGATATAAGATGATGCATTAGAAGATAAAAAAAGTATGGTATTATTATACTCATTTTTTTTTCCCATTCTTCCCATTGGAATTAATTTTTTTATTTTTTTGCTAAAAAGTTTATCCTGATTATTTTCCATTCCACCAAAAGCAATTGCATTACACCTAATTTTTTTTGGCCAATAAGTAGCGGTATATTTTGTTAAACCAATTATACCATGTTTAACAACTGAATATGTAACTGGTTTTACATGATTTTTTTTATAAATTCTGTTATCTGGAGAAATGATTCCTAAATCTGATGAGATATTTATTATATTTCCTCCAGATTTTTGTCGGCTCATTTCTGCCCCAAAAATTTTTGTGCATAACATTGCTCCTTTTAGACCAACTTTTAAATCTTCATCCCAAATTTTAGTATTAAAACTCTCTAACTTTAATTTAGATGAGAGTGAACCTGGGCCATAATTGTTTGATGCGTTATTTATCAATACATCTAAAGATTTGTATCTTTTTTTAATTTTTTTTTTTACAAATATAAGTTCTTTTTCATTTGTAATATCACAGTAAAAAAAATTTTTTCTAAGAGATTTTTTTTTATCCAAGATAATTACATCACATGAATTTTTTTCAAAAGCTTTAATAAATTGAGAAGCTAAAAAGCCTAAGCCACCTGTTATAAGTATTGTTTTACCTTTTAGGTCTGGATATAAAGTATTCATTGTTAATTTTAACTAAGTCCAATTGAGCAATAGTATCTTTTAGTATAAAAGTAAACTGAAGATTGTTATTGTAAAAATCTAAATTGTTAAATTATAATGAATATTGTAGCTATTATCCCCGCTAGACAAGGTTCCAAAGGAATAAAAAATAAAAATATTATGATCTATAAAAAAAAACCTTTAATCTATCACTCAATAAAAACAGCGCTGAAATTAAAAAGAATTGATAAAGTTTTAGTTTCTACCGACTCAAAAAAATATAAATCTATAGCTGAAAGTTATGGAGCGGAGGTTATTTTAAGACCAAAGAAAATAAGCCAAGATAATTCACTTGAAAAAGAATTTCTTGTTCATGCTTTTAATTATCTTAAAAGAAAAAAAAATTATAAGACTGATTTATTTATTTTATTTAGACCCACATGTCCAGATCGAAATATTAAAGATTTAAAAAAAGCATTAAGTATTTCAATTAAGAACTTTAAAAAGTATTCCTCAGTAAGGTCAGCTCACATGATTCACAATCCAGCTCAAAAAATTTTTAAAATTAGTGGGAATTATTTTTGTGGTTTTTTCAATAAAACCTTAAAAGGAGAATATCATTCATATCCAAGACAAAAATATCCGTTAACTTATTCACCCAATGGATTTTTTGATGCTTTAAAACCACAGTATTTTATGAAATTTAAAAGTGAAAAAAAATTATGGGGTAATAAGATTTATCCTATAATAACAAAATTTTATAAAGATATAGATACAAAAAATGATTTATAAAATTATTTTTTTATTTCTAATGTTAATTCTAAAACCTTAATGCTTTTTGCCAAACCATATTTTGACTCTATAGATTTATTTTGTTTAATCGAATTTATAAAATAATTAACTTCACTCTTGAAAAGATCATTTCTTTTAAATTTAAATTTAAGAACTTTCTTTAAATATTTTTTATTCTTGAGCATTCCGTTATTCAGACTCTCATATAAAAAAATTTCAATTTGGTTTCTCAGCAAATCCGCATGTATTGAGGCTTTTGATCCTATAATTTTCAACCTTCTGCATTTTGGTCGCTCAAAAGAATTTAAAAGCAGAGTAATTAAAAATCTTCCAAATGGGCCCTCTGTTATTAAATTACTTGAAATTGTATCCTCAGTATCAACTTTAATATTTGAAAATTTGTCCTCAAATGAGTTAACTAGTTTAAACTTGCTTCCTTCAAATAAATATAAAAGGTAATCAACTTCATGAATTTGATTTAGTAGTACGCCTCCTCCTTTACTTTTTTTGGAATGAAAAACTTTCCAATATTTTTGGTAAAGCCGATAATCTGCAATATGCTCTCCATTTTCACATAAAACATTATAGATTTTTCCAATTATTTTGTGATTAATTAATTTTTTTAATCGAAGTATTACTGGATTAAACCTCAAATGATAACCCAGCATTACATTAATATTATTTCTTTTACAATTTTTATGAACGTCTTTTAAAATTTTAATATCATTCTTATTTATTCCACCAGGTTTTTCTAAAAAGATATGTACTTTTTTATCTACTAATCTTTTTAAAAATTTCGAATGAAGGTGGTTTGGTAAACAAATAAAGGCTGCATCAATCTTAAATTTTTTTTGTATATCGTCAAAATTTATTACTTTAATATTATATTTAATTATAGGATCTCCCTCTAAAATTTTATTGTTAGCATACAAATTTCTAGAATAATTACCTTTGATAGTAAAAAAATTTATATTTTTAAATTTTATCTTAATATTCCTAATATGACGTTGACCAATAATTCCGATTCCAATAAATAAAATATTCACTATATTTTTATAAATTAATATTTACTTAAATAATTCAACTTTTTGTTAATTGTAAAGTAAGATTTTGTTAGTATTTTTGAGATTTTTTTTCCAGCATCACCTGATCCATAAATAAGAGATTTTTTGTATTTTTTTCCGATTTGTTTTTTAATAGAATTTAATATTTTTATTCTATTATATCCAACATCTATAACATTTGGTCCTCTTTCTCTATCTGATTGTCTTGTTCCTATATTTACAGATGGAACACCTAAAAAGGATGCCTCTCTAATTCCAGATGAAGAATTTCCTACTATACATTTTGAATTTTTAATTGCTTTTGCATAATCTTCAGGTGAAAAATTTTTGATAAACCTTACATAATTTGGATTAGTTTCTTTGAACATTCTAATTTTTTTTGAAAAAGTATCTGATCCAGCATCAATATTTGGCCAAAGCCAAATTACTTTATAGTCTATGCTTTTTGAAAAAAGTTTAATTGCTTCAATAGTTTCTCTAATTTGAATATTTGCTTTATCAAATTCAGTAGTAACAGGATGTTGGAGAACTAAAATATAGTTATCATTAGGATAAACAAGTGCGCCAGCACCATACCTATT
>MDTA01174800.1_pt1 | contig 23774 bp, 16 predicted proteins | sample 811151 | NCBI WGS metagenome assembly MDTA01 (sample SAMN05326648, study PRJNA326480) | marine metagenome | isolation source: seawater | place: Indian Ocean: South | collected 2010
GCTATTCAAATGATGGGTGGTAAAATGGGAACAAAAAAACCTATTCACCCTAATGATCATGTTAACAAATCTCAATCGACAAATGATGTATTTCCAACTGCTATGCATATTTCAATAGCTATAAAAGCAAAAGAGAAGTTAATACCCTCTTTAAAACTTCTTGAAAAAGAATTGGCTAAAAAATCAAAGGAATTTAAAAAAATTGTAAAAGTGGGTAGAACACATTTACAGGACGCAACTCCTCTCACTCTTGGACAAGAATTTTCTGGATATCACAACCAATTAAAGAAATGTATCGTAAGAATAGAATCTGCTTTAAAAGAAATCTATTTTTTAGCACAAGGTGGAACTGCTGTAGGGACTGGATTAAATACTAGAAAAAATTTTGACAAAAAAATTATTAAGGAGATAAAAAAAATTACTAAATTACCATTTAAAACTTCGATGAATAAGTTTGCATCTTTAGCGGCACATGATGAAATCGTTAATTTTTCTGGAGCCCTCAATACTACAGCAGTATGTTTAATGAAAATTGCTAATGATATTAGATTTTTAGGATCTGGACCTAGAGCAGGTTATGGAGAACTTATTTTGCCGTCTAATGAACCTGGATCTTCTATTATGCCAGGCAAGGTTAATCCAACTCAGTCTGAGGCAGTAACAATGGTTTGTGTTAAAGTGATTGGAAATCACAACGGAATTACTATGGCAGGATCACATGGTCATTTTGAATTAAATGTTTTTAAACCATTAATAATTCATAACATATTACAATCAATTGAAATAATGAGTGACTCGGCAAAAACTTTTGCATTGTATTGCGTTAAAGGAATTAAAGCTGACAAAAAAAGAATTAAATTTCTGTTAGATAACTCTTTAATGCTTGTGACGGCTTTAGCTCCAAAGATAGGGTATGATAAAGCGGCTGAGATCGCAAAGAAGGCTCACAAAAATGGAACAACTTTAAAACATGAGGTTATTAAAGCAGGTTTAATAAAAGAGAGAGAATATAATAAAATAATGAGCCCTATCAAAATGACAAAGCCAAAATAAATCAAGTAACTTCCTTAATAAATTTTTTAATTTTTGTTATATCAAAAATTTTTAAAAAACCCCCATCGAATAATATCTCTTCAAATGAAATTTTAAAAAAGTTTAAGTCTTCCTGGGTCGCTTTATAATCATTGTTAACTTCCAGCTTTTCAAAATTTATTTTTTTATTAAGAATATTTAAATTTCCAGTCATTTTTATTTTTATATATTCATTTTTCTTTTTATATTTAATATCTAATTGCTTTAAAAATTCTTTTTTATTTGAAGAATTAAAAGTACAGTTAAAGTACATAACTGGATACTCATCAAATAAGTTCACATTACTTTTGCATACAGTTCTTGATGCAGATGTTGAGAAATCTTTAAAAATATTCAATCTCCCATAAGCTAAATTTGTTTCGATTTTTAAATCTTTTATAATACTCTTTTTGAATTTTTTAGCGGTATATTCTATTTTTTTTTCGGTATTTATTTTTTTGATTAAATCTTTAGAATTAAGAATATTTTTAATATCTAAATTTTTCAAAATATTTATGTCTATATCGTTTATTTCAGTTGATAATTTTGTTTTAAAGAAAGGTTTAAATTTTAAATAGCCATTACTATTAAATGAAAGTTTTTTATCCCTAAAAAATAAGTTTTTTATTATTACAGCATTTTCATCATAGGAAAAATTTATTTTAAAGGTTGATTGCAAAATCTTACCTTTCAAAGTTCCATTTATTTTTGAGTCAGTATTGTTTTCTAAAATATTTAATTTTGCAGATATGCCTGTATCTAAAAGTTTAAAGTTTATATTTTTAAGATTCTTATCAAAAAAAATTTTAAATTTTCTTTTAAAAACTTCTCCATGAATATTATTTTTTTTATAACCAAAATTCGAATAATTTATACCTTTTAAATTAATTATTTGATTATTTTTATCTTTAATTTCTAAGTCTAAATTTTTGATTTGAATTTTTTTTTTTTGTTTTAAAATGTTCTTACTAAGCGTGTTTAAATCAGAATAGTTTAGATCTAGAATACCATTTTCTAATTTAGTTTTTTTTAAATGAAAATTTCTAAAATTATAAATGCTCAAAAAATTTGGATATATTAAAAGTCTTTTGGCCTGTAAATTAATTTGATTCGAATATAAATTTGCTGACAGATCATTTATTTGTAAATGCGGTATTGGAAGAGAGTTATATTTAATCTTTTCAAAACTTTCTATTTCTAAACCATAATTATCCAATAAATAGTTATGAATTATAATTTTTTTTTTTTCGAAATCAAAAAAATGGGGAATAGTAAAGAATAATACAATTGCGACAAAAAAAATTAAGAATAGATATCTAATAAAAAAAATAAATCTTATTATGCTATGAAATTTGTTGTTAATTATTTTGTAATTTTTATTTATCATTTTTTTTATTTTTACATCTAGTATATAAATGAAATTCTTTACTTATGAACACTATTGATAAATTAATTAGTAATCTTAACAAGGAGCAAAAAGATGCGGTCCTAAGCACAGAAGGACCAAACTTAATTGTAGCTGGCGCTGGTTCAGGAAAGACTAGAGTTTTAACAACTAGATTAATTCATATCATTAATCAAAAAAAAGCGTTTCCTAATCAAATCTTATGCGTGACCTTTACCAATAAAGCTGCAAAAGAAATGCAAAATAGAGTAATGCAGCATGTTAAAGGAACATCAAATGCAATTCCTTGGCTGGGTACTTTTCATTCAATAAGTGTAAGGTTTCTGAGAAGACACGCAGAAGCTCTAGGATACAAAAGTAATTTTACAATTTTAGATACCGACGATCAAAAAAAATTAATTAGAAACATTGTTAAATCTGAAGATTTGGATGCTAAGAAGTTTTCACCGCAATTAATTATGTATCATATTGATCAATGGAAAAATAAAGGTCTTTTGCCAAAAGATGTTGAATTAAAAAAACAAGGGTTAATAATGAAATCTATTTTAAAAGTTTATGAGATTTATCAAGTTAAAACCAAAGATTTGAATTCATTTGATTTTGGTGATTTAATTTTATTTTGTGTAAAACTTTTTGAAGAACATAAAGACATCAAAGAGATATATAATAATAATTTTAAATATGTTCTCGTTGATGAATTTCAGGATACAAATTTTATTCAAAATAAATGGCTAAACTTATTAGTGAATAAAAATGAAAATATTTGTTGTGTCGGAGACGATGATCAGTCAATTTATAGTTGGAGAGGTGCAGAAATTAAAAATTTTCTTACTTTTGATAAAATTTATAAGAATTGTAAAGTTTTCAAATTAGAACAGAATTATAGATCTACAAAAAATATACTTGAAACTGCATCTAATCTTATCTCTAACAACTCAAATAGAGTTGGAAAAAAACTTTGGTCATCGTCTAATCAAGGAGAATTAGTAAAATTAAATTGTTATAAAACTGGTAAAGAGGAAGCACAAGGTATTAGTGACATAATTGAACAAATAATTAAAAAAAAATACTCTTTAAATGAGGTTTCAATTCTCGTCAGAGCAATTTATCAAACAAGAGAGTTCGAAGAAAGATTTCTTCAAGTAGGTATTGGTTATCGTGTGTTAGGAGGCATTAAATTTTATGAGAGAGCTGAAATAAAAGACGCAGTCTCTTATTTGAGAATTATAAATCAAAAATTTGATGATCTTGCTTTAGAAAGAGTTATAGGCTCACCAAAAAGAGGAATTGGTGAAGCTACGCTTAATCAGATTTATACTTTTGGAAAAGCAAATAAATTATGCTTGGAAGACTCAATTACGAAGATTTTAGAAAAAGGTCATTTTAAACCAAAAATAAAAACTACTTTAAAACAATTAATTAATATGATTCAAAAATGGCGGAGAGATGCAGCGATTATGAAACATTATGATTTATTGAAACTTGTATTAGATGAGTCAGGATATTCATCAATGCTTAAAAATAAAAAAGATTTAGAAAATGAGAATAGATTAGAAAATTTAAAAGAATTGCTTAGGGCAATGCAAGATTACGAAAGTTTACAAAGTTTTTTAGAACATGTTGCATTAGCAACTTCGATTGACCAAGAATGGGAGGGAGCCAAAATAAATTTAATGACAATGCATGCTGCAAAGGGTTTAGAATTTGATGTTGTGTTCCTGCCGGGATGGGAAGAAGGTTTGTTTCCTCATCAAAAATCTTTAGATGAGAAAGGCGATTTTGCTTTAGAAGAAGAGAGAAGACTTGCCTATGTTGGAATAACTAGAGCAAAAAAAGAGGCCTATATATCATTTGCGATGAAGCGAGCTTTTCATGGAGATTGGATGGATGCACTACCATCAAGGTTCATTAACGAAATACCAGATGAAAGTGTTGAGAAAAACGAAATTGATATAGTTAAAAATGATGATTTTGATTTTAATCAAGATAATTCAATCGAGTTTGATAATGAATATAGAAGTCCGGGATGGGATAGATTTAAAAAGAAAAAATTACTTAAATGGAAAAAATAAAAAAATTAAAGCAATTAATAATTAAAGAGCAATTAGATGGTTATATAATACCAAAAAATAATGAGTTTTTTAATGAATATGTTTCACCACGAGAGGATAGACTTAAGTACATTTCTAATTTTTCAGGTTCATATGGTTTTGCGTTAATTTTAAAAGATAAAAATTACTTATTTGTAGATGGAAGATACACACTTCAGGCAACTAATCAGAGCGGGAAGTTCTTTAAGATAATAACTTTTCCGAAGAATATGCCTAAAGATATATCAATAAATAAAAACTTGCTTATTGGGTTTGATCCAAAATTTTTTACAAAAAAGGTATTAAATACTTTTTTTCCCTTTAAGAAATTTAAACTTAAACCTTTGCATTACAATCTTATCGATAAGATCTGGGTAAGGAAAGTAAAGAAAAATTATAAAAAATTTTATTGTTTGCCTAAAGTTTCTGTTGGGGAAAGTTATAAATCTAAAATAGATAAAATCGTATCACAAATAAAAAAAAGGAAAGCAGATTTTCAATTCATTACAGCTTGTGAAAATAATGCATGGTTGCTTAATATTAGAGGTGGAGACACTCAATACGCTCCTATTCCCCATTGTCATATTTTAATTAATAAAAATAAAAAAATAAAATTTTTTTGTGATTTAAAAAAGATTGGTTCAGCTTTAAAAAAAAATTTCAATAGAGTTGAATTTATAGACTTAAGTTTGTTAAGTTCATTTATTTCAGAAATTGTTGGAAAAAAATTTATCATAGATTCAAACACTTGTTCTATTTTTTATGAAAATTTAATTTCAAACAATAATGTAATTCTTAATTTCCATGACCCAATTTATCAGTACAAAGCGATAAAAAATAATATAGAAATTAGAAATATTCAAAAAGCTCATATTTGTGATGGAGTTGCTCTTACTAAATATTTATTTTGGGTAAAAAAAAATTTTAATAAAAAAAAAATTACAGAAATAAGTGGCTCAGAAAAATTGTATCGATTTAGAAAGCAAGATGAATCATTTAAATTTTCAAGCTTTCCTACAATTTCTGGATCAGGTCCAAATGGTGCAATCATTCATTATAAAGCTACCAAAAAAACTAATAGAACTTTAAAAACGGGCGACATTTATCTAGTTGACTCTGGAGGTCAATATGAGTTTGGAACGACAGACGTAACTCGAACCATCTCGTTAAGAAATTCCAACAAAAGAATTAAAAATATATTCACAAGAATTCTTCAAGGCCACATAGCTGTTGCCAGTTTTAAACTTAAAAAAAATTCTTCTGGTTCAAAAATTGATTATTCAGCTAGGAAATTTTTAAAAAAGGTTGGCCTTGATTATTCACATGGAACTGGTCATGGCGTAGGCTACTTTCTAAATGTTCATGAAGGGCCACATGCTATAGCAAAAAACAATTCTGTCCAGTTTCAGGATGGGATGGTGGTATCAAATGAACCGGGGTATTATGAAAAAAATAGATTTGGAATAAGAATTGAAAATCTTATTTATGTTAAAAATTTCAAAAATAAAAAATTTTTTGAAAATTTTACATTGGCTCCAATAGATAAAGATTTAATTGATAAATCGTTGTTGAGTAAAAATGAAATAAATTGGTTAAATAATTATCATAAGAGAGTTTTTAATAATCTTAAATGTAAAATGAACAAAATTGAAATTATCGAATTAAAAAAAGCTTGTTCAGCTATTTAGAATCTTATTCCACTCGTTTTCATTTATAATCCTAATATTTAAATCTTTTGCTTGATCAATTTTTCTTTTTGTCGGTTTTGAGTTACCTACAATCAAATAATCCAATTTTTTAGAGATAGAACCCAATACTTTAGCCCCATTGTTTTCTGCTATAGATTTTGCTTCAGATCTACTCATTTTATGAAAACCGCCTGTAAACATAAGTTTCTTATTGGAAAATTTTCCATCTTTAACTTGAATTGCATAATCGTTAACGTTTAATATCTTTATCAACTCCAAGGTAATTTCAGCATTTTTCTTGTTTGAAAAAAAGTTGTCTATAGAGTTAATTTGAGTTTCGCCTATTCCATCTAATTCAACTAAGTTAGATAAAATGATTGATCTTTTTTTTACATCAATCAGTTTTGAAAATTCTTTAACTTTTACAAAAAAAGCTGCAAGAATTTTAGCGCTTTCCTGACCTATATGTCTAATACCAATTGAATAAATAAATCTATCTAAATTAATTTTTTTGGACTTTGAAATTGCTTTTTTTAAGTTATCAATTGATAAATCTCCCCAGCCATCTAATATTTTAATTTTATTGTAATTTAAATTAAAAATGTCTGAGGGATTTTTAATAAATTTCAAATCCCAGAACTGATCAATAACTTTTTTACCTAAACCATCAATGTTAAACGCTTCTTTAGAAACTAAATGTTTTAATTTTTCTTTAGCGGTATATTCACACTCGTAACCTTTAATACATCTCCTTACTGCATCTTCTTTTTTGGTATTATTGCTTAGTTCTTTATTTGTAGGAGCGCCACAAAGACATTTTGTTGGAAAATAAAATTTTTTACTATTATTTTTTCTCTTTGAAACATCCACTGAAAGAACTTGCGGAATAACATCTCCAGCTCTTTGGATTTGAATAACATCGCCAATCCTAATATCTTTTCGTTTTATTTCATCCTCGTTATGTAATGTAGCGTTTGAAACTACTACGCCGCCAACGGTAACAGGCTCGACTCTGGCAACCGGTGTAATAGCTCCTGTTCTGCCGACCTGAATAATTATATCTTTAATTTTTGTGATAGCTTTCTCAGCAGAAAACTTATAAGCGATAGCCCATCTAGGAGAATTAGATGTATTGCCTAATCTTTTTTGTAAACTTAAATCATTAACTTTAAAAACTAGTCCATCAATATCATAATCTAAAGATGATCTCATTGCGTCTATTGTGGAATGCTGTTTTTGAATTTCCAAGATTCCATTTACTTTCTTTGAAAGTGGGTTGGTAACAAAACCCCATTTATTTATTTTTTCTAAGAATTCGGATTGTGTTTTAAAACTCATGGGTTTTATAGCACCAAAACCATAAGCAAAGTACTTAAGCGGAATTTTAGATGTCTGAATAGAATTTTTTTGTCTAAGCGAACCTCCTGCAGCATTTCTTGGATTAGCAAAGTTATCTTTTAATTTTTTAAAATCTTCCTTTCCAATATAAATTTCACATCTTACTTCAAGTAAAGAAGGAATATCTTTTCCTATAATTTTTTGGGGAATGTTGGATATTGTCTTTAAATTATCTAAAATATCTTCTCCAGTAATCCCATCTCCTCTAGATAATCCATTTTTTAATTGGCCATTTTTGTAAATTAATGTTGCTGAAATACCATCAATTTTTGGCTCTGAAAATAATTCTATTTTTTTATCGCAAAAATTCAAAAAATTATTAATTTTTTTTAAAAAATCTTCAATGTCACCTTGATTAAATGCATTTGAAAGCGACAGCATTGGAATTAAATGCTTTATTTTCTTAAATTTATTTGAGGGAGGTGCTCCAACGATTAGATCAACAGACCCATCCTTTTTAACAAATGGATATTTCTTTTCTAATTCTATAATCTCATTTTTTAAATTATCATATTCAGAGTCTGAAATCTCAGGTTTATCTTTAACAAAGTAAAGTTTGTTATGTTTTCTTAAATTTGCTATTTTTTTTTTAAACTGTTCTAGAATTTTATTTCTTTCATTCATTAATTATTACTTAATCATCTCAATAATTTTTTTAAATAAATTTGTTTCTTTCTTTGTCTTAGCTTTTTTTTCAAAGTTTCTTTTTATATTATAATCCTTATTAAAAATTTTGTAAGACTGTTCAAACCATTCTCCTGTATTATAATTATATCCTAAAATTTGAGCATATTTTCTTGCCTCTTCCTCAAGTCCAATATGATAATGAATCTCTACCAGCCTATGTAAAGCCTCCTCAACAAAAATAGTTTTATCATATTTTTCAATAATTATTTTTAATCTATTAATAGCTGGTACCCATTTTTGAGTAGAAATATAATATTTCGATACAAATAATTCCTTAGCAGCTAGTTGATTCTGAATTAGATCCTTTTTAAATCTTAAATCAATAGCATATTCAGATGATGGATAATTTGCTAAAAAAAAATCAATTTTTTCATCTGCTTTTAACAAAGGTTCAAGATCTTTTTTTTCATCACTAATCTGCTCAAAATAAATTATTGCAATAAGATAATGAGCATAAATTACATTCTTATCTGACGGATATGTTTTAAGATATCTATTCAAATTTTCTAAAGACTCGTCATAGAAATTTATTCCGTATAGGGAAAAACTAGACATGATAGCTGATTTTGCTGCTAATTCAATTTTTTCAAAATTTAGTTCTGCTTCAGAAAATTTTTTACTAGCAAAAAAATAATCATTTTGTTCAAAAGCTTCTAATCCCTCTTTGTAAAGTTCGTATGCATTTATTTTTTTTGAAGTTTGATAAATTGGTTCATCATTTTTAGAACATGAAACCATGAAAATAATACTTAAAATTAAAAGAATTCTTAATAACATAATCAAATTAATAACAGATTAAATTAAAAATTATATGTTAAAAATTTAAGACTATGCGGAAGCTGCAAGCCTTATAGTCTGATTGGATGTAATATTTTCTGAGATAATAATATCTTTCAATTCTGTTAGTAAGAAAGATTTTTCAGAACTAATTAACTTTTTAATAAAAGAGTTTGTCAATTCATGACCGCCATGAAAACAGCTTATTTTTCCTAAAACTCTATATCCTGATAACATGAAATCTCCAGCAAGATCTAAAATTTTGTGGTTTACAAATTCATTTTTATTTCTTAAGCCATCTTTATTCAAAATTTTATCATTACCCACTACAACAGCATTTTCTAGAGATCCTCCTTTAGCTAATCCATTTTTTTTTATTTTCTCAATATCTTCGAATAAACAAAAAGTTCTTGATTGACAGATGTCATCCAGCTGGTCTGTTTGGAAATTTACTAAATTTTTTTGATTTCCTATAATTTTATTTTTATAGTTTAATTGAAAATTCACTTCAAACGATGAAGTTGTATTTGGTTCAACAAAAATTTTTCTTTTACCATCAATTAACTCTACCTTGTTTAAAATTTTTAAATATTTTCTTTTTTTTGATAGTTTTTTCAATCCAGCTTTTTTAATTCCATCTACAAATATTTTTGCCGAACCGTCCATTATTGGAACCTCATCACTATTGATTTCTATAGTGACATTATCTATTTCTGCGACATACAATGCTGCTAATAAATGCTCAACTGTAGATACTTTAACACCTTTTTTATTTTTTAAAGTTGTACATAATATTGCAGAAGAAACATTATCATAGCTCGCAACTACAATATTGTCTTTTTCAAGGTCAATCCTTTTAAAAATAATACCTTGATCCTCCGTCCCAGGGATAATGTTAATTTTACTTTCTTTGCCAGTATGTAAACCGATACCTTCAAAAGTAACTTTATTTTTGATAGTTTGTTGATAAATTTTTAACATCGTAAATTTTATACACAAAATTTAAGATATTTTTAAAACAACTAATGTTTCATAAAAAAACAATTAAGATCTAAAAATGATATCAAAGAGTCTTGAAATTATTGACTTTTTTTCCTGTATAATGGGTACAGCCTCTTTTTTCCACCCATATTGAACAATTTTATTTACCTCAGTAAAGATTTGTTCACGGTTTAAATTATTTAAAAAATTCACTTTCAAATTTTTATTTTGGGAAAAGCAATTTTCATAAATTTTATTGAAGGTTTTTGAACTTAACTCATCGCTTATAGAAAGAAAGATTGGATATTTTTTTTTCATAAAGCTTGTAATATTAATATTTTTTAAAGCTATCAATTCTGTCATTTCAGAAATTCTAGCCTTAACAACTTCGAATATTAATTTTTTATTTATTTTTCTATAATGATTTACCTCAAAAAACTTTTTTTCAATTACCTCATCATCATATTTTTGGTTAAAGTTTAATTCTGGCAACATCTTTTTAATAGTACTTTTTTTAATACCAGTTATCTTGGAAATATCACTGAAAACTATTTCTGAACCAAAATTAAAATTTTGAACATATCTCAGAGCTGAATTCTCAAAAAAAGTAATTTGAGAATTATTCTCTTCAATTTTTATAGAAAAAAAGGAGTCAAGGTTTGAATTGTTATTTATCAAACAAACACCTTCTATAAAATTTTTTGAAATTATTTTTTTTATCTTTAGATTACATTTATTTAAAATATTAGATAAGTTCTGAAAATCATTTTTATTAATTAAAAAAAAAGATAATTCATGGGAATAAAAATTTCCAAATAGACCTATCGGTAAATTTTCAGTTTTTTTACCGTCAAGAAAAAAATTTGAGTTAAATATTTGAAGGATAACTTTATCTGACTCTATTTCTGAAATTTTTGATTTTAATGCATTTAAAATATAAGTAACATTTTCTTTTACTAATTGTGATCCATTAAGTTTTTTAAATCCTGAAAAATTAATTAAAGAGCAATCAAAATTATTTATTACAATTACTACTTCTTCAAAAACGTGATTTATTTTTTGTTCTATCAAAAAAATATTTTTACTAAAAATCTCAAAGATTAAATTAAAATCTATAATTTTGTTATCAATAATTCCCTGTACAGGAGTTGAAAATTTATGAATTATCTTAAAATCGTTATTCTCTAAATTTTTTCCTACAACAAAATTAAATTTAATTTTATCAATCTCTATAAAAAGCATAGGTGATTTTGATTGCATATACTATTTTAAAATTAGTTGATTGCTTATTCTATAATCGAAAACTTTATATTTTTCAAAATTACTCTGATTTTTAATATTCAAAAAATTTTCAAGACTTTTATCAAAATTCTTTATTGGCAATTTAATTGTTTGATTCTGTTTTGTGACTAGATCCCATCTATTTGACTCGAAAAAATAAAAAGTCTTTATATTTTCTATTGGAAAATCTGTTTTTATTAGGTTTATATAAAAATTGTTAAAATTACTTTCATTTCCAAAAACTATAGGTAAATTTTCAAATTTTTTTGAATAAAAAAAAGCAATTACCTCACCATTTTTTGTAAAATATTTTTTTTCTTTTTTATTTTGTAATATTGCAATAGGTTTCTTCTCATAAATCTTTATAATAATTTTATCTGGATAAATTTTTTTTATTTCAAAACTGTCTATTAAATCAATTTCATTCAGTTGTTGTTTTGTTTGTTTTTTTTTTAAGGAAAAAATATTTGAGTCATAAAGGAAAGCTAATTTTTTTTTAATTTCTTCTTCTTTTACAATATTATTGTTTTTAACAATTATTTGCTTTACTGATGAGTCTAACGGAATTTCAAAATTCAGATTAATTTTATAAGTAGTTAAAATTAGTATTAAACCAATAGCAATTAATAATCTCTTTTTCATCTATTAATACTTGCATCCAATAATATTTTTTCAACTAAATTTGAAAAATTAATTCCATAATAATTTGCTATTTCTGGAACTAGAGAAAGGTTTGTCATACCAGGCTGTGTATTTAATTCTAAAAGATAAAAATTATTTTTAAAAAATTTAAAATCTGTTCTAGTAACACCTTTGCATCCTAAGGCTCTATGAGCTTTTTGAGCTAATCTTAAAACCTCAGAATATTTATTTTTTTTCAATCTTGCCGGCATGATATGTTTTGTTTTGGCTGCTTTAGTATATTTTGCTTTATAGTCATAAAATTTTCTTTTTGGAATTAGTTCTATTGCTCCAATTGCAGTATTATTAATTACTGCAGCTTGAATTTCCTGACCGCCAATATACTCTTCAAAAATTAATTCATTATATTTTTTAAAAAGTTTTCTTGAGGAATTAAATAATTCTAAAAAATTTTTACAAATTTTTACGCCAAGACTTGAACCTTCACTTATAGGTTTCACAACAATAGGGAACTTTATCGCTTTTTTTTTAATTTTTGTTTTTAAAATATTTTTTTTCATCTCTTTTTTTTTAAGTGAAAAATATTTTGGTGTTAATATTTTATTTCGTATAAAAATGTTTTTAGATATAATCTTGTTCATTGCGTTATAAGAACTTACAACTCCAGAATGTGTGTATGGAATTTTTAAATATTCGAAATAACTTTGCGCTACTCCATCTTCTCCATCTTTTCCATGTAAAGCATTAAAAATAACGTCTGTTTTTTTAGTATTAATTAAATTGAGATTTTTAAATTTTGGATCAATTTTCGAAACCTTGTATTTTTTTTTTTTAAGAGCTTTTATACAGGCTTTTCCGCTATCGAGACTTACAGATCTTTCTCCAGATGTTCCTCCCAAAACAACTAGGACTTTTTTAATTTTTTTTTTATTCACCAATGATATTAATCTCAAGCTCAAGATTAACTCCTGTCTTATCACTAACCGCTTGTTTTACTTTATAAATTAATTTTTCTATGTCAGCTGAATTCGCTTTTCCATTATTGACAAAAAAATTACAATGTTTTTTTGATATAATTGCATCTCCCTCGGAATATTCATGACATCCAGCTTCTTTAATTAGTTGCCAAGCCTTTTTCGTATTACTAAAATTTTTAAAGGTGCTACCGCAAGTTTTGACCTGACTTGGCTGGGTTAGTTTTTTTTTGTTTATTAATTCAATTTGTTTTTTTTCTATAATTTCTCTAGAACAAATTTTTCCTTTAAGTTTGACAGAGGTAATAATAAATTTATCTGATAAATTACAACCCCTATAGATAAAATTAATTTTTTCTCTCTTGATCTCTTTTTCTTTACAATCATAAGTATCTATAACTTTTATAGAAACTAAAACTTTTGAAATATCATTATGATAACATCCACTATTCATTATTACTGCACCCCCTATAGACCCAGGTATACAAGATAAAAATTCAAGATTTCCTATTCCATTTTTCAATGCAAAGTTTGAAACTTTTCGATCTAGTGTCGCTGCACCAACTTCTATAATATTCTTATCAATTAGTCTAATTTCTGCAAAATTTGAACCTAATTTTATCACAACGCCTTTAACTCCTTTATCTCTTATAAGAGTATTTGAGCCAGCTCCAAGAATTGTTACTTTAAGTTTATTTTTTTTGTTTTCTTTTAGAAATTCAATTAATTGTTTTTTATTTTCAGGTTTAAAAAAATACTCAGCTGGTCCACCTAAATTGAACCAACTATAATTTGAAAGATTTGTATTATTTGAAATATTGTTATTAAATTTTTTAATTATATCTAAATCTAGACTCATAAAGTATTTTTAAGATCTCTCATCCATTTTGAAATAGACCCAGCTCCCATACCAATTATAATTTCACTTCCACTCAAATTATTTTTTAAATATTTTACTAATTCATTTTGATTTTTTATAATAATAACTTGAGTATGTGAATATTTTGAAATCAATTTCGCAAAATTTATTTGATTAAATTTCAAGTCTTTTTTTTCTCCAGCAGCATATAATGGGCAAAGTAAAACTAAATTTGAATTAGAAAATGACTTTGCAAATTGTATTTTAAGCGACGAAACTCTTGAATAACGATGAGGTTCAAAAACTGATAAAATTTGTCTTTTTTTTGATACATTTTTCACACCTTCTAAAATAGATTTAATTTCTGTTGGATGATGAGCATAATCATCATAAAAATCATTTCCATTTTTTGAAAATATTTTAGTCATCCTTCTTTGAACTCCAGTAAATTTTTTTAAAGATTTTTTTATAACATTTTGATCTACTCCGAGGTTCAAACAAACTGCTATGGCTGCACTTGCATTCAATACATTGTGTTTACCTAAAAGTTTTAGATGAATATTTTTAATTTTTTTAATTTCTTTGTTTATATTTTTGTAACTTAAATCAAAAATTGAAAAGTCTGATATATATCTTATGTTAGAAATGAAGTAATTTGAATTTCTGGACTCTCCATATGTAATAATATTTTTATTTTTTATTCTCCCATATATTTTTTTAAGATACTTATTATCAATACAAATAATTGACTTTCCGGTAGGTGGTGTTTTTTCTATAAATTTCAAAAATGAGCTTTCCAAATTTTTGAAATTTTTATAATATTCCATGTGTTCATAATCAATGTTAGTAACAACAGAATAATTTATTGGTAATTTTAAAAAACTTCCATCAGACTCATCGGCTTCTAAAATCGACCATTCCCCTTTACCTAACTTAGCGTTTGTATTTAACGAATTAATTACCCCTCCATTAATTATTGTGGGGTCTAATTTTTGGTCTGACAAAATTTTTGATATTAAGGAAGTAGTTGTAGTTTTCCCATGGGAACCTGTAATTATTATATTTTTTTTTAGTGAGACAACATCAGCTAAAACTTCTGCTCTCGAATAGATAGGAATTTTTTTTTTTCTCGAGTATTTTAGTTCCACGTTATTTTTTTTAATTGCAGAAGACTTGACTAGAATTGATGCATTTTTTACATTTTTTTTTGCATGACCTTTAAAAATTTTAATACCTAATTTCTTACAACTAATAGTGTTTTTATTTATTTGTTGATCGCTACCCTGAATATTAAATCCCATGTTTTTCATAACCTGAGCTAATCCGCTCATTCCTATTCCTCCTATCCCAACAAAATGAATTATTTCTTTTTGTCCTAAGTTAATTTTTTTCATCTATTATCTTTTTTAAAGTTTGGTCAATATTGTTGTAGACATTTTTGTCAGAATATTGTTTTTGATTATTTTTGATATCATCTAATAATGATTTATTGAAATAAATATCTTTAATAAGAGGAAAAAGTTTACTTTTTAAATCCTTTTCCTCAATTAAAAAACCGAATTTCTTTTTTTTATAATAAATTGCATTCTTAAGTTGGTGTTTTTCTGCTGAGGAGGGTAGTGGAATTGAGATAAAGGGAATCTCAAAATTAGTAAGTTCCGATAACATAGAGGCACCTGATCTAGTTATAGCTAAATCAACTTTTTTAAAATATTCAATTAAATTTTTACTGAAATTAAAAGTTTCAAATTCTATTCCCGCAGCATTATAAAATGAACTCAATTTCTTTTCTTGCTGAGGTAAACAATGTTGAAAAATTTTTAAAGATATGCCTTCAGCTAAACAATTTTTAAATATTTCAGGAAGTACCTCTGCAAAAATTTTTGCAGCTTGGCTGCCTCCCAATATCAAAATGTTAATATTTTTGTCATCTGTAATTTTATTCTTTTCTTTTATTTGTGCAGAGTGAATAATTGATTTTTTTATTATGTTTCCAATTTCAAAAATCTTAAAATTAAACTTACTAGGTATACCCTCTAATTCTTTATAAGATACAAATATTTTTTCCGCAAATGGCAGTAAATATTTATTTGCTTTACCAATTATTAAATTATTTTCATAAATAATAAATTTTATATTTAATATTTTTGCAGCAATACATATAGGAAAAGAGGCATATCCACCCATCCCAAAAATAATTTTTGGTCTATTGAATATTAAAAATATCAATGACCTCAGAACAGAAATTAAAATGAGAGCTGTCGAAAAACCTATGGAGATAATACTTTTGTTTATTAAAGGCGAGGAAGGTATTACCGTTACATTAAAACTTTTGTAATTTTCAAAAAAAACGTACCCTCTTTTATCTGTAACCAATTTAACACCAAAATTTTTTTCTTTTAAGTGTTCCGCTAAATTTAACCCAGGAAAAACATGTCCACCGGTACCACCAACTGCAATAATCGTTTTAATCTGTTTACTCATATAAGTAAGCCTTATTTTTGGTATAATTCAATATTACTCCTGCAAGTATTGCGCTTCCAATCAATGAGGATCCACCATAACTTAAAAAAGGTAAAGTCATTCCAGTGGTTGGTATTAAACTTGTATTAACTCCAATATGAATAAACGTTTGAAATATAAGCAAAGCAGAAAGTCCACATAATGATATTTTGATGATCTGATCTTCTTGGTTTAAACAATTTTTAATAATTCTAAAGGCGATATACAAAAAAATCGAAATTATTATAATTGAGATAATTGCTCCATACTCTTCAGAAATTATAGCAATTATATAATCAGTATGAGCCTCTGGAACACTATCTTTTAATATTCCTTCCCCCATACCTTGCCCTTTTAAGCCTCCCAGTTTAATTGCATCTAATGCCGACGATGATTGAAATTTGTCTCCCTTACTTGGATCAATAAATGAAATCAATCTATTAGAAATGTAACCAAATTTTTCTGGCATTAAAAATAAGATCAAGCTCAATGAAATTAAAAAAATTGTAAAAAAACTAAAAATATAAAATAAACTTACTCCAGCAATAAACACAGTAGCAATCCAAGCTCCAATCAAAAGGATAGATTGTCCTAAATCAGGTTGATCTATTAAAAAAATAATAACAGATATTAGTAATAAAAAACTGAAAAGATACTTAATTTGTGAGTTTCGAAGTTTTTCCAATGTTAATATATTTACTGTAGTTAAAATAAAAAAAGGTTTTAAAACCTCTATGGGCTGTATCCTAAAAAAATAAAGGTCTAACCATCTTTTAGCCCCTTTAACTTCAACTCCTATTATTGGAACTAACGCAAGAAAGATAAAAGAAATTATAAACAAAGGTACTACAAATTTTTTTAAAAGTGATGTTTCAATAATTGAAAAAAAAATCATTATTATCAATGCTAGAAACGTAAATATCAAATGTTTAGAAAAAAAGAAATAATAGTCTTTATTTAATCTTTCACCAGCAAGAGATGAGGTAGATGAAAAAGAAAAAAACAACCCCAAAAAAAATAATATTAAAAAACAGAAAAAAATTTTTTTATCTATATTACGCCAATAATTGATAATTTTAATTTTATAAACGTTTTGCATAATATTTACTTAGTTTTTTAAATTCTTCTCCTCTTTTTTCAAAATTTAAATACTGATCATAAGATGCTGAGGCAGGACTGAATAAAATTGATTTTTTATTGATGTTTGAAATTTTTATATCCTTAATAATTTCGGAAATAGCTTTTCTCAAATTTTTTACAACTTTAAAATTAATTTTATTTTTAATCTGCTGTTTAAAAAAATGTGTATTTTTACCAATTATATATGCTCTAATAATATTTTTTTTTGAATTTCCAAATGTAAAATTATCATTTTTTTTTGGAAGACCTCCTACAATCCAATAAATGTTTTCACAATTTTTTAAAGCGCTTTTAGTAGCTTCGAATGAAGTTGCTTTAGAGTCGTTTATAAAAATACAATTTTTTTTTTCAAGAAAAATTTCGTGCCTATGGGGTAGTCCTTCAAAAGAATTTAAAGATTTAAGAACAAATTTTTTTTTAATTTTTAATAATTTGGATAATGTGAAAACATTAGACAAATTTTCATCATTTATCTTTAATTTAAGGTAAGCGTTTTTTATTTTGGATTTAATTTTTTTATAATCATGTATCTGAGGGATTATTAATTTACCTTTGAATTTTTTTCTTAAAAAGATGTGTCTAAGTTTTTTATTAATAATAGAGTACTGGTCTTTTCTCTGAAGATTAAAAATTTTAAATTTTGAGTCTATGTAATTCTTCATCGTCCCGTGCCAATCTAAATGGTCATTAGAAATATTGAGTATAAAAGCATAGTCTGGGCAAATAAACTTTGAGTATGCTAGTTGGAAAGATGAGGCCTCAATTATTAAGTAGCTATTTTTTTTAATTTTAAGATTTAATATTGGAGTTCCGATATTTCCACCGAGATGAATTTTATAATTATTTTTTTTTAGTATATGTTCTAAAATTTTACACGTCGTTGATTTTCCATTAGTACCAGTAACCACAATGCTTTTTGAAAATTTTTTTAAAATAAAAACTAAATCTATATCAGTGATTATTTTATTTTTATATTTTTTTAAATATTTTCTATTTTTTGAATTTTGCAAATTTACACCTGGGCTAAGAATAATATAATTTGTATTTTGTAATGCTAATTCTAAGTTTTCTGGTCTTTGATGTTTAAATAATCTTTTATTTTGGTCGTCCCAAACTTGATAATTCTTTATTTTATTTTTTTTAAAAAAATTTACTACCGATTTGCCGGTAGAACCTAAACCATATATTAAGAAAGAGGCTTTTTTAAAATTTATTTTTTTGAGCATCTTTACCTTAGTTTTAGTGTCGCTAATCCTACTAAAGCCAAGATTATCGCTATGATCCAAAAACGAATTACTATTGTAGATTCCGCCCACCCTTTTTTCTCAAAGTGATGGTGTATAGGCGCCATCTTAAAAATTCTTCTTCCAGTTAATTTAAATGATATTACTTGAATAATTACTGATACAGTCTCTAAAACAAATAAACCTCCAATTATTGCTAGAACAATTTCATGTTTAACAATTATCGCTATAGCAGCCAAGGAACCACCTAAAGACAAAGATCCTGTGTCTCCCATAAATATTTTTGCTGGAGGGGCATTGTACCAAAGAAAACCGAGACATGCTCCTACAACTGATCCACAAAAAATTGAAAGCTCGCCTACATCAGGAATGTATTGAATTTGTAGGTACTCAGAAAATATTGTGTTACCAACTACATATGAAATAAGTGTAAAAGATAAAGCAACTAACATTACAGGGACTGTCGCTAATCCATCAAGTCCATCTGTTAAATTTACAGCATTTGAAGAACCAATAATTACAAAAAGGCCAAAAGGAATAAAAAATAAACCCATGTGTAAAATTAAATTTTTAAAAAAAGGAAAATAAAGATTAAATAAATATTGATGATCAGAAAGCTTAATTAAAATAGTCAAAGCTACTGCGCCAATTATTAACTGACCTAAAAATTTGTATCTTGATTTTAGCCCACTGGAATTCTTATATTTTATTTTGAGAATATCATCTGCTAGACCAAGACAGCTAAGGCTTAATGATACAAATATTAATGTCCAGATATAAACATTCGAAAGATCTGCCCAGAGTAAAGTACTGAAAATAATACCGATAATTATAATTATCCCTCCCATCGTGGGAGTTCCAGATTTTTTGACAATGTGATCAATGGGCCCATCTTGCCTTATAGGACCAGTGATCATCTTTTCTGAAAAAATTTTTATTAATGGAGCGCCGATTATAAAAACTATTATCAAAGAAGTCATTACTGATAAACCTGTCCTAAAAGTTAAATATTTGAATACATTGAAAAAAGAGTATTGATCAATTAAAGATGTAAAAAAATGAAATAACATTTAAAAGCCTTTTATTATTTTTTTGCTAAAATTATTTAATCCAGTTGCATTAGAACCTTTGATCATTAAGTAATCATTATTAGCTATAATATTTTTAAAAGCATAATCTACATCCCCTTCTTGTTGAAAAATGTTTCCACGTTTCTTTATATCGATATTTCTGAAAGTAGCGAGAGTTTTGGTGCCTTGTATAAATACCTTATCAATATCTGAATTGTTAATAACTTTTGAAAGACCTTTGTGTAAGATTTCTGATTTTCTGCCCAGCTCTAACATGTCCCCCAAAAACAAATATTTTTTAAATTTTTTTTTCTTAATTAGATTAAAATTTCGAATAGCATTTGCAACAGAAAGTGGATTTGCATTGTAGCTTTCATCAATTAATTTAAAACTTTTATTGTATCTTTTTATATTATGAATTTTGCCTCTACCATCGCTAGGCATAATATTCTTAAAGTGCTTGATTACTTTTTTTATATCAAGCTTAAGTTCATTTAATAAAGCCAATGAAGCAAGTACATTGTAAGTATTTATATCTTTAACTTCAAGTTTGAGAACTTGATCTTTAACTTTAATAACTAACTTTGTGAAACTTAAAACTTTTTTAATAGAGATTGCATAAACATCAGCATTTTTTTTCATACCAAAAGAGATTATTTTTATCTTTTTGAGTTTAGCTTTTGCATGAAAATATTTAAAATATTTATCATCACGATTTAGAATAATTGTTCCGTTTTTTTCTATATTGTTTATAATTTCGCCTTTTGCGTCTGCGATGCCTTTAACATTTTTAAAATTTTCAATATGTGCTTCACCAATATTTGTAATTATTCCGATATGAGGTCTTATAATTTTTGAAAGATTATTTATTTCTCCAGCTTTACTCATTCCAACCTCGAATACACCGTATGTATGATATGTTTTTAAATTAGATAAACTTAATGGAACACCATATTGATTATTGTATGACTTTGGTGAGCAAAAAGTTTTTCCGTAGTATTGTAACAAATTTTTAATCAAATCTTTTAAGGAAGTTTTTCCAGCGCTTCCAGTTATTGCAAATATTTTTGCTGTAGTATAAGTTCTTTTCTTATAAGCAAAGTCATTTAAAAATTTTATTTCATTATTTACTTTAATTGATTTATTTTTGAGTTTCCGAATATTTTTTGACGTAACTATGTTTATTGCTCCTTTTGATATTGCTTGATTGATAAAATCTGATCCATCATTATTTTTTCCTTTAATAGTTAAAAATAAGTTATTTTTTTTAACTACTCTAGAGTCGATAGCTAATCCGTGAAAATTTCTTGATTTGTATTTTTTTTGTATTTCTTTGAAAATTTTATTATTTTGTAAGTAATTCTGATTTTCTAAATTTAATTTTTTCAATTTTAACTTTAACTTTTTGATTATTTTTTTATCTGAGATAGAAATAACTTTATTTTTGTAAATCTGATCTGTTTCATGGCCTTTTCCTGCTACCAATATAATTTCATTTGGATCAGCGTTTATAATTGCATTTTTAATTGCTTTTGCTCTATCTCCAATGTTAAATTTATTAGTATTTTTTATTTTTTTAATAATTTCTTCTCTTATCTTTTCAGGCTTTTCATTTCTAGGATTATCATCGGTAATATAAATTTTTTTACAATATGAATCGGCTATTCTTGCCATTAAGGGTCTCTTTTTATAATCTCGGTCACCTCCACAGCCAAATACTACAGATATATTATTACCAAAAGAGTTTTTTAAAGCTTCTAGAGATTTAATTAGTGCATCAGGAGTGTGTGCAAAATCAACGAAAGTTTTTACATTGTTGGGAAATATTCTTATAAGTTCAAGCCTTCCATTTACGTTTTTAATTTTGTCGAGAGAATTGAAAATTTTTTTCTCTTTTAAATTACAAAGTTTAGCCGATGCTATAGCCATGGATAGGTTTTTGATTTGAAATTCATTAAATTTCAAATTTTTAATTTTAGTCAATTTTTCCTCTAGTGAATTAATATCAATTAATCTTTGTTTTTTTTTAGCTGCAATTTTTTTTAAAATTGGATATTGCTTATTTTGTTTGTCGCTAATAATAATTCTTCTTTTTGGTAATATTTTTTTGAATAAACGTAATTTGGCGTTAAGATATGATTTCATAGTTTTATGATAATCTAGATGGTCATGGCTGAAATTTGTGAAAAGAGCAGCTTTTAAATTTAAATGATCAATTCTTTTTTGATCTAAACCATGACTAGATGCTTCTATAATCACGTTGTCTATTTTATTTTTTTTTATTCTTTCAAGTGCACTGTGAAGTGAAATGGTATCTGGGGAAGTAAGTCTAGATTTCACTAAATTACTTTTGTATTTTATTCCTAAAGTTCCGATAGATGCAACTGGAACATTGTTAATATTTAAAATTTGGTAAAAAAAATCTGCAACTGAAGTTTTGCCATTTGTACCTGTAACAGCAATAATGTTTTTTGGTTTTAATTTATAAAATTTAGATGTAATTTCGCTTAACAGAAATCTTACATTTTTAGTTTTTAAAATTGGGATATTTATATCTTTAATCTTACTTTTTTCAGAACAAACTATTACGACAGCACCATTTTTAATCGCCTCTTTAATATACTTCTCACCGTTTGCGTTATGGCCATCAATTGCGAAAAAAATAAAACCTTTTTTTACTTTTTTGCTATTAGATGCTAAGCCTAAAATATTTATTTGTGAAATTTTTTTAGGTAGATTTTTAATTAGTTTTCTCAACAACATATTGATTGTTAAAATCTTTATTATTTATGGCTAAAATTGGTCCAATTTTTTTTATTATTTTGCCGGCTAAATAAACAGAATTCCATCCTGCCTCATTTCTAAATGCTTTAATTTTTACACCCCTATAGTCATAGATTAGATCTTTGGCTACTTTTGGATTCTCCAACATTACCAAAAGAACATACTTTGGTTTTTGAGAAGGGAATATTGAAATGAAAGTATTTAAATTTTGACTTTTATCTTTATAATTTTGAGAAGTTCCAGTTTTTCCGCCTACATAATAACCGTTTTTATCAGCCAGATGAGCTGTGCCCTCTTTTTCAGTAACAACTTTCCTTAAAATTTTTGTAATACTTTTACTAGTTTTTTCTGAAATAATCCTTTTTAAAATTTTATCATTTTCTTGCTTTATCAAGTTAGGTTTGATCATTTTTCCACCGTTAGCTAAAGCTCCATAAATTGTTGCTGCTTGTAATGGTGTGGTAGTTATTCCATGTCCATAAGAAACGGTTTCTAATTTACATTTATTCCAATCAAATGTAATTGGATTTCCGACCTCTTCGAGTTGTATTTCAGGGTTTTTTAACAAACCTGTTTCTTCTATAAATTTTTTATATTTTTCTTCTCCTATCTTCCGAGCAATCATAAGAGTTCCTATATTTGATGATCTGATTAAAATATCTTCAACAGATAAGTCTTTTGGAAAATCCTTTATATCAGAAATAGTATGCCCGGAACACTTTATAGATCGTGGAATATTGTTTATGACTGTCCTTGGTTTCACAATGTCATTTTCTAAAGCAAGCGCAATAGTAAAAGTTTTGAAAATTGAACCAAGTTCATAAACCCCTTTTGTAATTTTATTAATATAATTTTTATCTTTGACAGCGGCACGAATGTTGATGTCGAAATCAGGAAGTGAAACGAGTGATAAAATTTCTCCATTTTCGACATTCATTATTAAAGCTCCGCCTCCAGTTGCATTGAAAGTGTTTAATCCTTTTAGCAATTCTTTACTGACAATGTGTTGAATGTTAGAGTCTAATGTTAATTCTAGAGGTTCGTGTATAAGTTTTTGGTTTTTGAGTTCATCGTCAAAAAATTTTTCAACACCAGAAATACCATAATTATCGTAATCAACTTGCCCTATAATATGACTAAATAAATTACCATGAGTATAAATTCTTGATTGAAAGGGTTCA
>MDTA01202371.1_pt1 | contig 23757 bp, 28 predicted proteins | sample 811151 | NCBI WGS metagenome assembly MDTA01 (sample SAMN05326648, study PRJNA326480) | marine metagenome | isolation source: seawater | place: Indian Ocean: South | collected 2010
CTAATGGAGCCAAGGGGACTCGAACCGCTGACCCCCTGCATGCCATGCAGGTGCTCTACCAGCTGAGCTATGGCCCCAAATTAAATAAAAGTCAAATAAATTTAACTTAAAGGATACTTGAATAAAAGTATTAACTCAAATAATACTTGATAGCTTTTGATTAATCAATTCGTTTATTTAAAATTAAACTAAAAACTTTAAATTTCCAAGTCTTATTATACTTTTTAAATATTTTTTGGAACTAATTTTAATATCAACTTGAAATAGATTAAGAATTAAAGCTTTAAAAAGCAGCTTAAAACTTTTAATAAGATCTTCTTTAATGATTTGATTTATAAATTTCTAAAATTTCTTTTTTGATCCAATTATCTAAAGGCAAGGGATTAAATCCAATTTTCTTCTTAGCTTTTCTTATATCCATAGATCTAACTTCTAGTTTTTTATCTCCTAACTCAATAATACTTTTACTTTTAGTAAGTTCTTTAATTTTTTTAGCTATTTCTATTAATTCTATATCTTCGTTTCCTGCAATATTAAAAGTTTGATTTTTAATAAATTTTTCTCTACCTAGTAGTAGTAGTAAGATTGCTTGAACAGCATCATTAATCGATAAAATAGAGTATCTTGAATATGGAGATGGGATAAAAACTGTTTCTGAAATCAGAAATTTATTTATAAAGTTATAAATAACACCGTCTTTTCTTCCTCCTCCATGAATTCCTGAAAATCTTAAAATATCACATTTTCTATTAATTTCTTTTAAAGACCAATTGATACAAAGTTGTTCAGCTTTTAATTTATCTCTTCCATAAAAACCTTCAGGATCAATAATGCTTTTTTCGTTAAAAGGAAAAGAATTTAAACTAATTTTATTTCCTGTATAAATTGAAATAGTCGATGAAAATATAAGATGTTTGGTACCAATTTCTTCCATTATTGATAAAAGGTTCTTTGTCGCAATAATATTATTTTGTAATGAAAGAAATTCTTCTTCTTTATTGGTATCCTTAGGAATATGTGCAGCACAATGTACAATAACATCAGGCTCGAATTCTTTTAATTTCAATAATAGTTTTTCTTTATTGCATAAATCTGTAATTAAAAAATCTGAAATATATTCATATCTTTTATATTTATTTCTAATTATTGAAAGTACCTTAATATCTCTATTGATAAGTTCTTTAATTAGATTATTGCCTAAATAACCTGTAGCACCCGTAACACAAACTTTCATAAGTTTAGATTAAAATTTGAAATAATACTTTTATAATTTTTTCAATATCTTTTTCTTTTAGTTGAACATATAGAGGTAAACAAACAGAACTCTCTAATATCTGATTTGCATTAAATTTTCCTTGACATAAAAGTGATTTAAATATTTTTTCTTCTTGTATTGGTACGTATATTTTCTTACAAGAAATTCCATTCTCATTTAAACTTTTTCTTATAAGATTAGGATCTATGGTTTTATCGCAAAAGAAAGGAAATTGATACCATGCAGGAAGATTATTTAGAGTTAATTCTAAAGTTGAAACATTTTTAATTGTTTCTAATGCCTTTATATATTTGTGAACAATAATTCTTCTTCTTTGTAAATTATCACTTAGATAAAGTGATTGATGGTATCCAATGCAGCACCTAAATTCATCAAGGAACCAATCATTTCCTATTAAGGAGGTTTCTCCAGTTGTAAAATTTTTACCAAAAAGTCTCATTGATCTTGCAAATTCAGCAAATTCTTTGTTATCAGTAGTCAGCATCCCTCCACTGCCAGTTGTCATAATTTTTGTAGGATAGAAACTAAATACACCTACGTCTCCAAGAGAGCCAGCAGCCTTTCCATCTATTTGGGCACCATGGGCATGTGAAGCATCCTCAATTAAAAAAAGGCCATTATCTTTTGCAAAGGCTTGAATTTTTTTATATTCTGAACCTATATATCCAGTTAAATGTATCCATATAATTGCTCTAGACTTTTTGGAAATTTTATTCTTCAAATCCTTATAATCAAAGGTTAATGTAGCAGGATCAATGTCAACTAAAATTGGATTAGCACCTTCCATTTGTATTGCAGTAACATCAGTAATAAAGCTCGCCGCTGGTACTAAAACTTCATATCCAGAAACTTCTGCATACCTTAGAGCAATCTGCAAACCTGATGTGGCTGATGCTATAGATATTGCTTCTTTTGATTTAGCAATATGCTTATAAGAATTCTCAAATAATTTTGTATACTTACCAAGCATTAGATCTCCTGTAGAGATAATCTCTGAAATATCATGAGTAATATTTTCGCGCATTGATTTTGGGAACCAAGGTTTGGTAATTGGAATCATCTTTAATATTTAAAATTAGAAATATTTATTTGAGAAAATATATCTAAATAGCATGTATCAGAGGTTGAATGATTTTCTTCGAAAAATTTAATTTGAGATTTATTCACATAATTCATAACATATTTAATATAGATTCTTTATCAAGGTTAAAGCATATATCCAAGATACTAAGGCCTGGAATAAATTCACCCCATAATTGTTTATATTCTTTGAAATTATATTCTATTGGTATTAATTTTATATTGTTTTCTTGAAAAAGTTGAACATCATGATAACTATTTGCACCCTTACCATGAATGTAATTAAAGGCATTAAATGACTTCAAAATATTTATAATTCTTTGAGATGAATTACCCTCTGCTTTTATTTGACTAGATTGAAAAAAACTTATATTTAATTTTAAATAATTGCATATATTTTTTACTGCAAAAATATTAAATTCAGACATTCTTTCTACTTTATTATTTAATATATATTCGACTATAGGAAAAAATTCATCAAAGAATTTTGCTTTTTTGTAATTTAGCTGAATTGTTTTTAAATGTTTAGATTTCCAAGAGCAAGTTGAAAAAATAATTTCATTTGTTGAAGTAAAAATTCCATTTATTCTATTTACTGGTTGAGTTAAAAATTGTTTCCCATTAGGGGACTTGATATTTACCCTATTTTGCCAACTATTCTTACTAAACTGGACATCATCAAGAAAGACAAAAACATCAGATTTCTTAATTTTTGCGAAGTATCCTAACCAAGGAAAATAATTAGGTTGATGAATACCGACATTTAGATTTTCCTTAGGCTTTAAATTTAAATTTCCGGAATTCATATTAGTTCTATTTACTTTTGATAAGTTCTACAGTTTCTCGCAGTTTCTGAAATTAAAAAATCATTTTGTTTTTCCAACCAATTATTTAGCGTATGTGAAGGTTCAGATGATTTTGTTGTCCACCATATAGGGTGAATTAATAAATGAAGAGGCTTATCTTGATTACTAGGGATCATATATTTTAAATCTGACCTTATATCTCTACCAGCAGAATCAGATAAATATTTCATATTCTTAAAAAACTTATCTTCATAAGTATGATTACAACCTTTTAATTTCCTATTATTATCTTCTAAAAATTTTCTAGGACGATGTAAAGAAACTATATTGATTGTAACCCCAAATATATTTTCAAAGAATTCTTTCTCTTTAATAAAAAAAGTATCAATATCATCATAAATTGAGGGATCAAAATGTAGAGATATTTTATGTCCCAATTTTGAGATTTTCTCAATATAAGATCTATTTTCACTACTTATTGGATTATAAGTATTAGAAGAAAGCATAAAAAAGTAATTGGCTCTAATACCCATATCTTTCTCAATCAATGCAACTTTATAAGCATCTATTACAGAAAAATCAATATCATGCCTTAAGCAGATGGAACTTCTATCTAGATTCGAAAAAAAATTAGTAAAGATGAAATCTTTTTTTAATAAGTCTTCAATAGTGCTTGTAAAAGAATTTAAGCCAAACATTTAAAAATAAAAAATTAAATCTGTAAAAAATTTTTTTTTGTTTTTAACCTTTATAGTATAATTCAATATTGATATGATTTCCTAGATTTCACTAAGTAATCTATATATGGTTAACTAACAAATAAAATGAAAAAGATCTTTTCAATCGTAGGAGCTAGACCACACTTTATAAAAGCAGCTCCTTTAATGGAAGTTTTAAGTGATTCTGAATTTGAATTGAAAACAATTCATACTGGTCAACATTATGACACTAATATGTCTGATATATTTTTTGATCAACTTAATTTACCAACTCCTGATATTAATTTAGGAGTTGGATCTGGTACACATGCCACGCAAACATCGCAGGTCATGACTGGCGTTGAGAAAATATTAATTGATGAAAAGCCAGATTTTGTTGTTATTTATGGAGATACTAATTCAACCTTAGGTGCTGCTTTGGCAGCAGCAAAGTTATATATTCCAATTATTCATATTGAAGGAGGTGTTCGTTGTGAAAATAAAAAAATGCCCGAAGAAATAAATAGAGCTATTATTGATAAATTAGCATTTTATAATGCTTGTCCTAGTAAACTTGCAGTTGATAATCTACATAAAGAAGGTATTTATAATAGTGCTAATTTTGTTGGCGACTTTATGTTTGATACTTATTGTTTAGCCAGAGAACAAATAAAAAATATAAATAATCCATTAAAAAAATATAATATTCTACCTAAAAATTTTATCCTCTCCACTATACACAGAGAGGAATCAACAAAATCTTATTCAAGATTAGAATCAATTCTTAATTTATTCTCAAACCTTGATTATCCAGTTATTTTGCCTCTACATCCAAGAACTAAAAGATTACTAATTTCTAATGACTATAATTTCGCATCAAATATTAACTTAAAAATAATTGAACCTTTAGGATATTTAGAAATGATTAATCTACTTATAAATTCAAAATTAGTCATAACTGATTCAGGTGGATTAACTAAAGAATCATTTTGGTCATCAGTTCCTTGCATTACTCTCATGGATGTAACTACTTGGCCAGAAACAGTTGATTTGGGTTGGAATACATTAGCAGGATTAAATACTCAAAAGATTGAAGAATCTATTGCAGAATTTATTAAGAATCCACCAAATAATTTAACTGAATCAATAAACCCCTATGGAGATAAAGGTTCTGCATTTAGAATGGTAAAGGATTTAAATTGGATATAAATTTGTAACCATTATTAAATCAAAATTCACATTTTAATTCTTATTGATATTTTTATGAAGAATTTACTTTGGTTATGAAGCATAAACTGAAAATTGCATATCTTATAGTAGGTCGATCCTTTCCTGGACTTGAAAGACAAATAGAATATGAAGATTTAATATTCTCCGATTTAAAAGAAATCGATTTTAATTTATTTGCTTTCCTCGTAAAAGAAAAAAGTTGTAATAGGATAAATGACCTACCTAAACCTTTTAGAAGTCTAATTGGACAGAAATTATTTGCTTGGATTTGGCTTTTAAAATATTCAAGAAAATTTGATTATATAATCATAAGACATATTGTCTTTGATCCATTCGTAATTTTTTTTGGATGGTTTGTCAGAAATAGAATAATAATTCATCATGCCAAAGAATTTTTTGAGATTAAATATTATAAATCCGGATGGAGAGGCAAAATAGCTTCTTATATTGAATTATGTACAGGTTATTTTTCAACTAGAACTGCTGCTGGAATACTTGGGGTGACTAAGGAAATATGTAAATTTCAAAAAGAATTTAAACATCTTCCTAATAACTTCCCTATTTGTTTTTATCCAAATGCAATAGCGCCAGAATTAGTTAAAGTTATTGATGATAATCGAAAAAAAGATGAAATAAATATTGCTTTTATGGCAGGTGTTTTTAAAGTTTGGCATGGATTAGATTTAATATTAGAAGCTATCAAATTATATAAAGAAAGAAATAACAAAGAAAATTTCAGACTTCATTTAATAGGCAAAGTATCAAAAAAATATTTAAAAATAATTGAAGAAATAAATTCCAAAAGTAAGCATAAAATTATTGTTCATTATGGAGTATTAGATATTGAAAATTATCGCAAAATACTATCAATATGTAATATTGGTTTAGGATCATTAGCTATGTATAGAGCTAATGTTAAAGAAGGATCAACTTTAAAAGTACGAGAAATGCTGGGGATGGGATTGCCTGTATATTCTGCTCACATTGATACAGCCATACCAAACAACTTTCCTTTTTATTTAAATGGACCAGTTAATTTAAAAGAAATTTTAAACTTCGCAGAAGAAGTAGCCCCTTTCTCTAGGGGTGAAATCAGGAATAAATCATTGTTATATATAAATAAAAGAATATATATAAAAAAATTATGTAAGTTTCTAATTGGTTTGTCTAATTAATTTAATAAAATTTTCTGAATAAAATATTTCTCATTCATCGCAAGATTATATAAATGTAGATAATTTATAAATAAAACCTTAAATTTGTAATTTATTTTTTTTAATTATGATTTATCATCTAATTTTATTAATTTATTTTTTAGATATTTAAACTTCTTTATAATTGCATAAAAATATTTAAAGGTTAAAATTTCCTTAACCGTAGATTTCCTAACATTAATTTCAAAAAAGAATTTCCTGTTCTAAAAAAAATATACTGGACTAATATAATTAAATTTTTAATTAGTTTGCTTTAAATATTTATGAAAAAAATAACTATTAATTTATCCTTCTATAACCAAGAAGAAATTCTAAAACGACATATATTAGGATGGAAAACTTGGCCAGATAAAATCCTACAGCATTACGCTTTTTGTATAGTTGATGATTGTAGTAAAAATAGTGCTAAAGATGTCTTAAATGACATCGACTTATCTAACTTAGATATGTCAATTTATAGAGTTAAGAAAGATCTATTTTGTAACATTTCAGGAGTTAGAAATTTATCCGCCAAAGAATGTAAAACTGACTGGATGGTTATTCTTGATATGGATACTTTAATTTCAAAAGAATTAGCTGGATCAATGTTGAGTTTATGCAGCAGTCCCCCTGGAAATTGCTTTAAGTTCAATCGTAAAGTACCTAGAAATCCCTTTCATAAAAAGAATAATCAACCTCATCCATCAGTTTGCATGATTAGAGTTAAAGATTACTGGGATGTAGGAGGTTGCGAAGAAGATTTAGTGGGGAATTATGGGCAAACAGATCCCATCTTCTGGTACAGAGCACAAGATAAATTAAAAGTATATATTAGAAAAGATTTATATCTTGAATATATTCCCAAAGGACAAGCAAAAATTAATAGAGATAAAAAAAACAACTTAAAGTTATTCGAGCAAAAAAGAATAGATAATTCTTGGTCTAAAGATTTTATAAGGTTTGAATGGGAGAAAATTTACTGATTTTAAACTTTTCTCCAGACAGCTAGCAGTCTACCTTGGATTATGATTTGTTCTGCACTTACTTTAATTGGCTCATAATTAGGATTAGCGGCCTCTAAAATAACTTCTGATCCTTTTTTAAAAAAATATTTTAATGTTGTTCCTTCTCCAGGCATTAATGCACTTACTATTGTTCCATTTCTTATACTACTAACTTCCTGAACTGGCTCCATAAGGACCATATCTCCATGAGCAATATATGCATCTATCATTGAGTCACCATTTACTGTAAGTGCAAAAACATCTTTCTTTTTTAAGACATCTGATAAATCTAAATTTTCTTGAACGTCATTAAAAGTCTCAATTAGTCCTCCTGCTGCTATAGAGCCCATAATGGGAATTCCATCTAGAAAATCATCAACAATTTGCAAAGTTCTTGCTTTGCCTTCTTGCCAAGAGATATATCCTTTTTCTTGTAAATGCTTTAAACGACTTTGAATTGGAGCAGGAGATTTCAAACCCATAGCTTGCATCATCTGTCTTATAGTCGGACTATGCTTAAAGTCTTTTGTATAAGTTTTAATCCATTGATAAAGCTCATTTTGAGCTTCTGTAAGATTATTTTCAGTAAAATTCAAAGGGAACAAATGTACTCTAATACATTTGTACCTTCTAAATGATTAATTAGCAAGTCTATTGTTTAAGAAGGCAGGCCAAAAGAGATTGTTGAACATGCATTCTATTCTCTGCTTGTTCAAAAATTCTGCTTTTTTCACTTTCAATAATATCTTCGGTTATCTCTTTGCCTCTGTAAGCAGGAAGGCAATGAAGAACGATAGCATCATTATCTGCCTTGTTCACTAAATCTTTATTAAGAGTATATCCTTCAAAAAGCTTATCTTTTTCTTCTTTTTGATTTTCTTCTCCCATAGATGCCCATACATCCGTGTACAAAACATTAGCTCCTTTGGCGGCCTCAAAAGGGTCATTAATTATTTTTAGGAAATTTTTATTAGAACTTATTTCATTGGCATTATTGATAATCTCTAGATCAGGTTCATTTCCTTTAGGGCATGCAATTCTAACTTCTACTCCTAATAAAGCCCCGCAAAGAATCAATGAGTTGGCTACATTATTTCCATCTCCAATAAATGTTAAAACTATATCTTCAAAGCTTTTAAATTCTTCCTTGATAGTAAGGTAATCGGCTAAAGCTTGGCAAGGATGTTCTATATCGGTAAGCGCGTTTATAACAGGTTTCGTGGACCAGGAGGCATATTCTTTTAAATTAGATTGTTTAAATGTTCTAATTGCAAGAACATCACAATATCTACTAAGTACTCTAGCAGTATCTTTTATTGGTTCACCACGACCTATTTGAGATGTATTTGGATTTAAATCTATAGTAGAGGCGCCAAGTCTATTCATCGCCACTTGAAAACTTACTCTTGTGCGAGTAGAAGATTTATCAAATATTAAGCCTAAGACTTTATTTTTAAGATTAATTTCTATATTATTTTTCTTAAATTCTGTAGCTAAATCTAAGATATGAAGGGTTTCCTCCTTGGAAATGTCTATGCAAGATAAAAAGTCTTTTTTATGAAGTTTTATAGGCTTAATCATATAAAATAAAAACTCTAAATATTAGGCAGGCATCTTAGTTTCTGATAAAAGAGATTTTAAATCTTCACCTTCTATTACTTCTTCTTTTAAAATTTTCTGAGAGATAGACTCAAGAAGGTCTAAATTATTCCTCAGAATATTTAAAGCAGTTTCATGAGCATCATCTACTAAATCCCTTACTTCCTTATCTATAGCTTGAGCAGTGGCGTCGCTCACTGCTCTCCTAGGATTATTACCATTACCTAGAAATTGCCCACCACCTTGTTTATCGTAAGCGAGAGGTCCAAGTATTTCACTCATACCAAAAGTACCCACCATCTGTTCAGCAATATCTGTAGCTCTCTGTAGGTCATTTGAGGCCCCAGTTGTAATTTTTCCAAATACTACTTCCTCTGCAGATCTACCACCCAAAAGAGTAGCAATCTGGCCTTTCAATTCTTCTTTTGAATTAAGGAATCTTTCCTCAGTAGGCAACTGAAGAGTATATCCTAAAGCACTCATACCCCTTGGCACTATTGAAATCTTAGCAACTTTAGACCCCCCTGGCATCAGATGTCCAACAATAGCATGACCAACTTCATGGTAAGCAACTACTTTCTTTTCATCATCTTGAAGAACTCTACTCTTTTTCTCTAAACCTGCTACTACTCTCTCGATGGCTTCGCTTAAATCTTGTTGCTCTACACATTTTCGATTACCTCTAGCAGCTAATAAAGCTGCCTCGTTAACCATATTTGCTAAGTCAGCCCCAGCAAAGCCTGAAGTGGCTTGGGCAATAGAATCTAAATCAATTGAGTCTGATAATTTAACTTTTTTAGTATAAATTTCCAATATTGTTTTCCGTCCAGATAAATCAGGTCTATCAACTAATACTTGCCTATCAAATCTTCCAGGACGCAACAATGCAGCATCTAAAACTTCAGGTTGGTTGGTTGCCGCCAGAACAATTACTGGCTTATCAGAGGCAGTAAATCCGTCCATTTCAGTAAGCAACTGATTCAACGTTTGTTCTCTTTCATCATTTCCACCAACAACTCCCATAGAACCTGAACGACTTTTACCAATAGCATCTAATTCGTCAATGAAAATAATACATGGTGCTTTTTTCTTAGCTTGTTCAAATAGATCTCTTACCCTTGCAGCTCCTGCGCCTACAAATAATTCAACAAATTCAGATCCAGAAATGATAAAGAAAGGCACTTCTGCTTCCCCTGCAACAGCCTTTGAAAGGAGTGTTTTACCAGTTCCTGGGGGACCAACAAGAAGTACTCCTTTAGGAATTCTTGCACCAATATCAGTGTATCTTTCAGGTTTTTTAAGAAAATCTACAATTTCTGTTAGTTCATCTTTAGCTTCATCTACACCGGCGACATCATCAAATGTAATTTTTGATTCGTCATCAGGAACATATACCTTAGCCTTACTTTTAGTAAAACTTAGAGCACCTTGAGCACCTCCTCCACCCATACTTCTTCTTGCAAAAAATTGCAAAACTAAAATAAAGATTAAAGGGGGAACAACCCAACTCAAAATGGTAGAAAAAATATTAGGTTTTTTTGGGGGGGCTGCAGCAAATTCAACTCCTTTATTCTCTAATCTCTGCGGGAGGTCCATATCGAATATAGGTGTGGTTGCTAACACAGAAGGTGCTCCTTCCTCAGCACCATTAAGTTCATATCTGATTTGTTCTTGCGTTATGTATGCTCTTTTGACCTCTCCATCATTTACCTGATCTATAAAAAGAGAATAAGGAACCCTAGGGATTTGCATGTTTTGATTTGGGAAAAGGCTACTGAATAAAAGTAATGCGCCAAACCCAATGAGAACAATGTTTATAATTCCAAATCGCCTATTGGGTTGATTATCGTCTTGTCTTATTGGCATGATGAAAGTCAATTTTTATATAGTATAAACTAAACAAGAAGATATCGTACCTGCAATTTTTTATTAGGGTAAGAACCGTATGAATCAAATTAAATTTTAATTCAAACGTTTAAAATACTTTTTAAGTAAATATCATCATCGAAAGATCTTATCTCTCGCAAATTTAGATTAATCGTCTCATCTATATTAGAAAATCCAAAATCACCAAATGGATTCATATTACTAACACCTCCTATTATTTTTGGTGCTAAGAAAGTTATAAATTCTTGTATACAATTTGCTTTGACAGCTGAAGTGGCTAGCTTTGGGCCGCATTCCCACAATATCTTATTACAACCTCTTAGAGCTAATATTTTAGAAAGTTTTTTTGGGTTATCAGAGGAAACTTTTACAACTTCAACATTCTTTGGAATCTTTTTCAAATTATTTTCATTCGCACTAGAGGAGTCATATACAACAAGAGTTTTTGATTCTTTAGTATCCCAGAGTTTGGATTTGTCAGGTAAATTTAATGTCTTTGTAAAAACTACTCTTAAAGGCTCTGGTTTTTTAATCCCGCGAGTTGTCAAAAGTGGATTATCTTTCCTTAAAGTATTTCCACCAATAACAATAGCATCAAATTCAGATCTAAATTCATGCACTAACGAGCGAGAACTCTCGTTTGTAATCCATTTACTTTCTCCATTTGGGAGACCTAGCCTACCATCAATACTCATTGCCCATTTAAAAACCCCAAATGCAGTACCTTTTATATTTCTATGAATAAAAGCTTTATTTAATTCCAAGGACTCTTTTTCACATAAACCCAAATGAACATCAATTCCTGCATTCTGTAATTTTATAATTCCTTTACCTGCAACTCTTACATCTGGATCTTTAATAGAAACAAAAACTTTCTTTATGCCAGATGAGATTATTTTATCAACGCAAGGGGGGGTTTTTCCCGTGTGGCAACATGGTTCTAGATTTACGTAAAGAGACCCATCAATTGCATCTTCCTTAAGATTGTTAAAAGCCATTGCTTCAGCGTGAGGCATCCCTGCTCTTAGATGAAATCCCTCAGATATTAATTTTCCTCTTTTATTGAGAATTACTGCTCCCACCATTGGATTTGGACTAGTAAATCCTTTTCCAAGAGAAGCCAAATAAATTGCTCTTCTCATCCATTGTGTATGCATATTAAATTCAAAAGACATTTTAAGAATGAGTACTTAAAGTCCTCCATTCTTTTACTAAAAAAGGAGGAACGGGTAGTTCAGAAAAAACTCCCGATAAAGAAAGTCTTAAAGGTCTATTTTTAGAAATATCATTCAATAACATGTCCAAATCAAATTCAGCAGCTGCCTGTCTATTATCTGAAGCAAGTTCATCATTTAATAAAGTAATATCTTCGAGCTTCCAATTTTTTCTCCCTGACTCTACATTAAGAGATAAAGGATGATCTATCCTTAGATTTCCTGGATACCCAATTACCCTTAAGACTAATTTTCCACTATTATCTTGAGATTTATACGCTACTAATTGCCATGTCTCGTAATCTAAATCCCTAAGAAATTCTGTGCTGGCTGTAATTAATCCCCCATTAATTTGAGTCTCGGCCACCTCTGCATTAGCTTTTATTGGAAGTACTAAGAAAGGTATAAGTAACAAACAAATAAGTAAGTTTTTCAAATAATTATTTATTAATTTTAAAATTTTCATCATTTTCAGAATCCATTAGAGCATCGAGAGTTACCGCAGTCTTAATAAGAGAATTATATTTCTTTAGGATTTTACGATTACGATCAATTACTTTTGAAAAATCTATTGAATCTTTATCAGAGAAACTATTTGTTAACTCTTCTGAATTTTCTTCTATTAACTCAAAATAATCTTGTTTATTTATTAGAGCTAATAACAATTCGTGTAATCGCTTTCTCCTTTCAGACAAGTAGTCTCTTTATTATTGACTCATTTAATAATAGGATAATTTCATAACATATACAAATAAGTAATGGTTTTTTACTTTAAAAAATAATGAAAAAATATGAAAGAAAAATTTACGTCATAGGTTTAAATTCTTTTAAATTCAAAGACTTATCATTGGATGTTCAAGATTTATTTTTTAAAACAATTAATATTACTGCACCTACGACTTTTGCTAATGAAATAAAAAGTTGGCTTTCATCTAAAGAGTTAGTTGACAATAAAAATTTTTATGAGAGTAAAAGTAATGATAAATTAATTGAATGGCTTAGCTCGACAAAGGAAGATGTAATACTTTTTTCAAGAGGCGATCCTTTATGGTTTGGAATTGGAAGAATATTACTAAAAAATTTCACACAAAAAGAATTAACATTTTACCCTGCTAATACGTCAGTTCAATTAGCTTTTTCAAAGTTAAAAATATCATGGCAAGATACTAAGATTGTTAGTGTTCATGGAAGAGATTCTTGTGAATTAATAAAATGCCTAAAAGGCAAACAAAAAAAAATTGCAATATTAACTGATCCAAAAAATAAAAGTCTAGAGTTAATCAGAGAAAATATTAAGGAGTTAAATCTAGAAAAATACTATGATTTTTGGTTGTGCGAAGAAATTGGTTATGAAAAAGAAAAAATCACCTTAATTGAAAGTAAAAAAAATTTACCAATAAAGATCTCAGACTTACATATAGTAATTCTCTTAAAAAAAGAAAATATTAACCAAAATTTATCCTTACCTCTTTTTGGTATAGGTGATAGTTACTTTGATACATTTGATGACAGACCCAATTTAATCACAAAAAGAGAGATAAGGATCCAACTACTGGCAGATTTAGAATTACCCGAATTTGGAACATTAATAGATATTGGATCAGGTAGTGGAACTATTGGGCTAGAAGCACTAAGAATAAGACCTAACCTCAATTTAATTTGTATAGATAAAAGATTAGGGAGTAGATCATTAACAACTGCAAATGCTAGGAGATTGGAGGTTCTACCAAAAAAAATTATTGAAGGAGAAGTTAAGGCATTTTTGAATCATGAATTAAGAGACAGCCTTACAGACTCAAATAGAATTATTATCGGCGGATGCGATAAAGAAACTAAAATATTAGTAATAAATTATCTAAATAAATATTTGAACAGAGGAGATATAATAATTCTCCCAATAATTACATATGAGATCTTAGGACAAATCAATTTAATACTCAGAGAATTAAATTATGAAACTAGTTTGAATCTTATCCAAACATTTAAGGGTGTAAGTATTGTTGAGGGGACAAGATTCGAACCAAATAATCCAGTTTTTATTATCAAAGCAAAGAAGAAATAAAATAATATTATTTATCTGGTTTAGCTACATGTGGCAAGCCCCAACCTAATTTATTTCGTAACACTTGGAAAAATTCATGATCTTCTAATCTTATAAACTTAACAGGGTGATTACTTTTTCTTATAAGAACTCTATCTTCAGGCCAAACATAACATCCAGCATTTCCATCAACAACCATGATTAGTCTTTCTGGTGTAGCAGGGAAAACAGTGATTGGCTCAGAATCATTAAATACTAACGCTCTTGAAGCTAATGAGTGAGGTGCAATGGGGGTTAATTGAACGACAGGACAGTCAGGAGTTATAACAGGTCCTCCAGCACTTAATGAGTAAGCTGTTGAACCAGTTGGGGTTGATAAAATTACACCGTCAGCTGAAATATCGACAGGTGCATGCTTACCAATTGATATTTCAAAATGACACATACTAGTTAAGGGTTCCCTATGTAAAGCCATTTCATTAAGACAGAGTGATTCCCATCTTCTTTGATCATTTCTCATAACACTTACAACTAAACTTTTCCTCTCCTCAATATCCCACTCCCCTTGAATCAATTTATCTAAAGCATCTTCTAAATTAGACAAATAAGCTTCGGCCAAAAAGCCTAAATGACCAGTATTAATCGTGAGAATTGGAATTTTAGCAGGTGCAGTTTGCCTAGCCGCAGACAAAACTGTTCCGTCTCCTCCTAGAACAATCGCAAATTCTATTGAGGAATTAAAACCCTCAGGGACACAATTTGTATACCCTAATGGCCTCATATGTTGATCAGGATTTGCGAACCCTACCATACCTCCAGAACTACTAACTCTTATAACTTCATAATTGGCATCTTCCAATTTCTTCTGAACAGAGATAGCTGTCTGGACTGCTAATTTTTTTCCATCATTGACGATTAGGCCTGCTTTTCGCACCAATCGATAAATTTATAACTATTAACACCTTAAACCAAATTATTCAATAAAGTCTATTTGTCTCGATTAATAATTACATTAAAACTGTTTGAGGAATCTTAAATCGTTTGTGTAGAATCTTCTAATATCATCAATTTGATGCCTTACCATGCAAAATCTTTCTACTCCGAGGCCTGCAGCAAAGCCCGTCCATCTCTCTGAATCAATGCCTAATTTGTCCAAAACCATGGGGTCAACCATCCCGCATCCCATCACCTCTAACCATTTACCTTTCCATTGCACATCTACTTCAGCAGATGGTTCAGTAAAGGGAAAATAACTTGCTCTAAAGCGTATAGGCAAATCTCCAAAGAAAGTCTTTAAAAAAGTTAAAACAGTCCCCCTTAAATGACTAAAGTTAATACCTTCATCTATACATAAAACTTCCACCTGATTAAACACCGGAGAATGTGTTGCATCTACTGCATCCCTCCTGTAAACCCTACCTGGGGAAATTATTCTGGTAGGAGGTGGGTTATCTGTTAAATATCGTATTTGAACTGGAGATGTATGTGTCCTTAAGAGTAAATTATCATTTAAATAAAATGTATCCTGCATATCTCTTGCTGGGTGATTTTTGGGTATATTTAGTGATTCAAAATTATAAAAATCACTTTCTATCTCAGGTCCATTTTCAACTTTATAACCTAAACCACAAAATATATCTATAATTTCATCTTGAGTTGAAATTAGTGGATGATGATTACCTTTAGGTGTTCCAATAGAGGGAATTGTTACATCTAATTTTTCATTTGTAATTTTTACACTTAATTCATTATCTATTAATTCTTGTTTTTTGAAGCTAATAGCCTCTAACAATTTTGTTTTGAGAATATTAGCCTTTTTACCAATTTGGGGTCTATCATCGCCTTTAAGTTTGCCCATATTATTGAGAATTTTTGATAGTTTTCCTTTCTTACCAACTAAAGAGACTCGCAAAACTTCCAAATTATTTTGATTTTTTATATTTTTAATCTCTTCATAAGCAGATATTGAGAGGCTATTCAATTCATTCTCAATTTGATTTAATAGGTCAATTTCGCTCACTGATATAGTAAAAATAACTCTAGGTTTATTTTACTGAACCATAGTGCAAATAAAAACTTATTTTCCTAAATGAATTCTTTGAATATTTTAATAAGTAATGATGATGGCATTTTTGCTGAAGGAATTAGATCATTAGCAAGAAAAGCTTTAGAGAGAGGTCATAAAGTAACCGTAGTATGCCCAGATCAAGAGAGATCTGCTACGGGTCATGGATTAACTTTACAATCCCCGATTAGAATTGAAAATGCAGATGCATTATTTCAAAAAGGTATTAAAGCATGGGGGTGCTCAGGGACCCCAGCTGATTGCGTGAAATTAGCCTTATCTGAATTAGTCGATAGAAAACCCGACTTAGTCCTTTCAGGTATAAATCAAGGACCTAATTTAGGCACTGATATATTTTGCTCAGGCACTGTAGCTGCTGCAATGGAGGGGACATTGGAGAATATACCTTCAATGGCTGTAAGTTTAGCTGACTTCAAGTGGAGAGATTTTGAATTTGCTAGTGAAGTTGCTTTGAGAATCGCAGAGCAAGCCTTAGAAAGTAATTGGTCCAAATCTTTACTCCTTAATTTAAATATTCCACCATGTAAAAAGAGTGAAATAGTAGGAGGTTCATGGACTAGATTATCAATAAGAAAATATAAAAATCAATTTTCGAAACGTGAAGACCCTCGAGGAGATACTTACTTTTGGCTGGCAGGAGAAGCGGTAATGGATTTAGAATCTAAAGGATATGGACCTAAAAATTGGCCCAGCGATGTCTCACAAATAGAAAAGAAAAAACTTTCATTAACACCATTAGAGCCTGATTTATTCTGGAGAGATAATTTAGATATGTTGCCAGATATTCAACTTCTATAAATCCTCCTTAATAGCCAAAGAGAGAGACAAAGTCCTATAAAGTGAGCTGCTATAACTTGGGTATTACTGAGAACAGAAAGTATTTCTAAACCTGTAATTGCAACATCAGAACTTGTCGCGATCGCTATTCCTTGAGTTTGAGTTGATGCCTGTATAAATAAAGCGCCCATCAAAGCTTGATATCCTATGATCCCAAAGAGAATACCTAAAAGATCATTAACCAGTCCTCTTTTAATGAGCTTACTTGTCTGGCCTCTTGAAGGCCTTACATTACTAGAAAGAGCTCTGCCTGTTCTCACAATTAACCATCCTTGCCATAAACTTAAAAATAGTAAAATCAATGAAATTGTGGTTAAAGACAGTCCGGGTGCCAAACTAAGCTGTCCTTCGCTATCATTACTAACAACATTTGAAAATAGCAAAACAGATGTTACAACAACACCTAAAATAGATTGGATCCAAAATCGTATCCAACCAATACGTCGCATCCCAAATGAAAGCAACTGAAAATCTATTTTGTCAGCCATTCACTTGATTGAATAAGTTCTTTATTCAAATTTGCCATCAAAATCATAAAATTGCACGTTATATTGTGATCTCTTTAATATCACCTTCTGAAGTTAAATTTCCTACCTCAATTGCTATTGGCAGTTTTGATGGATTACATCAAGGTCACCGAAGATTGATAGAGTGTGTTGTAAAAGATAGTAAATACACCCCTACTATTGCAAGTTTTTGGCCTCATCCCAGAGAAGTCTTATTTGGAGAAACTCGTTTAAGACTTGATCTTCCTCAAGAGAAACTACCCTTATTAGAAAAACTTGGAATTGAACAGTTAGTACTAATACCTTTTGATAAAAAATTATCAAGACTTAGCGCTGATGAATTTTTAAAAAATGTTCTTCTTGATCAACTTCAAACTAAAAGTATCTCAGTTGGTGAAAATTTTAGATTTGGTTATCAAAGAAAAGGAGATATAAATACCATTAGCAACTTTTTAAGAGATACAAATATCTCATTAAATATAATTAAGATTTTAGAGGATAATTGTGGAAGAATAAGCAGTAGTAGAGTTAGAGATCTTCTTTTGAATTATGATTTTTATAATGCAGAGAAATTACTCCAAAGACCTTATACTTTTTCTGGCTTAGTTGTGAAAGGGAAGGGCCTTGGAAGAGAACTTGGATTTCCTACAGCAAACCTTGAAATTGATGGAAGAAAGTTCCTACCAGGTGAGGGTGTTTATGCCGCTTGGACTTCAATTCATAAATCTGATCATAAATTTCCATCGGTCATGAATCTAGGCCCTCAACCAACTATTGACCCACTATCCCCTTCTTCTGTCGAGGTACACCTAATTGACAAACAAATTAATCTTTATGAGTTAGAACTTACGATACAACCTATCAAGAAGATTAGATCTCAATTAAAGTTTGTAGATTTAAAAGAACTATCGAACCAAATTTATCAGGATAAATTAACTGCCAAAGAAATTCTCAAAAATATTGAATGAAAATCCTCATGAAAAATTTTACAGAAGATAATGACCTTAAAATGTTTCAAATCATTGATGCAAATCTAGATAGAGCAAGAGAAGGATTAAGAGTATTAGAAGACTGGGCGAGATTTGCTATTAGGAGGAAAGACTTAGTAGAAAAAATTAAAGATTTTAGGCAAATCTTAGGTAAACATCACTTAAAAGTTTATAAGCAAGCAAGAAATGTGATTAAAGATGAATGCATAGGTTTAAGTCATCCCGAGCAAGGTCATAGAAATAATGCAGAATCTATAATTAGTTCAAATGCTGCAAGAGTGCAGGAAGCCTTAAGAGTAATCGAAGAATTCTCTAGGATACATAATCCAACTCTTTGCGAATCAGCTTCTAAAATAAGATATGAAGTTTATGACATTGAAATTAAATTATTGAGTTTGATTTCCTATTCTTCGTTCAAAAACATCTTAATAAAAAATAATTTATATTTTATAACCTCAGATACAGAGGATATTGTAGAAAAAACAAAAAAAGTCTTGGAAGGAGGGGTAAAGATTGTCCAATTTAGATGCAAAGAGGGAAATGATGCTGACAATCTAAAGAAAGCTCTCAATATTAGAGAATTGTGCAATAATTTCAATGCATTATTTATCGTTAATGACAGAATAGATATTGCAATTGCTAGCAGCGCAGACGGAGTTCATTTAGGACAAAATGATATTCCAATAAGCGTTGCTAGAAATATATTTGGGTATTCAAAGATTATTGGTATATCAGCAAACACAACATGTGATATCAACAAAGCTTTGGAAGGAGGTTGCGATTATTTAGGGATAGGACCAGTTTTCGCAACTTCTACAAAAAAAGAGAAATCTCCACTAGGAATTGAGCTTTTAAAAGCTATCACAAAAGACATTGCAATTCCTTGGTTTGCTATTGGAGGAATCAAGTACGAAAATATATCTTTATTACGAGAATATAATATTAGTAAAGTTGCCATAATAACCGAATTGACTAATTCTGAAAATCCCAAAGAAAAAGCTATGATGTTAATAAAGAATTTAAATAATGAAAATTAAAGTTAATGGAAAAGAAAAAATTATTCAATCAAGTTACAAGACAATTTCTTTAACAGAGACTATTAAGATTCTTGGATATACATCTAATACAGTTGTTGTTGAATTAAATAATCTCATAGTAAATTCAAATGGATGGGAGGGCAAAAATATTAAAGAGGGGGATAAATTAGAAATTGTCTCTATAGTGGGAGGAGGTTAATTTTTTTTTAAAATTAACCTGTTAAATCCCCAATAAAATTAGATAAGTAATTTATTAAGTATCAAATAAAATATCTTCATATTTTTTTAACCTAATCACTGAAACATTTAATCAAATTTTAGATTTTTCATTTTATATTCTTAATACCATAAAAGTAAAAATGAAAGAAAATCTAAAACAAAATCCCCGATCACTTAAATGGGAACAAAATGGTCAGTTAGCACCAAAGGATTTATCAGACCTAATTGATAGATTAAAGAATGTTGAAAGTGAATGTAATTCTTCAGAATTATCAAGATTGAGTACCAATTCAGACAATCTTGATTAAATTTGTTACTTCTACCTTGCTAGAAGAGTATATATTTGTTTCTAATATATTAATCATTACTAGATAAATGAATAAAAGATATCCAGAATGGGTAAATTCAACAGTTATTTTAAAAGCTATGAGGATGAGAGATGAAGGAATATTATCTGACAGGCTTAATATGTGGATAGAAAATCTATTAGAAATTCAACATAAGAAATAATCATTTATTACTTTTTATGATTCTTATTGCAGCCATAGCTGCACCATATCCATTATCAATATTCATTACCATGACTCCAGGAGAACAACTTGAAAGCATACTATTTAAAGCCACCTGCCCATTCTTACTTACTCCATAACCCACCGAAACTGGAACTCCAATTATAGGTTGAGGTAATAATCCTGCTATAACTGTAGCCAAAGCACCCTCCATCCCAGCACAAACTATAAGGATATCGTGTTTATTTATTTCATCAAGCTGGCTTAAAAGTCTATGAATTCCTGCTACACCAACATCAATAAATGTTTCACAATCAATTCCATGAATTTCTAAAGCTATTTTTGCCTCAAGAGAAACACCCAAGTCACTAGACCCTCCAGAAACGATAGCTACTGTTTTATGAGATTGAAATTTATCTTCATTTTCCCCAATTACTAAGCATTTTGCTTCCTTAAAAAAGGATGCATTCTTATAAATATCTTGAAGAGATTTTGCTTTAATTTCGTCAATTCTTGTAATAAAAACAACCTGATCTTGCTCTAATACTTGTTGAGATACATTTTTTAATTGTTCTATAGTTTTATGTTCACCCCAAATGGCTTCTATAATCCCTAATCGATTTTTTCTATCAAAATCAAATCTAATATCTTGAATCATATTTGTTCAAATAATTCACCCTCATAGATTAATTGAAAAGGATTAGATTCAATTTCTAAAGCATCTTTGATTCTTTTTTCATAAATATTTTGAACTCTATTAACTTCTTCATTTGGAATCTTTTTCCACAAATCTTTATTCTTCCAATTTACTAGTAGTAATGCCTCGCCTTTATCTTTATTGTAAAAGATTTTCCTTCCAAGGAAACCATCCTGTTCAGAAAGCCATGGCTCCCAAATCTCTTTTTCAGCCTTTATCCATGTTTCCATATATTTGTAAGGAACGCTAAGTCTTAGTTCTTCTACTATGAACTCATTTGTTTGATTCATTGTAATAGCGATAGTAGATGAAGAATTTGAGTAAATAATAATAAAAGAAAATAATAAAGCCAAGAAGGGTTTTAATAATTTACCAAAATAAGAAATAAATTTCATACTTCCTTCTGTAATAAAACTACTGAATGGCAGCTAATTCCTTCCTCTCTTCCTTCGGGACCTAAAGTCTCATTTGTTGTAGCTTTTATACCAACTAAATCTTTATCTAATTTTATTACATTAGATATATTTTCTTTCATAATACTTATGAAGGGTAGAAATTTTGGTCTTTCAGCAACTATTACACTATCAATATTATTGATTAACCAACCTTTACTTTTAATTAAATGAGCAACTTTTGATAGTAAGAATAAACTATCTGCATCTTTCCACTTTGGGTCTGTCGGAGGGAAATATTTTCCTATATCACCCAATGATAGTGCACCCAAAAGTGCATCCATAATTGAATGACTTAAAACGTCTGCATCGCTATGTCCATCTAGACCCAGGTTATCGGGATGCTTTAATTTAATACCACCAATAATTAAATCTCTACCCTCTTTTAGTCTATGAATATCATATCCATTACCAATTCGGAAATTTGGAGAGGATTTAGTCATAAGAGTTCATTTCAAGCACCTTAGGATAATCTTTAGTTATTTGATAATTAATGATACTGTTGACATCCTTAGTTGATATTTTACCAAATAACAGATATTAAAGTTCCCACATAAAATAAAACTGGACTTAACTTTTAATAATGTAAAAGTTTTTCCACAGAGTTTAATTACTCTTATAAAAGTTGACCATAATATTGATAAAACTATTTCATTGAAACCAAAACTGATATAAAAAGATATAAAATTTTAATCATTTAAATTAAAGATATTTCAAAATAAACTTTTAAAATTCTTCTTAATAGAATCATTTATTTTTGATCCATCTAAAAATAACTACCTAATTTTTTATAGTTGAATTAATTTCTTAAATCTATAGAAAAAAGAGTAAAATAACTAAGATTGAGACTATGGATCATAGAAGAAGTCATTTCCCTCACAAGGAAAATTTTTCATATAATCAACCTCTTTTTTACTAATAAGTTTATTAACACTAGAATTTTTGAAGTCTTTAGAAGAAATTAAATCTTTTCTTCTCTCAAAAGTTCTCTTTAACATTTGATCCTCTCTCCACAACCTGATTGCATTATGGTTTCCGCTTAATAAAACATTCGGTACATCCATTCCTTTAAAGCTTGAAGGCCTTGTGTATTGTGGATATTCTAAATAACAATTATTATGACTCTCGCTATTTAAAGAATCAGGATCTCCCAGAGTTCCAGGAATTAATCTAGTTAAACCATTAATTATTGAAATTGCTGGAATTTCTCCGCCAGTTAAAACATAATCTCCTATTGAGACTTCCTCATCTGCTAACTTTCTTGCTCTTTCATCAAATCCCTCATATTGTCCGCAAATAATTATTATTTGATCAAATGACAACCATCTCATAAAATCTTTTTGTTTAAGGACTTTCCCTTGCGGTGTCATCAATAAAGTTAGCTTATTATTAGATTTGACAATTGATTCATAAGCTTTGTAAATCGGCTCTGGTTTTAGTACCATTCCAGATCCTCCTCCATAAGGTATATCATCAACCTGTTTATATGAACCTTCGCCAAATTCTCGTAAATCAGATACTTTAATTGAGACTAAATTTTTCTTTATAGCTCTGGATATTACCCCCATATCGTTTAAAACATTAAAAGCTTTAGGAAATAAACTAATAATATTAAATTGAATACTAGGCATCTAATAATCCTCCTCATATCCAAATTCAATTAATTTTGACTCTTTTTTTCTCCAATGAGGTATTACTTTTACAAATAATTCAAGATAAATTACACCCTCTATTAATTTCTTCATATTTATTCTTGCTGATTGTCCAATTAATTTCAGCATAGAACCATCTTTTCCTATGAGTATGCCTTTCTGACTTTTCCTTTCTACAATAATAGTTGCTAAAATCGCGGTTATTATTTTTCCTTTTCTTTTAATTTCTTCAATTTTCTCTATCTTTACCGCTACGCTATGAGGAATTTCCTCTCTTGTATTAATTAAAACTTGTTCCCTGATCAACTCGGAAAATAAGATATTATTTGGTTGATCCACAACAGTATCTTTTGGATATAGCAAGTTTCCATAAGGTAAACATCCTTTAATTTTTTTAAATAATTTTGAACATCCATAACCTGTTTTAGCACTAACTTCTTGGAAACTTATTAATCTCTCTTTGAAGAGTTCTTGATATTGTTTTTTTCGTAAACTTTGAATACTTTCCTCCAATAAATCCCATTTATTCAAAACAACAATAAATTCAGATTTATTTGTTATTAATAAATCTCTAATATAAACATCTCCCTTTCCAGGTTCATAATAACAATCAAAAATTAATAAAATTAGATCTACACCATATATGGCCGATTTAGCATTTTTTACCAATTTCTGTCCTAATAAATGATGAGGTTTATGAACTCCAGGTGTATCAATAAAAATTATTTGAGTATCATTAGTAGTC
>MDTA01052905.1_pt1 | contig 23750 bp, 19 predicted proteins | sample 811151 | NCBI WGS metagenome assembly MDTA01 (sample SAMN05326648, study PRJNA326480) | marine metagenome | isolation source: seawater | place: Indian Ocean: South | collected 2010
CGCGCTTTCCCTGGTTAGTCCCAAGAATGACTTTCGGTTACACGCTAGCTGGTAGCGGCTTTTGAAACTGCGCTTATCCATGGAGGCAATGCTGAAACGCCGCTTCTTTAAGCAAAGCGAAAGGCATTATCAAAATCCCTCGTCTGGAAGGCATTCGGCTATGAAACTTCTCCGAAAGACTACCCGCGTCAACCCAAATTGCTCGAGCTCTTCGCGGAAACCTGGTTCCTGAATGCGAAAACATCGCGTCGACTTATGGCTCATCAGTCATTCAGGGAGCAAGTCGATTCAATCGAAAACCCCTAGAGGCCCGATCGCTCTAATTGACCGGTATAAAATGTACGGACTCGACTATCTTCTGACCTTCCTTGCTGAGGCAGAATTCGACGAACCGGCTTACGATCGGACGCATCTCGCTGTTGGCATTGTGATAGAAATACAATGGTCGGGCGTACGGATATTCCGGATTGTCAGGTTTAATGCCATCAACTGGCAACGGGGTAACACCCGGAGTTCCTATGTATGCCAATCCAACGTATCCGATTCCATTAGGATTTTTAGCCACTTCGGAAGCGATTTGCTCATTGCCCGCCATTTTTTGAGAGGACGGAGCGTAGTCACGCTTGCGCAAGGCCATGTCCTGAAAAACTGCGTAGGTTCCGGAAGAGGTGTTGCGCGTATAAATGGAGACATCCCCCGATTTGCCATTCACCGTCGCCCAGTTAGCTACGTCACCCGTAAAGATCCTTTCAACTTCCCGCGACCGAATCTTATCCATCGGATTGCCCTTATTAACAATAATCGCAATTCCATCTTTCGCGACGGTGAACGACTCCATTTTCACGCCTGCTAAAAGACCTTTAGTAAGTTCGGTTCCTTTCACCTCTCGGCTCGACATTCCCAAGTCGGCCGTGCCATCGATCACCGCTGCGATGCCCGTCGAAGAGCCTTCGGCGGCAATCTCGAATATAACCTCGACGCCCTCTTTCGAAAGAGAGGCCTTAAACTCCTCTGCGAGCTGTGGCACCATTTTGGCTCCCAGAGTGTCAGACCCCTTTATCACGATTTTCTCAGCGGCGCGCGCCAGAGAAAGCGATCCGCAGACTGCTGCAAGCAATGCCATGCGGCCGGTTATTTTACGTAGCGTCGAGTTCATTAATCCTATACGATTTCTATTATTGTTGATGTGAGTTCGTTTAGAAAAATTCCTGCTTACCAGCTGATGCGGAAGGCGGACGTTAGGCCGTAGCCGCTGTAGTCGTCGCCGGAACCGCTCTGGTTGTCTCCATAGTTGTACTCGACCGCGTTGTGCCATTTCAGCTTGTGGTCATATAGGTACCAGTTGAAACCAAGCAGAAAGTTGTGGGCGGTCTCAACCTTGGCTGCGTCGTTTTTGGCGGCATAGCGGGCGAGCTTTACATCCCGCTCGTCGTCCAGACTCGTAACGCTCGCATACTCAACCACGAGTTGCAACTTGTCGCTGAAGTTGTAGAAGGGCTTGATGCTGAAACCGAACAGGTCGCTCTGGTCAACACCGAAAGCGGAGTCCACAACACCCTTGGAGGTTGCGATATCGGCCCAAATGCCAAGACTTTCGTTAATCATCTGCTTGTAGACAAATGCAAGTACGTGCTCGTGATCAGCAGTGCCTACATCCAGCCTGCCTTTGAAGTTACGGTGGTCGGTGGAGTAATCCGGATCGTTGTACACGTAGTCCAGGCGCCACGAGCCATCTTCGCCGACCGCTTGGCCGATGGAAAACAGGCCGAAGTAGCCAGCATCGAAGTGGCCAAACTCAGCTTCGCCACTGGAGGAAAAAACGCCCGCCTTATAACTCCATACATCAATAACGCCACCAACGCTAGCGCCAGTGAAGTACTCGGTGCCGAACCAGAGGTTTCCGGCAACGATATTGCGTTCCGGAACGATGAGCGATTTGGAAGAGGTCGAGCCATCGAGAGTGAAGCCTGCAGACTGCTTGCCGAATTTGAATTTTGTTTCGCTGGACGGGTTCCATCCCACATATGTATCGGTCAGGCGCAGGTAAAAGTCGTCCCAGTTGTTGATACCGTCAATGTTCAGGTCCATTTCGCTGTGCAGCACTACGTCGCTCTCAACGCTCTTTTTGAAGCCTACGCGGAAACGGCGCCAAGCCAGGTCGTCGTTCGACTTGTCCTCCCCATCGAAATGGTGGGCGTCTCCTTGCAGACGACCGGTAAAGCCCAATTTTTTCACTATTGGAGCGTTCCAAATTTTGTCGTAGTTAATCGAATCTGCCAAAACCTCGGCCCCTGCTGCAACGCACGCGAGCACAGCGCACGCAGCAAGCTTCAACGTGAAGTTCTTTCTCATTGTTGTCGTTATTGGATTGTGATTACGGAAAAAGCGTGAGCGTGACTCCCGCTTCGACCTAGCCCTTTGAACCCCGGCTACCTCCTCGCAAGCATAATTCCACCATGTTGCGGAAAGTAACACGCTTGTAACATTCCCGTAACCTGTTCGTAACATAAGGCCCTTCGAAAGGCTTCCCGGCTCATTTTACGACGATTCTCAATCGCTAATCGGTATCGCCTTCTATCAGCTCCCTCAGAGCTTTCACTTCCGCCATGTCCTGCGCCTTCTCCCCGGAGAACTGATCCAATCTGGCAAGCATCTCGCCGGCCGCATCGATGTTTTCGCCAAAGACTTCCGCTCTTGCTAACTTTATCAGGCGAATCGGATCATAGCATCGATCCGCAAGCGATTGAACCCAAGGATCATAGGGAGTCTTATCGAAACCCAGGTTATCCCTTTCTCGCTGCGATTCCAAAGCCGTTTCCCGATCGCCCTGATTCAACGCCACCTCGCTCAATAGAGCATGTATCGATCGAGCCTCAGGCTCTAGCTTGACTGCTTCAATCAAATGTTCGGATGCTTCATTATAGCGCCCTTCTGCCGAAAATCCCCTCGCCAGGCCAAAGTGTGCCCAAGGCCTCCATAAATCGTCTTGGCTTAAGGCCTTAAAATGGTCTACCGAATCGAGAATGTAACCGGAAGCCACATAAACCGACCCTAGCTCATATCGAATATTTAGATACGCATCATCCAGGCGAATGGCGCGCTCGAAAGCGTCAATCGCGATTCGCTTGTCACGATAATCTCTCGTCGTAATACCTAGAAAATAGGGCCAGCGAGGATTCTCAGGATCCAGGATAACCAATGTTGAGAAGCACTGTTGGGCTTCGCCATAAAATCCATTCGCCAGATACAACTCTCCCAAACTTGCCAACGCCTCCATTCTCCCTTCCACCTCTTGGAAACCCGCATGGACACTCTTGAGTTCCTCTAGAAATTTTCGAGGCCATCCGGCCAGATTCGGAATAGCGGGAATCCCTTGAATCAGCTCCGCTTCGATTATCGACTCGCCAGCCTCGGAAGTTTTCCGATCGATCTGCCTTAACAGGAATCCCAATACAACCGCTGCTGCAATAAGCAAGTAGATCTGTTTGGGCAACCGAAGCATAAACCCTGCCTAGATTCGCTGGGCTGTATCTATCGATTCATCGCGCTTCACCCTCTATTACAGGGATTCGCTAGCAGCGCCCAAGGCTTCCTTTACCTCGTCGCTCTCGATATTAGCCATTGTCACAAGAGTTATTCCTGTATCCACAATCGTCGGCATATTCCCACCTTGAATGTGGTCTACCAGCGTGGTCACAGCGAGATAACCCATCCTGTAAGGATTCGTTACGAGCAATCCCTGAATTTCCCCATTGCGAACCGCTTGAATCGACTCCGCGGATGCATCGTGGCCAACCAAATACACTTGTCCTGCGAGATTGAAATCCCTTAGAGCCTGTAGCATTCCATCAGTTCCCTGCATGCTCGACGCGAAAATCGCATTTACCCTCCGACCGTATCGATTTAGCAAGTACTCAGAAGCGCGATGGGCGTCACTATTGCTCTCACCCGCGTACTGGTCGATCGACAGCATTCGAATGGATGGATAGCCTGACTTGACCCGCTCGATAAAACCAGCCTCACGGGCTTCAGCATTAGAATCTCCCTGCTGGTGTCGTAAAAGAATGACATTGCCTACTCCATCTATCAACTGGCCAATCCGATCAGCGGCTAGCGCACCGCCTTCAAAATTGTCAGTAGCCACATAGCTAATCGGCCGGTCTGCATCCAAACCAGAATCAATGTAAACCGTTGGCAATTCCGCTCCCCTATCTATTCGGATTCCGCCGGCAAACTGATCCTCATCAAAAGAGGCAACCAAAATTCCGCTTAAGCGTTGCCCCGTAAACGTATCCACAACTTGAATCTGCTTTTCCCTTGGATCTACCGAATCGCCTTTCCACAAAATCTTAACGCGGACGCCTTCCCTAGCCAATTCCTCACTGGCTTTCAAGGCTCCTTCATGAATGGCTTTCCAGCGTTCCCTATCCGTCCCCTTGGGCACAACTGCAATGCTCAACTCAGCATCTTCAGATTGGCCAAGTGCAATGGAGAAGGAGCCCGCAATCAAAAGCGTCAAAAAAATGGCTAATCGTAGTACCTGCATGAGAGCCTAAGAGCGGCGGAAATGTAAAAACGGTGGCGGATAATCTGGCAAGGTCAAGGTCAAAGCCAGCATTGAAGTATCCCATACTGAGAGCTTAAGTTCTTGTAATTAACAAGTTATAGAATCCGTGCTTATTGAGAATCAGCAAAGTCATGAGCGATCAACGCAAAACAACCCTTAGAGAATACTCACTGACCATGAGGCTGACACAGCCTCATCAACAAATCCTGCTCCGAGCAGGACGCCACGCAAAGGAGTTAGCCGAGAGTCGTTTTCCCTCTTTTCGCGGCCTCAATATTTCACGCTGCTTCCACACTCCTCCTCCCCTTTTTGCTATTTTTCTCGATGGAAGATCGCTTGCGAATACGATGTCGAAATGGATCTTTGCTTAGGAAGGAGACGGGCGCTCTCTCAGCATCTGACTGAGGAAATACGGTCTTTGAGTTCCCACTTAGAAGAGTCGCTAAAATTGGACTTCGTCCATAGCTTAGATGGACCTATTTACAAGGCGGCAGGAACGACGCGGCTCGAAAAAATCGAGATGATTCCCGGTCCGGTTAGGTCCAGAAAGAAGAATCGATTATTGGACTATCAAAAACTTGAAGAAAGCCTCATAATTCGGGCTCGCGGAAATAAATACACGTCTGCGGGCATCGCGACTTTCTTACCAAGTAAAAGCGGTTCGCAGATTGAAATCCGCATCGAGCACGAAAAGGGGGCCGCCTTCTTGTTAACGATACCAGTTCGATATAAGCGATTGGGCTGCTTGTCTACGGGGGAACCAGCCATGAAATCGACAACCATCCTATGGTTTATCAAAGAGTGTCCAATAGCTTTGAATACAGTTTGATCGCGATTGCCTAACCTTGTGTCGAAGAAGCCCCGGATTCCGCTTTCGGCATTTTCGAAGGTCCATCGTCATCCGAAGCGCCAAGAAACGCCAGCTTCTCTTGATTTTCGATGAAGAATTGCAGGTCGAGTTCCACGTCGGGCACGGGAAATTCATCCTTAGTAGGACGGTGAATATACCACAAAAATCCCGAATCTTTGTTTTTCAATCGCAGTAATCGCCGTCGCTCGAGCATCAGGCTTAACAATCGCTTCAACTTGGAATTCTCTTGGCTTGGACCGTTTTCACCTTCGAACAGGCTGACAAACAAATTGTCCGCGGTCAGCTTCAATGCTTCTTGCGCTTCTTTCTCATGCTGGTCTCGCGGCTTGAATAATTGAATCCAACGGCAGATTAAATCGCCGGATATTTCGTAGTCGGATTCTTCCGACTCCCTCAGATCGATGCGAGCGACTTCATCTTCTAGACGAACGAGCAAGCTCGCTACGCGCTCGTCTTTTTCAAATGCCTCGCCTGAATGGGCGGAGCTTCGGGAAATTGGAGAAATGTGCCATTCCATCGGAAAGCGACGAGTGAACCCAATGCGGATTCTTCTGGCTAGAAAATTCTTCGCCTACTTTGGCGATCTCGCCCTGCGTCTCTACACACCGCATTAATTGGGCTCGCTTCATTCGAGAGACAGCCCAATCTGCTCGCCATGCTCAGCTCGCATTCAGATTCAGTGGATCTAACTCGCTCCACAGCGCTCCTCGTTGTGGATGCCCAAGACTCTTTTATAGCTACGTTGGCTGACAAAGACGCTTTTCTTCGTCGCATCGCTTTCACAATAGAAGCGGCCCAAACGCTCGGAATACGAACGCTTTTCACAGAACAAGCCCCCGAAAAACTCGGCCCAACGAAGACTGCCCTAATGCGGAAAGCTCGTCATCCCAAGGTATTCTCCAAGAAGAGCTTCTCCGCTCTGAGCGCTCCGGGCATCGAGTCTTATTTGCGCGATAAAGAGATCTACCATGTTCTGGTGTCTGGATTGGAAACTCCTATCTGCATCTACCAAACAGCTCTCCAGTCCGTTGATGAGGACATTGACGCTACTTTCCTATCCGACGCCCTGGGATGCCGCCGTCCAGAAGATGGTCGACTGGCGATAGAGGCGATTCGCCAACTCGATTGTAAGGTCCTTCCTTCGGAAAGCGTATTCTACAGCTTGCTGGGTTCCGCAAACCACCCTCGATTTCGGGCTTTTACCAAGCTGGTCGCCAGATATTCCAATCCGAACATACCCATGGCCAAAATTCTTGAAGAGCCAGTTGACTCGAATCCGGACGAATCCGATAGCTCCGTAAAGGCCGCAGCTCAAGAATCCGAGAAGAAGCCCCAATCGGGCAAAAGATCGATAGCAAAATCGGCTGCGAAAAAAAGGACATCCCGCCCCAAGAAGAAAGTCGCGAAAAAGAAGCCCACAGAATCAGGCAAGAAAGGCAACGACCCTCATCCTAAGAAGAGAGCTAGGAAGAATGCCTCGGCGAAAAAGGCCGCTCGCAAACAGGTTGCCAAAAAGGCAGCAAAGCGAACCGCGAGCAACGCATAGCCAGAGGAAGCAACTAGCTTCAAGTCCTCGTAAGGGCCTAAAATCTTTGGGTGATGCGAGCTCCCGGAACAATGTCGATCTTTGTATCCGCATTGCCAGGATCTTCAAAAATTCGGCTAAAGGCTATCATACCCGCGTTGTCCCCGGTATGCTCTTTCCTCGCCAGAAGAGGGGTCACATTCAATCGTTTCGCCATATTTTGAAACCGCTGCCGCAGCGAGCGATTGTTTGAGACCCCACCCGACAAGCCCACACTTAGATAGTCACTGTCTCCCAACGCCTTAGCTGTCTTGCGTATCAATGCATCCACGACAGCTTCTTGATAAGAAGAACAAATATCGGGCAGTCTCTGATCCAGATCGGACCCCGAAATGCCTTCAAGAAGATATCGCAAACTCGTCTTTAGCCCTGAAAAGCTAAAATCGAAATTCGCTTTTTGCATCAACGCTCTAGGAAATTCGTACTTCTTGGGATTTCCCGATTTGGCAACAGCCTCCAACTTCGGGCCTCCCGGATACCCGAGACCCAAAAGCTTGGCTCCTTTGTCAAGCGCTTCACCTGCTGCGTCGTCTATCGTCTCGCCTATCAACTTAATTGTCCGATCCTTGCCAATACAAGCCAGCAGCGTATTGCCCCCGGAAACGATCAACGAAAGGTGAGGCAACATTCGTTCAAGTTCGGATTCGAATTCACTCGGGCGATCCGAATGCCTATCAATAAAAACGGATTGAGCATGCGCTCTCAGATGGTTGACCGCGTAAACCGGCACACCAAGCGATGTTGACAATGCATTCGCCACTGCAATCCCCATAGCCAAGCATCCTGCAAGTCCCGGCCCAGCAGTCACCACGATCTCATCGATTTCCGCAAAGCTACTCTGCTTGCGAAGCTCCCGAAGAAGAGGGGCGAAATTCTTCAAATGCTCCCTACTTGCCAATTCGGGCACCACTCCTCCGTATTCGGCATGCAGTGACACTTGACTGCTTATCCATTCGCCAACGATCCCTTTGGAACGATCGAGCAGCGCCAATGCAGATTCGTCGCAGGAACTTTCGATTCCAAGAATCATCCTAGGACTCGTTGACCATCTCGCCGAGCAATTCTATAGCCGCATTCAATTGCTCGTCCTCTATGGGCTCGAACTCAAATCGCTCCACGAATTCCTCCACCGGCATCGTTTTCAACCGGCTGCGTTGAATGATCAGATTCGCCTCCTCTTGAGGGGAAATCTCAATGATAATGTCCGGTTCTACACCTTTTTCGTGAATCACGTAGCCCCCAGGCGTATAGTACTTGGCAGTCGTGAGCTTCAACCCTGTATCGGAGCCTAAGGGCAATATGCTTTGGACCGAACCTTTTCCGAAGGTCTTTTCGCCCACTAGCTTAGCTCTGCCCGAATCCTTCAATGCTCCCGCCATAATTTCCGATGCGCTAGCCGAACCCGGATTGACAATTACCACTAACGGAAACTCATAGTACGACCCATCGTTCTCAGCCCGCCATTCTTCTGTCATCGAATAATGTCTTCCTTTTGTGAATACAATCAATTCACCATCGGGCAGAAATTGACTCACTACCTCCACGGCTGCATCGAGCAATCCCCCGGGGTTGTTCCTTAAATCGATTATCAAGGCTCGCATCCCCTTCTCGACCAGCGAGTCGATGGCCTTGGACAATTCCTCGCCCGTTCTTCTGCCGAACTGGGAAATTCGCAGATAGCCGATTCCGTCCTCAACAATCTCCCTGCCATGAACATTGTCCACTTCTATAAGCTCGCGAATGATCTCCAAATCCAGACGATCCGGCTCCTTTTCTCGAACCACTGAAATCGCCACTTTCGTCCCGGGTCGGCCCTTCAATTTGGCAACGGCCTCCGTGAAACCCAGTCCCTCTAAACTCTGCCCATCTACCTCGACGATCCGGTCTCCACGCAGAAGGCCCGCTCGCTCACCAGGCGTGCCCTCGAGCGGGGCCACAACCGTAACAAACTCGTCCCGCATCTCCACTTGCACGCCGATGCCCCCAAACTCCTGGCTCGTTTCTTCGTCTAGCCGCTTCAGTCGCTCGAAATCGAGGTATTCAGAATAAGGATCGAGTTCCGAAATCATGCCCTCCATCGCCGACTGAGTCAGGCTATCCAAATCTGCAGCCTCCCCATCGACATGGTAAGCATTGATAAAGGCTAAGGCTTTCTTAACTTCAGCGGCGCTTTCTCGAGACTCCCAATAGTTTCGAACGCCTCCCTGGCGGGATGCGTCGCCCAAGAAGCGATATCCGAAAGCCAAGGCAAGGGCTGCCGCTGTTATCAATAATGTTCTCTTCGCCAATTCCATTCTTGCAAATTGCCCCTTGCCTAAAGGACGCAATCAATCCTTTTGATCAACTTCTCAGTCGATTGGCAAAGCTACGATAGTCAAAAGTATAAATGGAATTCAGGCCCATAGAATCTTCGAAGGTTAGGTCCATTCTTGAAAACGCATGCGATGCCAACGGGCTGGTTGGATTCAAAAGATTCATCGAAATCGCCCTTTATGACCGCGAGATAGGCTATTACCGTTCCGATCGACCGCGAATCGGCAGGAACCCGGAAACCGATTTCTTCACCGCGACCAGCCTAAAGACAGCGTTCGCCCCGATTGTCTTGGAAGCCGCTTTGGGTCTGGCGAGAAGCATTCCATTTCCACCAGAAGAACTGGCTTGGGTGGAGATCGGGGCGGAACCCGAAGCTCAGCTCTTCAAAAACCTCGAAAATCCATTCCGAAGCCAAACAACCCTCGCCTTAGGCGAGATCCTGCAGATCGACGAGCCGGCAATCGTTTTCTCCAATGAGTTGTTCGATGCGCAGCCATTTGCAAGCGTCGTCTTTCGAGGCAATTCCTGGCTAGAACGCAGCATAGAAGTTCGCGATCAAGGAATCCGTCTCGTCGAACGTGCGCCTACATCTGAAGAAGTGACGGAACGGATAGCGGATCTTCCAAATCCAGCGCCCGAGGGATATACCATCGATTTGCCAACCGGGGCCAATGCCTTGCTCGGCAAAATCGCCGCTCAAGACTGGAAGGGTATATTCCTAGCCTTCGACTACGGGAAAACTTGGCACAGCTTAGCTTTCGACACACCGCAGGGGACGGCGCGAGCCTACCGTTCGCATCAGCAAGTTGGCGATCTACTGGAAAATATTGGCCAGCAAGACATCACCTGCCACATCTGTTGGGACTGGATAATTGACGGGCTGGAGACCGGCGGCTTCGATTCGATTGAACTAGAAAGCCAAGAATCTTTCATACTGCAACGGGCTCCGGCATTTGTGAAACAGGCCTTTGAAGGAGACAATGATCAAATGGGAGCCCTCCGACAACTGATCCATCCCTCAATGATGGGGCAAAAGTTCCAGGCTCTCAGCGCAATCAGGACAGCCTAAGTTCCGCCTAGTTTAGAGGCCCAATTTTTGGAAAAAACTGCTTGCCAAGCTAGAGAGGCTCCCCTTTCTTCCACCGTTCTCAATCACTTTCAGTCATGGCCAGAATTTGCGCAATTACCGGGAAACGCCCCACCACAGGCAGCAGAATCAACCGCAAGGGACAATCCAAGAAGAGCGGCGGAATCGGCACGCACGTCACCAAAGCCACGACTCGCAAGTTCCGCCCCAACGTTCAGCGGATCAAAGTTCGACTCCCCTCAGGCCAAGTAAAGCGCATGTGGGTCAGCGTTAAGGCGATCAAAGCCGGGCTCGTCGAAAAAGCATAGGCATTACCTAATTTAGATTCAATGGCCGCGCCTCGATACTCTAGGGGTCGCGGCTTTTTTTGCGGCGGTCTCTGGACAATGCAGATGGCATTGTATCTCCGCCCGCTTTTCTAGGAAACACGCGAGCCATCTGTGCTCATCAGTGGCTAAGCCTATTGCCCATCGATCTGCCGCAGAGGGATTAGAAAGGCCTTTCCGAAGAAGGGTGGCTAAATCAATCTACGCTTTTCAGCATGCAGACTAGATTTGGAAATCCACGTCACCCGAGGGCTCGTGCAGCCCGCACTCGCGCTTAACGCCGCCAAATCTAGTATCAGCTTCACTCATCCCAGGCTCCAGCTTGGAAGTACTGTGCCAATCGCCTATCGATACATATCCAAGCTCCCAAAGTGGATGATAAGGCAATTCGTTCGCCTCTAGATACTGATGCATTTCGCGATTATCCCAGTCGAGAACAGGATAGATTTTCGTCAGCTTATTTTGGCTCTCGACCACCTTTCGGCTAGCCCGAGTCTCACCTTGGGATCGACGAAGTCCAGCCAGCCAAGCCTTGGCCCCAAGGTCCTTGATCGCCCGATCCATCGGCTCTACCTTATTCATCAAATTATAAGCCTTTAACCCGTCCTCCCCTTGTTCCCAAAGTCTCCCATGCAAGGCTTCCTGTTCCGCTGACGAGATGGGGGCCCGATACTTCTTGAGGTTCAAATCCAACCTCTCCGTTAACTCCTTCGCAAAGCGATAGGTTTCGGGAAAAAGGTAGCCAGTATCGATGAACACTACCGGAATATCAGGCAGAACGGAGGTCACCAGATGCAGCATCACTGCTGATTGAGCCCCAAAACTAGTGGTCATGATTAGTTCGTCCCCGAACATGTCCGCTGCCCAAGCCACACGCTCCTGTGGAGCAGCGATTTCCAGGTCCAATTTATCTCGATTTTGCAGTTCGCTAACCGTACTCATTCCGTTAAACATCTAAATGTCTATCTATTTACAGTTACTAACTAGAAACAGTAACGGCAGAGTCAAGCTGCTGATTGAGGCCTAAACCCAAAAAAGAACCGCTGGGTAATTCAGAATCGCCCGACAAACCTTCAGAAACTTTCGAGCAATCGAGCAACTTCCTCGCGCTTGGCTTTTGTTTCAGCGAGTTGCTTGCGAGCGCCTTCAACCACAGCTGGTGGAGCCTTTTCTATAAAACTGGCGTTGTTCAACTTGCCCTCGCCGGCCTGAATAGCTTTTCCGAGCTTTTCCAGCTCCTTGCTCAGACGTTCTTTTTCAGCCTCCACGTCGATAGCGCTCGTCAGATCCAGATATACAGTCCCCAAAGCCGACACGGCACCAGGCAAATTCTCAACCTCTTTTCGCAGCTCAATGGTTGCTGCGCCTGCTAGCTTCTTAATTGTATCCAAGTTTTCAGACACAATCAATGTACTCGAATCGTCCGCTGGGGAGACGAACAAAGTTACATCACGCTTGGAAGCGACATTGTATTCCGCTTTAATAGCCCTAGCCTGGGAGATGAGACCGTTTACCTCTTCGATTCGCTGGGCACCGGCCTCATCCACAGCCACTCCCCTGGAAACCATTGCTTGACGCAAATCAGCAGCCTTAGGGAGCTGGGATTCCTGAATAAAGGCGCCGTCTTCCGAAAATCCCATAGCTTGCCATAGCTCTTCCGTAATGAATGGCATCACGGGATGCAGCAATAGCAAGGATTGCCGTATTACAAAGTCCGACACAGCCAGCGCTACACCGTGCCGCGGATCGTCCTTCGATTGCAGCATAGCCTTTGCGGCCTCCACGTACCAATCGCAAAAATCGCCCCAGAAAAATCGATGCAAGGAATGAGTTAGCTGATGCATCTCGAATCGCTCAAACTGATTCTCTATTTCCTGGGTCGTCTCGAGCATCCGAAAGAGTATCCAGTTGCTATATCCTTCTAGTGGCGTCTCCGCTAACCGTTCTAGTATGGCATCTAGAGAAGCGTTTCCCGAAACATCGCCCGACATCTGGCGAAAGCGGCAGGCATTCCAAAGCTTGGTGCAAAAATTGCGGCCAATTTCGATACGTTCTTCCGAAAAAAGGATGTCCGAGCCGCTTGGGGCGATATTGATGATCCCGAAACGCAGACCGTCTGCCCCAAACTTTTCGATCAAGTCCAAGGGATCCGGAGAATTCCCAAGGGACTTAGACATTTTGCGACCTTTAGAATCTCGAATGAGTCCATGAATAAAGATATCCTTAAACGGAATCCGGCTATCTAACTCTTCATCGCTAAGGGGTTCCTTCGCTTCACCGGTAAGCTCGAGTCCAGACATAATCATCCGGGCGACCCAGAAGAAAATAATATCAAATCCGGTCACAAGCATGCTAGTTGGATAAAAATAATCCAATTCCGCCCTGACCTTTGGATCGTCGCTTGGCCAACCAAATGTGGCGAATGGCCAAAGATTGGACGATGCCCATGTATCCAAAACATCCTCATCCTGTTCCCAGTTGTCCGTATCCTCCGGACCGTCCACCGATATATGCCAATTTTCTGGATCGCTGCGATCAGCGCCTTTCCGATACCAAGCGGGAATGCGCTGACCCCACCAAAGCTGGCGGGAAATGCACCAGTCCTGGATATTGTTAAGCCAGTGCAGATAAACCTTTTCCCAACGCTTTGGATGAAAGCGAATAATCCCCTTTTCAACCGCTCGCTTGGCCTCTTCCACTCGCGGGTACTTCAAATACCATTGTTCCGAGAGACGTGGTTCGATGGGAACACCAGCTCGTTCTGAAAACCCGACGTTGTTATCATAGTCTTCGGCTTCAACCAGCAAGTTCAGCGATTCTAGTTTCGCCACCGCAGCCTTTCGAGCATCGAAGCGATCCATACCATCAAACTCGTCACCCGCTAGATCATTTAGCGTACCATCCGGATTCATTACATCGATGAGCGGGAGGTCGTGGCGTTTACCGATATCGAAGTCGACCTGGTCGTGAGCGGGTGTAACCTTGAGAACACCCGTGCCAAACTCTTTTTCCACAGCCCTGTCAGCGACAATGGGGATCTCCGCTTTTGGAAAAGGCCGCCAGCAATGCTTACCCACCAGATCGGCATATCGTTCGTCGTCCGGATGAACAGCAACACCCGTGTCACCCATAATCGTCTCGGGGCGCGTCGTGGAAATCTCCAAAAAGCGGCCCGGTTCCTCAACGATCTCGTAACGCATTTTGTAGAGTTTGCCCTTTTGGGGACGCATATCCACTTCTTCATTACTCAAAGCGGTTTGCGAAGCGGGGCACCAATTGACGAGGCGTTTTCCACGATAAATGTATCCCCGTTTGTAGAGTTCCACAAATGCATGCTGGACGGATCGCTGATAGGCATCGTCCATTGTGAACCGGGATCGTCGCCAATCGCAGGACGCGCCGAGCTTGCGAAGTTGATTGAAAATTACACCACCATGATCCTCTGACCATTCCCAAGCTCGTTCGAGAAACTTCTCTCTGCCGAGTTCCTGACGCGATGTCCCTTTATCTCGCAGCGCTTTCTCAACCTTCACTTGCGTCGCGATGGAGGCGTGGTCAGTGCCTGGGAACCACAAAGCTGACTTCCCCTCAAGACGGGCTCGACGAACAAAAATATCCTGAAGAGCGTTATCCAGCACGTGTCCCATGTGCAGCACACCGGTCACGTTCGGCGGAGGAATCATAATGGTAAACGGCTCTTTCCCGCTGTCGATATTCCCCTCGAAACAGCCGTTCTCTTCCCAAGCGCTGTACCACTTGGTCTCAACTTTCGCTGGATCGTAATTCTGGCTCAATTCGGTCGTCATGGATCTCCCTGTGAAAAAGGGGCTAGCGATAAGCTCGAGGTAAACCCAAGACAAGAGGATTCGCTAGCTACCAAACCCTAGACACGGCGACAAACTTCTACGATCCACTCCCCGCTTCCAATGGACCTCGATATGCGCTCACAAGTGTGAAGCGGAATAAGCGTCTAAGTCACGTATTCGCCAACAGCTTCTACCGTTAGCTGCGACTGATGCTTCATCTCCTCGAACAACTCTGCCGCTTTGCCCGAATTTTCCTCGATGCAGGCCTCTTCCAGCTCTGCAGCAATGGATTTCAGCTTGGCAGCGCCGTGGTTTGCAGAGCTACCTTTGATCGAGTGAGATAGTAGCCGCGTTCGCTCAAAATCGCCAACTGTACCAACTATCATTTCGAGTTCCGCTACGTTCTCATTTACCGTCTGGACGAATAGCCCGAGCAGCGAAGCAATCGCGTCTCCATCTTTGTCACTGAAAATCGATTTAGTATAAACGCTTAGCGATTTACAGCTACGTAAATACTGGATTACTCGAACACGGGGTTGGAAAGAGTACATTTTCGGCCCCCCCAATAAATAAATGTGGACGACTTTACCTAGGCTAGGAAAAATATCGCCAAATCCAATAATAATCAGATATTCACTGATGCGAAACAAATCCCAGCCTATGAGCGAGAATAACGAAATTCCAAGACGATCCGCGTTAAAGACTATGGCCTCTAGCGCTGCCCTTGCAGCAACAAGTGGCATCGCGGTTAAAGCAGCCCACCACGAATCGAAAGGGAGCCTGAAAGGCAACATTCACCACTCCGTTTGCAAGTGGTGCTACAGGAACCAAACCCTCGAGGAAGTCTGCCAGAAGGCGAAGAATATCGGAATTGAAGCCATCGATTTGCTTGGAGTGGAGGATTATCCAACCGTCAAAAAATACGGGCTTACGTGCTCCACGACTAAAGGCGTGCCCGGCGGGATAAAGGGCGGGCTGAATCGATTGGAAAACCACGACGCTATCGTCGAATTTTTTGAATACACTTTGCCACTCGCCAAAAACGGCGGCTCGCCGAATGTGATTTGCTTTTCTGGAAACCGCGAAGGAATGGGTGAGGAGCAAGGCCTTGAAAATTGCGCGATTGGACTCAAGCGGATCGCCCCTGTCGCCGAGCGACACGGTGTCACCGTGATTATGGAACAACTTAACAGCAAGCGGAACCACCCCGACTATATGTGCGACAACACTCCTTGGGGTGTTGAATTGTGCGACCGAGTAGGATCCGAGAGATTCAAGCTGCTCTACGATATCTACCACATGCAGATCATGGAGGGGGACGTAATCGATACTATCAAGGAGTTCCATACCTACTATGGCCACTATCACACTGGAGGAGTCCCTGGGCGTCACGAGATCGATGATACACAAGAACTCTATTATCCTGCCATCATGCGGGCAATCGTGGAAACTGGATACAAAGGCTACGTCGCTCAGGAATTCATCCCTGCCAGCGATGATCCGCTCAATTCACTAGAACTGGCCGTCAAGATCTGCGATGTGTAATGCTCGCAAACCTTTCTCATTGGTAGGGCTGTTCGTCCTCAAACAGCCGCGAGGGCCATTCGGCGGCTTGGGGACAAGCAGCCCTACTTTTAGCAAATTCTGCGTTTACCTGCTAATGGCTGTAGAGTGGCTGGGTCGGATATTAAGAGCGCGAGCTCATTGGAGGACCGAGCCGGTCCTCCCTACCATTGCGAGATAGGGTAGGGAGGACTGGCTTCAGTCCTCCTTTTTTCATATGGCATTACAAGCGAATCCAAATACTGGATTTAACGGCCGCCGAGCTTCTGGAGGAGTTTTTTTGTAGCTCGAATTCCCTCAGCCTCACCGAGCTTTCTACCCTCGTACTCGACCCCGATGTATCCACGGTAGCCCGCATCTTTTACGATCGACAACATTTTTTTGAAATCCGTATGGATCTCATTACCGTCGTCATCGAAATCATGGGACTTGGCGCTCACACCCCTGGCGAAGGGCATCAGCTCGCGGGTCCCCCTATAGCGGTCGTAGGATTCGCCGGTAGAACGATCGATAATGAAATTGCCGAAATCCGGCAGCGTGCCGACCCGCGGATGGTTGGCCAATTTCATTACACCCGCGAGCCAAGCGCCATTGCTAGAAAGCCCTCCATGGTTTTCGACGATGACGTTGATTCCGATCGAATCGCCATAGTCGCCCAATCGACTTAGCCCATCGGCTGCCAGCTTCATTTGCTCCGCATAGGAGCCCGCTGAACCCGCATTGACGCGAATCGAATGGCAATCCAGCTCTTTGGCCGCATCAGCCCACACCTTGTGATTATCCACAGTTTTGAGACGAGCCGCCTTGTCCGGATCACCTAGCCTCCCCAAGCGATCGCACATGATCAGCGCATTGTCTACACCCTCGCCTTTCGATCGTTTCTTTAGCTCGTTTACAACCTTTGGAGTAAAATTCTCCATGTAGAATTGGTTGACGTATTCGATAGCCTCGATTCCGAATTCGCTCTTGGCGATCTTGGCGAAATCCATGGCATCCTTATCGCCCCCTCGGAAGGCTCGGTGGAGCGACCACTGGGCCAGTGAAATGTCGAACCACTTTTCGTGATGAGCTGAATAAAGAGACGGGTGGACAGCCAAAGTTGCGGCCGCTAGGCCAAATGAGGATTTAACGAATTCGCGACGAGATTTCATAGAGTGATTATCAAATGATGAATGGTTGTGTTTAGTTGAGAAAATGGGCCAATCGAGCTCGCTGTCCAAGATTCAATTTTCGAAACCGAGACCCCTAGTGCCCTAGGTTGCGCTTTCGGATCATTTGAAAAAAGTCATTGCCCTTGTCGTCTACGAGGATGAACGCCGGGAAATCGACCACGTCGATTTTCCAAATGGCTTCCATACCCAATTCTTCATACTCAACGAGCTCCACCTTTTTGATATTCTCCTTGGCCAGGATGGCCGCCGGTCCACCAATCGACCCTAAATAGAAGCCACCGTGCTCTTTGCAGGCATCTACGACTGGCTGACTACGGTTGCCCTTGGCTAGCATGATCATAGAACCGCCCTCTTTTTGGAAAGGCTCGACATAACTATCCATGCGACCCGCGGTAGTGGGTCCAAATGATCCTGAAGGCAATCCCTTGGGGGTTTTGGCCGGGCCAGCATAGTAAATAGGATGGTCCTTGAAATACTGAGGCAGCCCTTCACCAGAATCCAAGCGTTCCTTGAGTTTCGCGTGGGCGATATCCCGGGCAACAATGATCGTTCCACTTAGCGACAGGCGTGTTTGAACTGGATAAGTCGAAAGTTCAGCCAAGAGTTCTTTCATTGGACGATTGAGATCGAGCTTCACGACCTCCGCGTCTTTCTGTCCACCCGCCGACTCGGGGATCAAGCGGCCTGGATCACCCTCGAGCTTTTCCAACCACAATCCATCTTTGTTAATCTTGGCTTTGATATTCCGGTCGGCCGAGCAAGAGACTCCGATACCCACCGGACAGCTCGCTCCATGTCGCGGCAATCGGATGATGCGGACGTCCAAGGCGAAGTACCTGCCTCCGAATTGGGCCCCGATACCGCACTCACGGGCCCTATCCAACATCTTTTCTTCGAGCTCCGTATCCCGAAATGCCCTACCATGCTCGTTGCCTGAAGTAGGCAGTTTATCCAAGTCCTTAGTCGACGCCACCTTTACAGTCTTCAAACAGGCCTCCGCCGAGGTGCCGCCAATTACGAATACCAAGTGATACGGCGGACATGCGGCTGTACCTAGCGACACCATTTTCTCCAAGAGAAACGCCTCTAGTGTATCCGGGTTGAGCAATGCCTTGGTTTCCTGATACAGAAAGGTCTTGTTTGCCGAACCGCCCCCTTTGGCTAAGCAAAGAAATTTGTATTCCGCTCCCCCATCGGCATAGATATCGATTTGAGCAGGGAGATTTGTCCGGGTATTCTTCTCCTCGTACATCGTCAGCGGAGCGGTCTGCGAATAACGAAGATTGTCTCGGTTGTAGGTATTGTAAACGCCTTTGGCTATCGCAGCTTCGTCATCACCCCCCGTCCAAACTTGTTGTCCTTTTTTCGCCATGACAATCGCTGTCCCTGTATCTTGGCAAAAAGGAAGCACTCCTTGAGCGGCCACTTCCGCATTTCTAAGTAAGGTAAGGGCCACATGCCTGTCGTTTTCCGAAGCCTTGGGGTCATCTAGAATAGAAGCGACTTGTTCTAGATGCTTGGGTCTCAGCATGAAGGAAAGGTCATGCATAGCATGCCGAATCAAGTGACTGAGCCCTTCTGGCTCAATTTTGAGGATATCTTTTCCCTCGAATGAATCTGTGGATACGAATTCCGAGGTTAACAATCGGTATTCCGTATCGTCCTCTCCTAGCTCAAATAGCTTTTGAAAATGAAAAGGTGGCGTTGGCATGAAGGGCAACTTGATACTCTTAACCTGCCCCCGCAAGCCTACTCCAGAGCTTAACGCTATCTTTCCTCAACAAATCGGTCTATGATTCCGTCAAAAGATCCGTTTGTTAGAAATACCACGGTTTGATCATCGTCACCCGATTGGCAACGCTCTCTCAATACTTTCAATGCGTCTTCGTTTGACCGGGCAGCGTTTGCCTCGATTCCCCTGTTTAGCAAATCCGAAGCCAGGTCCTCTGTATCCAAGAGACTCACCCCCTCGCTATTCGCTTGTCTAGCCACTCCTATCACTACGGTATCCGCAACGGACAAGGCCTCACCCAACCGCTCTCGCATGATTTCCAGACGGGATGTGTTGCTTCTAGGTTCGAATGCGGCGACAAGTTTCCTGCCCGGGAAACGTGCCCTGAACGACTCAAGAATTTCGCGAATCGCAGTCGGGTGATGAGCGAAATCCTCAACGACGACTAGCGGTTTCGTGTCCAACTTGACTTGCTGCCTTCGGGCTACGCCACGAAAGGAATCGATCCCTGCAGCCTCGAACGATCCGGGATCGCTTTCTGGGTCCAATATCAACGCGGCTCCCAGGCAGGCCATGGCTGCGTTTCGAGCATTAAATTTCCCCACCATCCCCCAATCAACCGTTAACCAAGGTTTTCCGCTCCAACTCAAATCAAATCGCGAACCTGCCGGAGTTGTCTTGTACTGTTCGATACGAAGGTCGCAATGCTCGCCTTCGCCTACTGTATACACCCGTGTCCAGGACGCCGGAAGCAATGATAGCGCGTTTTCATCATCTCCATTGATTAGCAGATGGCCATTACCGGGAATGATACGGCAAAAATGGCGGAAGCTTCTCTTTACGTCCTCCAGGTCTCTAAAGATGTCGGCGTGATCGAACTCCAAATTGTTCACCACAGCTACGGTAGGCGAATAATGGATAAACTTGCTTCGCTTGTCAAAAAAAGCGCTGTCGTACTCATCTCCTTCAATCACAAATAGACCTTCGCTAACTCCCGCATTCCAACCACTCTCGGGATCCATAGGAGCCCCGCCGATCAAGTAGCCGGGATTCGCTCCCGCCTTCTCCAGCAAGTAGGCAGCCAAAGCAGTTGTCGTTGTTTTCCCATGCGTACCGGTGACAACCAAATTTCTGCGGTTGGACAATACGAAGCGGTTCATGGCTTCAGGAAGGGATGTAAAGGATGTCTTCTTCGAAGACAGAAGAAATTCGATTTCCTCATTTCCCCGGGAAAAGGCGTTGCCGACAATTACCAAATCTGGGCTCAATGCCTGCAATCGGTTAGCATCGTAGCCCTCCAAAAGCTCAATCTTCGCCTCAGCCAATTTGTCGCTCATTGGCGGATACACGGCCTTGTCTGAACCGAGAACTTCGTGCCCGAGATTCCTCAATAATAGGGCCGCGTTCCCCATAGCTGCACCCGCAATTCCTAGGAAGTAGATCCGCATTCGAGCACCATAGAACGGAAAACGCCTTCAGCAACAACGTTCTTTCCGCCGCGCGAAACGATGCTTGCCGATACTTAGCATAAAGGCCGGGGCTGTCGTCCCGGCCCGTTAAGAGAGAGTCGTTGATTTGGTCTTTCATTTCTCCGCCAATAGGGCTGATAGTTCGCTTTGATTCAGAAGAGGATCCCCTGAATCAGGTGGATAAGGAACAGCGAATATCTTCCTTGGCGATGAAACTAAGAAACATTGCAATAACGTTTCCTACCTACTAAATCGGCTGATCCATAAGCGCCTTTAGCTATAAATTGGACAATTCAAGCCTTTCGAAGCCCACATCCAAAAATACAATAGATTTATCCCCCAATCCCTGAGCGGGCTTAGCTCAACATCATAGGATCCGCATCGAGAACTTGCACAACGTCGGCAGGCCAGGAAATATCACCGGCAATTTCCCGCAAAACAGCCATCACAGGGGACACTCCCGCCGTAAAATACCAGTTTTGGAATCGGTAGTTGTCCTTCATCTTTTCAATCGGGCAAGGAGCTGGTCCGCGAATCTCGACGACTCCATCTAGCCGTTTCTCAACCTGCTTGGCGAACTGCTCCGCAAAAAAAGCCACTTTATCTGGATTGGGTCCCCGAAGCACCTGCCTAATTAGCCGCCTAAATGGAGGATACTGGAACCGTTCCCGATTCTCCAATTCCATCTGGAGAAACGCATCCACATCGCCATGACGAGCAAACTGGATAGGGTCCGCATGAGGCGTGCAAGATTGAACGACCACTTCGCCTGCCAAGTCCCCTCTCCCCGCCCGACCGGAAACTTGGACTAGCAATTGGAAGGTTCGCTCGTTGGCCCTAAAGTCGGGGATGTGCAAGGAGAGATCGGCATCCACTAGGCCGACAAGGGTAACATTAGGATAGTCCAAGCCCTTGGCGATCATCTGGGTCCCCACAAGGATGTCTATCTTTCCGGAGCGGAAGTCCCCTAGAATCTGCCGAAAGAGATGCTTCCTGCTCATTGTGTCCGCATCGACGCGCACTATTTTGGCCTTGGGCAATACTTTTGTAACCGCGTTTTCGATACGCTGCGTCCCCATCCCTTTCCAACGAATCCTGGGACTGCGACATGAAGGGCAAACCATCGGCGCCACGGATTCCGCGCCGCACAAATGGCATTTCAACGTCTCATCACTACGATGATAAGTCATGGGCACGCTGCAACGTTCGCAGCTCTCGATATGCCCGCATTCTTGGCAAAGCATTGACGCAGAGAATCCCCGCCTATTGAGAAACAAAATGCTTTGCTCCTTCCGCTCGAAACGCTCCCGAAGCTTTTCGACAAGCATCCTTGAAAGCTGCGTTGGCTTACGCGTTCGAGCGATCTCTTGCCTCATGTCCACAATGTGCATCATGGGAAGCGATCGATCATCCACTCGCTTCGTTAGCCGATCGATCGCATACTTTCCGTTGACGGCATTTCGGTAGGTTTCAAGAGACGGCGTCGCTGAGCCCAGAACGCAGAGAGATTTCGTTAAGTAGCCTCGATAGACAGCCACGTCTCGTCCATGATAGCGAGGCGTCTCATCTTGTTTAAATGCTGGTTCGTGCTCCTCGTCCACGATGACCAATCCTAGGTTCTGCAGTGGGGCGAACACCGCCGACCGAGCCCCGACCACTACGCGAGCTCGTCCTGAAGACAAGGCCATCCATCCGTCTAAGCGTTCTCCATCCGACAAATGGCTATGCCAAACAACGGCTTCGATATTGCCTATTTGGGCGAGCCTAGCCCGAATGCGCCCCACCGTCTGTGGCGTCAGGGCTACTTCAGGAACCAGAAATAAAACACCCTGCCCGCGCTCCAAAGCGCTCTCCATGGCCTGGAGATAAACCTCCGTTTTACCCGAGCCCGTTACGCCGCAAAGGAGATGAGCCCGAAAATCCCCTCTGTCCAAATTCTTACGCAAGCTTTCGACCACGATTTGCTGCTCTTCGTTTAGCTCAAAGGCCTTTTCCTCGACGAATTCCATTGATCCAATATCGTCTTCGTATGCGGTTCGCTCCTCAATGCGCGATTCCTCCCTGACAAACCCCTTCTTATACAAACTATTGTAGGTGGCTGGCGATAGTTTCAGCCGCTTTAATATCAATCCTTTGCTCTGGGGCTTGATCTGCTGAACCAGGAAATCGTAAAGCGCTTTTTGCTTAGGCGCCCGCCGTTCGAGTTCAGCGAGAACCTCATCGTTGGCTTCATTACTTATAGATACATACTTGATCTTCTTGGGCGACATGCCTCGACGGACTGAAGCCGGTATCATTGTCTCCAATACAGATTCGCGACTAGCTCCGTAATAGGCTCGAATCCATTCGGCAAGCTTTAGTAATTCTGGCGTGAGGATAGGTTCATCATAGCAAAGTTGCGAGACAAGCTTAAGCTTCGAATAGTCAACGTCCGCGGATGCCCCCGTTTCCACGACAACCCCTAAAACAAACCGCCGTCCTATGGGGACTCGAACCAGACACCCAACCGCTATCGTTTCCGCCAGTTTAGCGCTCGCTCGATAATGAAGAGTTTTATCGAATCCCGCTAGCGGCCAAACGGCGACAACCTCGTCATGCAAATCCAAGCGCGACTCCATCGTTGACAGTTATTGAGATCGTATTGAGACTTCGAACGTGACCATCGAAGAGTGCAGAGACCGTTTTCGATCCTTTCTGGTAAAGCATAATCTGAGAATGACTGGCCAACGTATGGCCATATTCGAAGCCGTATTCAAGGAGTCGAGTCATTTCACTGCCGAGGAGCTTCTTGACAAGGCCCGACTGATCGACCGTACCGTTTCTCGGGCCACGGTATACCGCACATTGCCGATATTGGTTGAGAGCTGTCTCGTTCGCGAGGTGGACATCGGGACAAATCTAAAGTACTACATGCCCAACAAGGAGCAAGGCAGCCACCAGGCCCAAGTGATCTGCAGCGACTGCCAAAAGATTTTCGAAATTCCTGCCCCGTTTATGGAATGGTACGGCAGCACGGTATCTGCCAAGCTCGGGCTGACCCCGATCAGTCAACGGCTGCAAGTCACGGCTTCTTGCCAGGAATACCAAGCGAAAGGGTTTTGCTCTAAAGACAAGACAATCGAATCTTCGGCGAGCGCCTAAAAAGCGATAGGCTGGCGGAAACCGCCAGCCTGTACTACACTCATCCAAACTTGGGCTGCCTATGACAGCCTCACACCTACTATAAACAAGGGCATTTACCAGTCTACTTGCAGTTTCA
>MDTA01079011.1_pt1 | contig 23740 bp, 25 predicted proteins | sample 811151 | NCBI WGS metagenome assembly MDTA01 (sample SAMN05326648, study PRJNA326480) | marine metagenome | isolation source: seawater | place: Indian Ocean: South | collected 2010
TGCAGCTATTAAATCTAAAATTTTTAACCAAATTTTCATTAACACAGATAGTGAAAAAATAATAAGATTAATAAAAAGTTATTACAAGAAAGATAAATTAATTTTATATACCAGACCGAAACATCTTGGAAAAGGATCTGTATTTGTAATTGATGTGATTAAAGAAATGTTGAAAACATTAAAAATAAATAAAAATTATTTGTCATTCACTCTTTTTCCAACTTGTCCACTCAGAAATTTCAAAGATATACAAAAAGTAAACAAGTATTATAATAAGAACAAAAAATCTATTATGACGGTAAATAGATATGATCCACCAATCAATTTAGCATTAAAATTAAAGAATGGAAAACTTGCTCCTCTTTTTAAAAAAGATTATAAAAAATCAACTAGGCATAATGATCATAAAGTTTCTTACTATGCGAACTTTGCCATTATTGTTAAAAAAGTTTCTACATTACTAAAACAAAAAAATTTAATTGGGAATGACTCAATACCTTATTTTTTACCCTATGAGTCTTCTTTAGATATTGACGAAAATTATCAATTAGAATTAGCAAGAAGATTATTAAGAAGGAAGTAAATATGTTTAATTTTCATATAACGTATTCAGAAGACGTTAATAAGGATATTATTTATATTTTAAAAAAAAATAAGTTTAATTGCAAAAAAGTAAATTCAAATGATAAGGAAAGAGAAAAAAAAATTTTAAAATCAGACGTTTATATTACAAAATATTTAGATATTCCTAAATTCAAAACGTTAAGTAAAAATTTAAAACTTATACATCTACTTACATCCGATCATTCAAAAATTGATAAAAAATTTGCCAAAAAAAAAGAAATTATAGTAATTGATAATCTTGGGGCAAATTCAACTTCAGTAGCTGAGCATACATTTGGTCTGATATTAAATATAAACAGAAATATAAATCAGCAAAACAATCTTTTAAAAAAAGGAAAATGGGTGAATATGAAAAATAGTAATATTGAACTTGAAAGTAAGAAAATAGGAATTATTGGTTTCGGCAGGATAGGCTCAAAAGTGGGTAAAATAGCTAAATCATTTAATATGCAGGTTTTTTTCAACGACATTAATAAAAAAATAATTAAGAAATATTCTAAAATTTATAATTTTAAAAACAAAAATTTTATATATAAAAATTCCGACATTATAAGCTTACATGTAGATCTTAACAAAACCACAAAATTTTTAGTTAATAAAAAAAATTTAAATTTGATGAAAAAAAATGCAGTTTTAATTAATACTTCTAGAGGAGATGTTGTGGTAGAGAAAGAATTAAAAAAACATTTAATTAAAAATTCAAATTTTAAGGCTGGGATAGATGTATTTAAAAGCGAAAATAAAGTAGATCAAAAACTAGTAAATCTCAAGAATGTATTATCAACTCCACATTCTGGCCCGAGCAAAGAAACTCGATCTAAATTAATTGAACATATTTTGAAAAATATAAGATATCTAAGATCTGGTAAAATTAATTACTTAAAAAGTATTTCTATAAATTTTTAACTTTATGAAACAAATAGATTTAAATAAGCCTAATATAAATTATATTGATGCAACTAAAATTATTAAGTCTTGCTTAAAAAAAAGTTGGGTTTCAACTGGGGGTGATTTAGTTGATAAATTTGAAAATGAAATTTGTCAGTACACAGGATCCAAATTTGCTGTTGCTTGTAATTCAGGAACATCTGCTTTACACATTTCATTAAAGCTTTGTAATGTAAAACAGGGTGATGAGGTTATTGTTCCGACTCTAACATTTGTAGCAACAATAAATTCTGTTATTTATAATTCTTGTACCCCAATTTTTATGGATAGCGATAATTATTTTAACATAGACGCAGAGAAAACAATTAAATTTTTAAAAAAAAACACATTTATTAAAGGAAATTTTTCATTTAATAAAAAAACAAAAAAAAGGATAGTTGCTTTAATTGTAACACATGTATGGGGAAATGCAGCAAACATTTCAGCTTTAATAAAAGAGTGTAAGGAAAGAAATATAAAATTTATAGAAGACGCTAGTGAGAGTTTAGGCACAAGGTATAAAAAAGATAAAAGACACACTGGCACTTTAGGACACGCAGGAGTTCTCTCATTTAATGCAAATAAAATAATTACCACAGGCTCCGGAGGTATGATTTTACTTCAAGATAAAAAATTATATAAGAAAGCAAAATATCTAACTACTCAAGCGAAAGACGATAAAGTTTTTTTTATACATAATGAAATTGGTTACAATTATCGAATGAATAATATTTCAGCTGCAATTGGATTAAGTCAATTAAAAACCCTTAAGATTTTTTTGAAAAAAAAAAAACTTGTAAGAGAATTTTATAAAAAAATGATACTTAAGAAAAAAAATTTAGAGATTTCCTCTAATCCAGAATATTCAATTAATAATAATTGGATGAATATACTTAGAATTAAAAAAACTTCAAAAGGGTTTAAAATAAAAAAGATTGTCAATTATCTTATTTCAAAAAAAATTTTGGTAAGACCGATATGGAAATTAAATCATAAACAAAAAATGTTTAAAAATTATGAAAAATATAAAATATATAATGCTCAAAAATTATGCAATTCAAGTATTTGTATTCCATCTTCGGTATCTTTATCAAAAAAAGAGCAACTACAGATTATAAAAAACTTATGAAAAAAATAATTGTAATTGGATCTGGAGGTCATGCACGGTCGTGTGTAGATGTTATTAAATCATTAAAAGAATATAAATTTGCTGGATATATTGATAATAGATCAACAAATAACAAAATTATTGGAACTGATAGAGATCTAAAAAAAATTTTTAAAAAGATAAAATATGCTCATATAGGCGTAGGTCAAATAAAAAGTCCTTTAAAAAGATTAAAGATTTTTAATAATCTAAAAAGAATTGGATTTAATTTACCAAGTATTATCTCTCCAACAGCAATCATTTCTAAATCTGCGAAAATTGGTGAAGGAACAATAATAATGCACGGTGCAATTTTAAATGCATATGCGCAAGTAGGAAAAAATGTAATTATTAATACAGGTACAATTATCGATCACGACACTTCTATTCATGATAATTGTCATATTTCAACAAGGGCAATTATTAATGGGGAGTGTTTGATTAAAAAAAATACTTTTATTGGATCTGGTTCAGTAGTTGTAAATAATATAACTGTTGGAAAGTCTAAATTCATTAAAGCACATACACTTTTAAAAAAAGATACTTTATGAAAATTTCAATATCAAAGATAATAATTTATTCATCAGCTTCGATAACAAGTGCGCTAAAAAAATTAAGTACTACAGGTATGAGATGTTTAGTAGTAATAGATAAAAATAAAAAATATTTAGGCACAATTTCGGATGGTGATATAAGAAAAGAATTACTTAAAAGTAAAAATTTTTCAAAAAAAATTATCTCTGTTTACAACAAAAACAGCGTTTTTTTTAAGAATAATACTTTCAATAAAAATAAAGCTGAATATATTTTAAGAGAAAAAAATTTACCATTAATTCCAATTGTAAATAAAAGTTTTAAACCAATCAATTATTTCACAAATACGAATCAGCCAATCAAAAAATATAAAAAAATAAATAAAAATAATACCAAAGTAATAATAATGGCTGGTGGTAGAGGTGAAAGACTTCAACCATTCACTTCAATTTTACCTAAACCTTTAATACCGTTTAAAGGAAAACCAGTAATTACCCATATTATGCAACTTTTTAAAAACAAAGGTTTCAATGATTTTTCTATTTCCCTTAATACAAAAAACAAAATTTTAAGCTCATATTTACTTGAAATGAAAAAAAAATTTGACTTCGAGTTTATTTATGAAGATAAACCTTTGGGCACGGCAGGATCTTTAAAAAGATTAAAAAATATAAGTAAAAATTTTTTTATAATTAATTGCGATAACTTATTTCAAATAAATCCAAAAAATTTAATTGATTTTCATGCTGAAAATAAAAACTTAATAACTATTGCCGCATCTATTAAAAAATTTAAAATCCCATATGGTATTTGTAAATTGGGAAAGAATAAAAAGATGTTGAAAAGTATGGAGGAAAAACCAAACATTGATATCTTGGCAAATACAGGACTTTATGCATGTAATAAAAAAATTCTTAATTTTTTACCTAATAAAAAAAAATTCGATATGAGTGAACTAATTAATCTTGTTTTGAAAAAAAAACAAAAATTAGGTGTTTTTCCAATTAAAGACAACGATTGGAAAGACACTGGTAATTGGCTAGATTATATTAAGATTATTCAAAAAAAAAATAAATGACCTTGAGAAATAAAAACGGATTACCATTAGAAATTAAGTATTGTAAAAAATGCAACTTAATAAATCAAAGACCTACCTCTATAAATGAGTATTTTCACAAAACTGATTCAGCGCATACTACTGTAGAATTTAACGATAAAGGAATTTGTGCTGCATGTGATTTTGTAGAAAAAGAATTTGATAACACCATTGATTGGGATGAAAGAGAAAGAGAATTAAAAGATTTATGTGACAAATACAGAAAAAGTAACGGTGAGTACGATTGCTTAGTTCCAGGCTCAGGCGGTAAGGACAGCATATATCAATCACATGTCTTAAAATACAAATATAAAATGAACCCATTAACAGTCACCTGGTCTCCACATCTTTATACAGATGTAGGTTGGTCAAATTTTCAAAGCTGGTTACATAAAGGAGGTTTTGATAACTATCTTTACACTCCAAATCCAAAGATACATCGGAGAGTCACAAGAGAAGCCACAATAAGATTATTACATCCCTTTCAACCATTCATTATTGGACAAAAAACTTTTGCTGTAAAAATGGCTTCAAAATTTAATATTCCTATTATTTTTTATGGCGGTCAGTCAGGAAAAGGAGGAAAAAAGGTCTCTTACAAATCAAAAACTTTTGCTGAATCTAATGAACAAAAAGGTTTTGATATGGATCCTTTGGAGGGAAAAAAATTTGAAGATGTTTACCTTGGCGGTAAACAGGTAAGAGAATATTTAGAAGAGGGTTTTTCAATGAATGATTTGAAAACTTATGAACCTCTCAATTTAGAAACAACCAAAAAGAAAAATATAGAATTTTATTATTTAGGATATTATTTAAGATGGATACCGCAAGAAATGTATTACTATGCTGTAAAACATGTTGATTTCAAACCGAATTCTGAAAGAAACGAAGGAACCTATTCAAAGTATGCTAGTCTAGATGATAAAACAGATGGTTTTTTTTATTATACTAGTTTTATAAAATTTGGCTTTGGCAGAGCAATGCATGATTCAGCCCAAGAAGTCAGGCACGGACATATTACTGGAGAAGAGGGCAAATCTTTAATCAAAAAGTTTGATGGGGAGTTTCCGCAAAAATATGAAAAAGAATTTTTTGATTACATATCAATGTCTAAAAATGAATTTATAGATTTATGTGACAAATTTAGACCCAAACATCTTTGGGAAAAAAAATCAAATAGTTGGGTTTTGAAAAAAAGTCTCTAAAATTAAGGAAACAACCTTGTACAAAAGAATTATATCCAGACTTGATGTCAAGAACGGAATACTTGTAAAAGGTATCAATTTAGAGGGACTCAGAAATCTTGGGGATCCTGAATATTTTTCTAAAATTTACTATAATGAAAAAATAGATGAAATTCATTTTCAAGATATAGTTGCTTCACTATATGGCAGAGACGTGCTATTTGAAATAATTGAAAAAATTTCAAAAAAAATCTTTGTAAATGTTTCTGTTGGAGGAGGGATTAGAAGTGTGAGTGAAGTTGACAAATTATTAAGAATAGGAGTGGATAAAATAGTTGTAAATTCAGCAGCAGTTAGAAATCCAAAGTTTTTAGAAAAACTGGTGGCTATTTATGGATCATCAACTATATCTGTCAGTATTGAAACATCAAAAATAAATAATAAATATGAAATACTTATTGAAACAGGGAGGGAAAAAACTGGTTTAGAGCTTTTCGAATGGGTTGACAAAGTTCAAGAATTAAAAGTTGGGGAAATTACGGTTACAGAAATACCAATGGAAGGAAGAAATAAAGGTTTTAACATAGATCTATATAAAGATCTTAGAAAAAAGGTAGATGTTCAACTGGTGGCCCATGGGGGAGCAGGACCTTTTGACAATATAGCTGATCTTTTTAAAAAGACAGATGTAGATGCGGTTTCAATCGCATCATTGTTTCACTACAATAATTTAAAACCAATTAGTAGTTCTGAGTACAAAGGAAGTAATGCTTTTGTAAAATCTTTCAAAAATGAAGATAAAGTAGGTACTTCAGTTATTAATCTAAAAAATTTTTTATTATCAAAAGGTATAAAGGTTAGAATATGAGAACATTATTCGGATCCCCAGAAAAAGTAGTTTTTTGTAAAGAATGTGTTATGTCTAACCAAAAACCAGACACAATACCAGAATATCGACATAATTTTTCAAGAACAAAATCAACATATTTGAATATTGGTGAGGATGGTATTTGCGAAGCATGTAAATATTGTAAATCTAAATATAAAAAAGTTAATTGGGAAAAAAGAGAGAAAGAACTACTTAGACTTTTAGATCAACACAGGAAGTCTAATGGTGAGTATGATTGCTTGGTTCCAGGAAGCGGAGGAAAAGACAGTGTGTTTGCTTCACATATACTAAAATATAAATATGGTATGAATCCACTTACTTCTACTTGGCCACCAATTTTATATACAGATTACGGATACAAAAACTTTTTAAACTGGCTAAATATTGGAGGTTTTGACAACGTAACACTTAAACCAAGTGGCAAAGTAATGCAAAAGCTTACAAAGTTGTCAATTCAGAATCTTTTACATCCATTTCAAACTTTTATTTTAGGTCAGAAAAACATGGCACCAAAAATTGCTAAAAATTTTGGCATAAAATTAATTTTTTATGGTGAGCCTGAAAGCGAAGACTCAAATCCTATTGCACAAACACAAGACTCTTTGATGAAAAATGAATTTTATTCATACAAAAATCTAGATAAAATTTTGCTGTCTGGATTAAGTTTAAAAGAACTAAAAGAAAAACACGATATTAGTCTCAATGATGTAGCATGTTTTTTACCAATGAAAAAAGATGAATTGGAAAAAACAAAATTGGAATTCCGTTATCTCGGATACTATATGAATTGGATACCACAAGAAATGTACTATTATTCTGTAAAACATACAGATTTTAAAGCTAGACCTTTCAGGACTCAGGGTACCTATCAAAAATATTCTAGCATTGATGATAAAATTGATGATCTGCACTACTACACCACTTACATAAAGTTTGGGATTGGTCGAGCTAGCTATGATGCCGCTCAAGAGGTAAGGAATAGTCATATAACTAAAAAAGAGGCTTTAGCTTTAGTTAAAAAGTTTGATGGTGAATTTCCAGACAAATATTTTGATGAAATTTTAGAATATATAGATTTAAAAAAAGATGAGTTTTTTGAATTACTAGATAAATTTAGACCTAAACATCTTTGGGTTAAAACTAGTAATGGTTGGAAATTGAGACATACCTCTAATCAAGATGGCCACGATGATTAGAAAACTTTTATTTATTTAACTATCAATTGTAAAAAAATGAAAAACAAACCTATAGTAGGTTTAATTGACACCAGTACCTCCAATATTAAAAGTGTATATTATGCTTTAAAGGAATTTGACTGTAAAATAATAGAAATAAAAAATTTTAAAGACATAAAACATATTGATGCAATGGTAGTTCCAGGCATTGGTAGCTTCAAATATGTAATGGAGAAACTTCAAAAAGAAAAATTAGACATTTTCATACTTGAGCAAATTGAAAAAAAAATACCTAGTCTCTTTATATGCGTGGGTATGCAAATACTTTTTTCTGAAAGTTGTGAGTTTGGTAAACATAAGGGTCTAAATATACTAAAAGGAAAAGTTAAAAAGATAAGTAAAAAAATCGATGATAGTAAAGAAAGAAAAGTACCATTTATTGGTTGGAATAAATTGATAAAGAAAAATAATTGCAAAGTCTTAAGAGATATACAAGATGAAGACTTTTTTTACTTTACGCACTCCTTTTATGTTGAACCAGAAGATGAAAAAATTATTTCAACGAAAACTAATTATTTTGATTTTATTTATTGCTCAAGTATTTCAAAAGATAATATTTTTGCAACTCAATTTCATCCTGAAAAAAGTGGTCAGTCGGGATTAAAAATCTACAAAAATTTTAAAAATTTAATTGAAAAAAAATAATTTTTATATCTATTTAGATCAGCCAGCTAATATATCTCAAATTGAGAAAGCTATTCCGATGAACTTTAGACTTAAAAATTTTAAAGTTCAGTTTATTTCATCTGAAAAGTTAAATTTTTCAAACAATCGTATAAAAAAATATTTTAAATATACACCTCAATCAGATATTTCTAGTAAAATTATTAAATTTAAAAATTTAATAGAGCTAGAAAATTTTTTAAAAAAAATTAGAAAACGAGACTTTATTTTTGTCCGGGCACGATCAGTTACTAAAAATATGCTAAAATCTTTTGATATTAAATTATTTAAAAAATATAGAATAAATACTATTTTTTTTGATAATTATCCTTTCATCAGCAATTTTAAAAAATCTTTTTTTTTAAACACGGTAAGGTTTGTTAAAAAAATTATTTACGATTTGACTATTCTTATTTTTAACCCTTCATACAAATCGTTATATTTAGTGAGTTCTGGCGAAGTTAAAAAAAAAAAATTTTTAGGAAAATATCATGATAATTTTCTAGATTTTCCAAGTATGTGGATTGATTTTAATAAAAAATTTAAAAAAGAGAATATTATAACTTATGTAGATGAAAACATCTATCATTCAAAAGATTTATCTTTGATGGGGAAAAAATTTAATAAAAGCATGGATTCAGATCTTTTTTTAAAAGATTTGAATAAATTTTTTCAAATACTCGAAAGTAAAACTGGATACAAAGTTGTAATAAGTTGTTCAAAAAAATATTTTAAATATAATAAAAAATTATTTGATAACAGAAAAATTTTTTACGGCAAAACTTTAGAATTAATTGCTAAATCTAAACTTGTATTGGGTCACAGGTCTGATGCACTGTTCCAAGCTTTGTATAATCAAGTGCCAGTGATTTGTCTCAAACATAAATCATTTAGTTTAAGAAGAAATATTCTTATTCAAATTAAATCAGTAAGTTTATTTAATAAACACTCCCTTTTCATTGAAGATTGTATTTTAGGCAATAAAAAATTTTTAGTTAATACGGATAAAGCGTATTATAAAAAAGTACTTAAAAATCATTTTATATCAAATAGTTTGAAGCATGAAAATTTTTCTATGAAAGCAAAAAGAGTATTTGATAATTTAAAGTATGACTAAAAGAACTATTATAATTGCAGAGGCGGGAGTAAATCATAATGGTAAAATTAGTATAGCAAAAAAACTAATCTTGGCTGCAAAAAAAACAGGAGCTGATTATGTTAAATTTCAGCTTTATGATCCAGATGAAATGGTTACTCAAAAAGCTTTAGCAGCAAGTTATCAGAAAAAAAACACCAGTAATAGATTCTTAAATCAGTACAGTCTTCTTAAATCTTTAGTTCTAGATCAAGATCAAATCTTAAAACTTTATGAATATGCAAAACATGCAAAGATAGGATTTTTACTTTCTGTATTTGATCTAAAATCTGCTCAAATTTTTAAGAGATTAAAACTAGACTTTATTAAAATACCGTCAGGTGAAATTACAAACTTACCTCTTTTATTAGAGTTAAAAAAGTTCAAAACTCCTTTTATAATTTCAACAGGAATGTCCAAGTTTAGTGAGGTAAACAAGATAAAAGAAAAATTAAAATTGAAAAATAAAACTATTTATTTACATTGTGTCTCTTCATATCCCTCAAAACCAAAAGATCTTAATTTAAAAATGATACAGATTTTGAAAAGAAAATTGAAATCTGCAGTTGGTTTATCAGATCACTCTAAAGGTATAGAGGCTGCTGTAGCGTCAGTGGCTTTAGGAGCGGAAGTAATTGAAAAACATATTACTTTAAATACTAATTTAAAAGGACCTGATCATTCTAGCAGCTTAGATCCAATAGATTTTAAAAAAATGGTTTTATCAATAAGAAGAGTAGAAGAAATGATAAAGTTTAATTCCTCTTTGATAAGCAGAAGTGAAAAACATAATTTAAAAATTGTTAGAAAGTCAATTGTTGCAAAACGAGATATTAAAAAAGGAGATAAATTTACGAAATTTAACTTATCAGTCAAAAGACCTGGTAAGGGAATAAGCCCAATGAATTGGTTTAAGGTTTTGAATAAAAAAGCAAAAAAGAATTTTAAAAAGGATGAAATGATTAACTAATGAATGTTTTAGTATTTACAAGTTCAAGAGCTGAATATGGAATTCTCTCAAATCTAATTAAAAAACTTAATAATTCAAAGGCCATTAACTTAAAATTAATCGTATCTGGATCTCATTTATCCAAAAAATATGGTTATACAATTTCAGAAATAATTAAAGATAAAGTAAGAATTAGTAAAAAAATAAAATTAGACTATAAAGATACAAAAGATGCTCAGCTAAACAATTTTAATTTAATTTTAAAAAACTTATTTAACTTTATTTCTAAAAATAATACTGATCTATTATTAATTTTAGGTGATAGATATGAAATATTAGCTGCAGCTATAGCTGCTATGTTAAGTAAAATTAAAATTGCACATTTACATGGAGGTGAGGTAACCCAAGGGGCAATTGATGAGAGAATAAGACATTCGATATCAAAAATGTCAGACATTCATCTTGTTTCCACCAAAAACTATAAAAAAAGGCTGATCCAACTTGGTGAGTCACCAAGTAGAGTTTATCATGTAGGGGCAATTTGTAATGATAATATTAATAATATTAAAAAATTTTCAAAAAAAAGATTAGAAAAAGACATAGGATTTAAATTTAAAAAAAGAAATATAATTGTAACCTTACACCCAGAAACTACTGGTGGCCAATTTACTGAAAAAAAGATTAAAATTTTTTTTAAAACTTTGTCAAAACTTAAAAATGTTGGAATTATAGCAACATATCCAAATATTGATGCAGGAAATCAATTAATTTTAAAATATTTGGAAAAATTTGCGAAAGAAAATAATAACGTAAAAATTATCAAGTCTTTGGGTGCTCAAAATTATTTGAAAAGTTTAAAAATTTGTGACGGAATTATTGGAAATTCATCAAGTGGTTTACTCGAATCCCCTTTATTGAAGAAGGGAAGTATTAATGTTGGTTTAAGACAAAAAGGAAGAGATACATGCGGCTCAGTTATAGACACCGATTTTGATAGTAAAAAAATTTATAAAGCATTGAAAAAAATTTTTTCAAAAAAATTTAAAAATAACTGTAAAAAAGTAAAATCTCCGTATATTGGTAAAAATGTTTCTCATAAGATCTATAAAATTATAAAGTCCCAAAAAGTACAAAAATTAAGAAACGATAAAGTTTTTTACGATTTAAGATAAAAATGAAAAAAAAAATATTAATTTTTGGGTATGGCTCTATAGGTAAAAAGCATAAATATATTATTAGCAGATATTTCAAAAATTTTGAGATAACTATTTCATCTAAACATTTAAAAAAAAATTTAAAATTTAAAGAAAAATTTTTTTTTGGCTGCTTAATTTGTTCAGCAGCAACTTTTCATCTACAAGATTTAAAAAAAGCTCTTAAAATCTGTAAAAATATTTTAATTGAAAAACCATTGTTTAGTAATCCAATTAAAGAAGAAACTAAGAAGTTTATTTTTTCTCTTATTAAAAAAAATAAAATTAATTTACAAGTCGGTTACTGTTTGAGGTTTCATCCAGCAATAGAATTTATTAAAAAAAATGTACTCAATAAACTTAATAGTATTGATAGAATTGAGGTATATACATCAACTTATCTCCCGTTTTGGAGGAAAGGAGATTATAGAAAACAAATCTCAGCAAGTAGATCTCATGGTGGAGGTGTATTAAATGAACTTAGTCATGAAATAGATTTATTAAGTTATCTTTTTGGGAATATAAGTCTTAAATTTTCAAACATCTTTAATTCAAAAAATTTAGAAATCAATACAGAAGATCATTCAAATATAATATTTGGTTCAAGAAAATGTTCTAATATTTTTATGCATCTAGACTTTTCAACTAGAAGCGAAAAACGAGAAATAAAAATATTTTCTAAAAATATAGTGGTTTTCATAGATTTAGTTAAAAATAATCTTTTAATTAAAAAGAACAAAAAATTGATCAAAAAAAAATTTAATTTAAATAAAGATTTTATATACAGGGAACAATTTAAATATTTTATCAATAATTCTAATAAAAAGAATAGAATTTATAAAGATTTCAATGATTCATTAAAAACAGTTGAGTTAATATACAAAATTAGACGATTCAAAAAATGAAGTATAAAAAAAAGATATTTGCTTTTATTTTTGCTAGAAAAAACTCGACTAGATTAAAAAATAAAAATTTACGTAAGATTGGAGGAAAGACTTTAGTTGAAAAAAGTATTGAAATTGCAAAATCGATCAAAGATATTGATAAAATTTTTGTTTCAAGTGACTCAATTGACATTATTAAAATCGCTAAAAGGGAAAAAGTAAATTATATTATAAGACCAAAAAAACTAGCTCAAAAAAACTCTCTTGAATTAGATGCTTGGAAACATGCCATTAAACATATTAAAAAAAAAAAATTAATTTTTGATTATTTTTTAAGTTTACCACCCACATCACCATTAAAAAGCACAAAAGATGTTAAAAAATTAATCTATTACTTCAAAAACAATAGATCTGATATAACTTTGACAGTGTGTAAATCTCACAAATCACCATTTTTTAATATGGTATTTAAAAATAAAAAAAATAAAGTGAAATTGATAAATAAAAAAAAAGTAAATCAAAACAAAATTTTTGAAATTACTACAGTTGGATATATTGCAAAAGTAGATTATATTTTAAAAACAAAAAATTTGTTATCTGGTTCAGTCAATTCTATTGAAATTCCAAGAGAGAGAGCTATAGACATTGACGATGAGTATGATTTTAAATTAGCAAAATTATTTTATGACGCTAAAAAATAAAAATATTATTTTGTTAGGTGGAAGCGGCCTTATAGGAAGCGCAATCGCAAAAGAATTAGTTAGAAATAATTGTAATGTATTTATTTTTGATAAACAAAAACCTTCAAAAAAAAATAATTTTTCTCAATTTGTCAAAATTGATTTCAAAAATATTTCATTATTTGAAAAGAAAATTAAGTTAATTGCAAAAAATCGAAAAAAAATTCACGCTGTTATTAATTGTGCTTATTTAAAAGATAAAAATTGGGGTAAAAAATTTCATCAGCTTAATACGAAAGAAATAAAAAGAAATTTATTTTTCCAATTAGGAGTTCCATTACTTCAATGTAAAATTGTTCTAAAATTGTTTGATAGACAAAAATTTGGAAATTTGATTTTATTTTCCTCAATTTTTGGTGTTTCCCCCCCTAAGTTCGAGCATTACAAAAATACTGAGATGACAGTGCCAATAGAATACGCTACTTCAAAAGCTGGAATTATCTCAATGACAAAATATTTAGCTAAACTTTATGGAAGAAAAAATATCAGGGTTAATTGTGTCTCTCCTGGTGGAGTAGAGGATAATCAACCAATTCTCTTTAAAAAAAAATATAGAAAATCTTGTTTAAACAAAGGATTATTGAGTCCGAAAGATCTTACCGGATTAATTAAATTTTTACTATCGGAAGAGTCAAAATATGTTAATGGACAAAATATTATAATTGATGATGGTTGGACGTTATAATTTATGAAAAAAAATAAAATATTGATTACAGGTGCAGCTGGATTTATAGGATCTCATTTAACGGAGTATTTTGTTAAAAAAAATTTTCATGTAGCTGCTTTTGATAGATATAACACAAATAATCAATTTGGATTGTTAGATAACAGTCAAATAATAAATAAATTAGAATTGATATTAGGAGATATAAGAGATTACGACTCCGTTTACAAATCCATGAGAAACTGTAGTGGTGTAATTCATTTAGCTGCCTTAATTGGAATACCTTATTCATTCGTTTCGCCCTTAGCTTACGTAAAAACTAATATTGAAGGAACCTACAATGTTTTAGAGGCAGCTAAGAATTTAAAGATTAAAAATTTAATTGTGACATCTACAAGTGAAACATACGGCTCAGCCCAATATATGCCTATTGACGAGAAACATCCTATAAATTCTCAATCACCATATGCAGCATCAAAAGCTGCAGCTGACCAACTTGCATTAAGTTTTCATAAATCATTCAATCTTCCTGTAAAAATTATTAGACCTTTTAATACTTATGGACCAAGGCAATCATCAAGAGCAATCATTCCAACAATAATTAACCAATGTTTAAATAAGAACAATAAAAATATATTTTTAGGTAATGTAAAACCGACACGAGATTTCACTTATGTTGAAGACCTATGCGATGCTTATTATAAAATTTACAAAAATAACAAAGTAGTAGGGCAAATAATAAACGTTGGAACCAATACTAAAATTTCAATGAATGATTTAGCAAAAAAAATTATTAAGATAGTAGGAAAAAAACTAAAAATTAAAACTGAAATCAAAAGAAAAAGACCTACTTTAAGTGAAGTTGACAATTTAAAATGCAATAATAATAAAATTAAAAAATTCACTAAATGGAGACCAAAGACAAGTATTGAAAAAGGACTTATTAAAACAATTGATTGGATCAAAAGAAATAAAAACTATTATATTAAAAATTTTTCAATATAAAAGTGCTTAAAAAATTAGCAAAAATTTTATACATTTTTTTAAAAGTTTTAGATACACCTTTTAAAATTTTTTTTAAAAGAAGCTTTCTAATCTGGTTTAAAAATCTGATTGAAGACGATGCTTATATTTCATTAGAAATAAATAAAAAAAAAGATAAAATTCATTTATTTAACCCAAGTTACCTTACCAATTGGTTGTATGAAGATTTTTTTTCTAAAGAACCTGAAACAATTGAATGGATAGATAATTTTGAAAAGGATAAAGACATCATATTTTGGGATATAGGCGCTAATCTTGGAATTTATTCTATATATGCAGCTTCAATTTATAAAAAAATTAAAGTAATTAGTTTTGAACCTTCAACAAGTAATTTAAGGATTTTAAGTAGAAATATTTACATAAATAAATTAGAAAATAAAATAAAAATCATTCAATTACCTCTAGGAAATAAAGAAATGACATTTTCAAATTTCAGAGAGAGTCTATTTGAGGAAGGTGCAAGTAACAATGTTTTTGATAAAAAAATTAATTTTGAGGGAAAATTTTTTAAAGAAAAAAATAGTTATCAAATTTTAGGCACCTCAGCGGAATATATTATTAAAAATAATATTTCAGAAATACCGGACTATATAAAAATAGATGTTGATGGATTAGAATATGATATTTTAAAAGGATTTTTTGATTATTTGAAACATCCAAAGATTAAAAAAATTCAGATAGAGTTAAATGAAAATTTTGAAGAACAAAAAAAGCTTATATTTGAAATCTTATTAAAAAATGGGTTTAAATATAAATCAAAAAAAAGAAATGAAGATCTTTCTATTTATAAAATAAAAAAATTTAGTAAAATATTTAATTATTATTTTGAAAAATAAATCAATTTTGATTGTTGGAGGAACTGGATTTATAGGTTTTCACCTTGCAAAAAAATGTTTGAATTTAAAACTAAAAGTTACAATTATTTCTCTTAATAAACCCAAAATACACAGAAAACTCGAAAATATTCAATACTTGCATTTCAATGTAGCAAATTTAAATAGACTAAAAAGAGCTATTGATCCTGAAAAATTTAATTATGTTGTAAATCTTGGTGGTTATGTAAATCATAAAGATAAAAAAAAACTTGTAGAAGGTCACTTCAAAAGCACACAAAACTTGGTTAATTTATTCTTAAATCAAAGTTCAGTAAAATTTATTCAAATAGGTAGTTCCACAGAATACGGTTCAAAAAATTCACCACATTTTGAGGAAATGAAATGCAAACCTTTAGATATCTATGGAAAATATAAATTTAAAGCTTCAAGTCTTCTTCTAAAAAATAAAAAGATTAAGTTTGATTTTAAAATTTTAAGGTTTTATCAACTATATGGTCCTTTTCAAGATTTGAATAGATTTCTTCCACAATTAATTGTTAATTGTTTAAAAAAAAAAAAATTTCCTACGTCATCTGGGAAGCAGTATAGAGATTTTCTATTTATAGATGATGCGATTAATGCAATAATAAAAGCTCTAAAAGTTTCTAAGACAAAAATCAATATTTTTAATATAGGATATGGTTATCCAATGAATTTAAAAAAGATAATGCTTTTAGCTGACAAAAAAACAAAAGGATTACATGCACAATTTGGAAAAATAAAACTAAGACCGGGTGAAAAAAATATAATTTACCCAAATATAAAACGTGCAAAAAAAATTCTTAATTGGAAACCAAAAACCTCATTTGAAAAAGGATTTGAGAAAACACTTAAATACTATAAAAAAAACTTAAGTTATTTCATATGAAAGTGATCATTCTCGCTGGGGGCAGAGGAACAAGAATAGCAGAGTATTCAAAAACCATTCCTAAACCCATGATTAAAATTGGTAATGAACCAATTTTACTCCACATTATAAATCATTATTTATCTTACGGGTTTAAAAATTTTTATATTGCTATTGGTTACAAAGGATATGTAATTAAGAATTATTTTAAAAGATTTATTATTAAAAATAAAGTTTATTCACACTCTATTTTTAAAAATAAGTGTAATATAAAATTAATTGAAACAGGATTAAAAACTTTAACTGGCGGAAGATTAAAAAGACTAGAGAAATATATTTCTAATAACGAGGAATTTATGCTCACATACGGTGATGGGATCTCTAATGTCAATTTAAAAAAGTTATTAAAATTTCACAGGAAAAATAAAAAAATTGCAACTGTAACAGCTGTCCACCCACCGGCACGGTTTGGTGAAATAATTCTTGATAATTTACTTGTGAGAAATTTTAAAGAAAAGCCCCAAGTTAGAGAAGGGTGGATTAATGGAGGTTTCTTTGTATCAAATAAAAAGATTTTCAAATATATCTCTGGGGACAAAGAAATATTAGAAAAAAAACCTTTAGAAAAACTTACAGCAAAAAGACAACTTACTGCGTTTAAACACACTGGATTTTGGAAGTGCATGGACACTGTTAGAGATAGGGATGTGTTAATAGACTTATACAAAAAAAATAAATTTAAATTTAAAAATAAAAAATAATGTTTAAGTGTAAAAATTGTAAAATAAATAGATTTCGAAAAATTGTAAACATTGGTAGACAGCCACTAAGTGGAATTTTCCTTAGAAAGAAAACTTTTAATCCTAAAAAGTATTCTCTAGATCTTTTTGAATGTAAAAATTGTAAGTTAGTGCAATTAAGAGAATCAGCTAAATCTTCGGACATGTTTGGTCAAAGATATGAATATAGTACTGCACTAAGTAGTTTGATGATTGATCACATTAAAAAAAAATTTGAAAAAATTTCTAAATCAAATTTAATTGATTTAAATTCAAAGATTCTAGATATTGGTAGTAATGATGGAACTTTTCTAAACAACTTCAAAAACCCAAAAAGGTTATATGGAATAGATCCTTCAGCAAAAAAATTCTTAAAAAAATATAAAAAAGGAATTCATGTTATTTGTGATTTTTTTTCGGGCGATTCAATTAAAAAATATCAAAATAATACAATAAAATTTGACCTAATTTCGTCTTTTGCGATGTTCTATGACGTAAAAGATCCCAACAGATTTTGTAAAGATATTTACAATTTACTTTCACCTAAAGGAATTTGGATTTTAGAAATTTCGTACTTACCTTTAATGCTTAAAAATTTAACTTATGATCAAATTTGTCATGAGCATTTAACATACTACACTTTAACCGTTTTAAAAAAGATTGTGGAAAAAAATGATTTAAAAATATTAGATATTTCATTAAATGAAATAAATGGTGGAAGTGCCGAAATAATCTGTGCAAGAAAAGATAGTAATCATTTAATAAAAAAAAATAAAATAAAAACTGTTTTAAATGACGAAAAGAAAATTAATTATTTTTCATATAAAAACTTTAACTCTAGAATTGATAAAACTAAAAAAATTATAAGTTTATTTTTGAATTTAAAATCAAATAAAAAAGTTATCGGTTACGGTGCTTCAACAAAAGGTAATATAATTCTAAATCATTGTGGAGTAAAAAATAATCAGATTACTTATATATGTGATGGAAGTAAAAGAAAACATAACAAATTTACACCAGGCTCAAATATAAAAATTATTTCAAAAGAGAGTATGAGAAAAAAAAAGCCTGATTATCTCTTTGTTCTTATTTGGTCATTCAGAAAAGAGGTGATAAAACAAGAAATTAAGTTCCTCGAGTCAGGTGGTTGTTTAGTTTTTCCTTTACCAAGGTTTCATTTAGTAAACAAACAAAATTACAAAATTTACTTACACAAAAATTTTAAAAATTTTTCTTACAAATATTAGTCTAAATGTTATTATCGATTTGCATACCTACTTACAATCGAGCTACAAGTTTAGCTAATTGTTTAAATTCAATTAAAATTGCACAAAAATTTATTGATAATATAGAAGTAGAAGTGTGTATTTCTGATAATGCTTCAGATGATAATACTGAGGAAGTAGTTAAAAGTTTTGAAAAGGAAATCAAAATTAAATATTTGAAAAATTATGAAAATCTAGGTTTTGCGAAAAACGCAATTAAAGTAGTTTCAGCCGCAAGTGGAGAATTTTCTTGGCTAATAGGTGACGATGATTTAATTATTCCGACTGCTTTTCAAAAAATTTCAAAATTAATTCAAGATAATTCAGAGGTAGACTATTTTTTTATAAATTCTTACCATCTAAATAGCAATTATATTAAAAAATTTGAAATGCCCTTTGATACAAATAATTTGAAATTTGACGAAATGACAAAGATTTCTAATTTGAACGATAATAAAAAAGTTAAATTCTGGGAAATAATTAATCAAGATGTTTCATGGGATTTTTTAATTGGTATCTTTTTAAGTGTGTTCAGAACAAAAAAATGGATTAATTCATTATCAATAATTGATATAAATAAAATAAAAGATACTGGAGTTTGGTCAACTTTTGAAAATACTTGTTTACATCCAATAATAATTGCCAACGCTTTTAAAAACTCAGAAAGTTACATTTGTTCTGAACCATTGAGCGTAAATTTGATAGGAGAAAGAGAGTGGGGAGATCTTTATGAATTTGTGGAAATCATAAGAATTCCTGAGCTTTTGGATTACTATAAAAGCCAAGGAATGCCAGTAATAAAGTATTTCTCATGCAAAAATTATTCTTTAAGAAACTTTTCTAGCTATTTTTTCAAGATATTAATTGGTGGAAAAAAAAAAGGAAGAAATTATGTTAACTTTAAAAAACATTTTTTCAACAACCTGTTCTTTCCTAATATTTATATTTCTATTTTAACTTTTTTTGTGAGAAAGTTAAAATCTGTATTTAAAATTTTTAAATCATGAATATTTTTTTAACAGGTGGAACGGGTTTTTTAGGAAAAAATTTTCTTAAGTTAGCTCTTAAAAAAAATCATAAAGTAACAGCGTTAACCAGAAAATTAAAAAAACCGTTTAAACATAAAAATTTAAAATGGCTCACTGGTTCTATTGAAAATAATTGGACTCGAGAATTAAAAAAAAATGATATCTTAGTTCATTTCGCTGCTGAGGGTGTGACTCAAAGCAATCCTATAGATACTTATGATGTTAATATTTTCCAATCAGAAAAGCTTATTAAAAATGCGATTAAATCTCATTGTAAAAGATGGTTGATTATTAGCTCGTCATCAGAGTATGGCAATCAAAGAAAGAGATACAAAGAATTATCTAAAAACACTAACAGATTACCTAATTCTGACTACGCGTTAAGTAAAGCTATTTTTTCAGATATAATTGTAAGACTTGCAAAAAAATATAAATGTAAAGCTAGAATCATGAGAGTATTTTATGTTTTTGGAGTAGGAGAAAAAAGAAAAAGATTAATTCCAGGATTGATAAACGCTATTTCTAAAAATAAAAATTTTGTGATAAAAAATCCTAATGAAATGAGAGATTTTTCGGATATAAAGTATGTGACAAATGTACTTTTAGATGCGCTTTCGTTTAATAAAAACCAATTTAAATATTCACAAATTTGGCATGTATCGGAGGGCAAGCCCAAATTTATCAAAGATTTTGCTAATCAGCTTTGGAAAACTAAAAACGCTAAAGGAAAACTATCTTTTAAAAAAAAATTTACAAAATCATTCAATCATATATCTGATAAAAATTCATTATGGAAAATTTAAATAAAAATAGTCAAAAAACTGCAGTTATACTTTGTGGAGGAAAAGGAACGAGATTGGGGGCTATTGGGAAAAAAACTCCTAAAGCATTAGTGAAAATTCAAGGAAAAGAAATATTATGGTATATAATTCAAAGTTTATCTCAAAATGGATTTAAAAAAATTATCCTCCCATTAGGCTACAAAGCTAAAAAAATTCAGGATTTTATAGAAAAAAACTTTAAAAATTATAAAGTAGAAGTTGTTTGTTCAAATACAGGTTTAAATACAAATATTGGTGAAAGAATTTCAAAAATTTTGTCTTTGATTGAATCAAAAAATTTTATTTTGCTCAATGGAGATGCTATTTTTGATTTAAATTTGAAAAATTTTTTTAAAAATCATTCTGAAAATAATTCTAATATTACTTTTCTATCTGGTGTGATTACTTATCCATATGGCACGATTGGAGTAAAAAAGAATACAATAGTAGATTTTAAAAGAAATCTTGAGTATGACGCTATCAAAATGAGAGGTTCTTTAAATTATACCGCTTATAACTTCACAGGTATTGCAATTATAAAAAAGCATTTAATTCATGAAAATTTAAAATTAATTATCAATTCAAATAATTTTGAACAGGATTTTTATCCGAAAATTATAAAAAAAAAGAGAGTAAATATAATTAAAATTACGGGTTTTTGGCACTCTATTGATAATGTAAAAGATATTAATATGGTTAATAAAAATTTTGATAAAAAGTTTAAAAAACTTAAAAAATTAAAAAATAAACTTCTTAAGTATGTCAATAAATAAAAATTTTTGGAAAAAAAGGAAAGTTCTAATAACTGGACATACAGGTTTTAAAGGCAGTTGGCTATCGTTAATGCTTCATACTTTAAATGCTAATACCTTTGGTTTTTCTTTGGACCCTGATAGAAAGTTCAATATGTATGATCTAGCAAAATTAAGCAAAACTTTTAAATCAGATATTAGGCATGATATTTGTGACTTAAAATTTTTAACTAAATATGTAAAAAAAATTAAACCTGAAATAATTTTTCATTTAGCTGCCCAATCTAGTGTAATTGAGAGTTTTAAAGATTCAATCAAAACAGTTTCAACTAACATTTTAGGGACTTCAAATATTCTTGAAGCTACTAAAAATCTTTCTTCAGTAAAATGTATAGTAATAATTACCACTGACAAGGTTTATCAAAATTATGAAACTAAAAAATATTTTGATGAAAACTCAAAACTCGGTGGAGACGATATTTACAGCGGAAGTAAAGCTTGTTGTGAGATATTAGTAAATAGCTATAGAAAGTCCTTTTTTTCTAAATCAAAATGTAAAATTGCAACCGTAAGAGCTGGAAATTGCTTTGGAGGTGGGGATTGGACTCCTGAAAGAATAGTTAAAGATGCACTCGAAAATTTTTATGAAAATAAAAAATTAATAATTAGAAGTCCAGAAGCTACAAGACCTTGGCAACACGTTTTAGAACCATTATCTGGTTATTTAATGCTTGCACAAAAACTATGTTCTAAACAGGGAAATAAATTTGAAAGTCCTTGGAATTTTGCTCCAAGTTTAAAGCAAAATCTTAAAGTAAAGGAACTTGTACAAATGACTAAAAAAAAAATGAAATCAAAGTCAAAAATAGTCATTGATAAAAAATTTAGTAATTTTAAAAATAAAAAAATAAAAATTTTTGAATCAAAGCATCTTAATATTAATAGTCATAAGGTTAAAAATAAATTAAAATGGCGACCAAAGTTAAGTATTAGCTCTGCATTAGATCTCACCATAGAATGGTACTTCATTTTTAAAAGCAAAGGAAACTTATTTAAATTTTCAAAAGAACAAATAAAAACATATTTAAATTTTTAAATGGCAAATAAATTAATCAGTAAAATTGAAGGGGTAAAAGTAATTAAAAAAGATCAATTAATTGATGAAAGGGGAAAAATATTACATATGTTGAGATCTGATGACGACAATTTTACAAAATTCGGAGAAATCTACTTCTCATTCGTCAATCCAAAAAAAATTAAGGCATGGCATTACCATGAAATTATGACACTTAATTATATAGCAGTTTGGGGTGAAATTAAATTAGTATTATATGATAATAGACCTGAAAGTAATTCCAAAGGTGTTCTACAAGAATTTATTCTATCAAAGGATAATCATTATCTAATTTCAATACCTCCAAAAATTTGGAATGGATTTTGTTCTAATAATAGTAAAGAAGCTGTTCTTGCTAATTGTTCAGACATTCCACATGACAAATTTGAAATAAAGAGAATACCGTTTGATGATAGTTCTATTCCTTACAATTGGAGATAGCAAACTAAATATCTAAGAAAACTTTTATGAAGCCCCTGGTAAGCATTATAATGAATTGTCACAATGGAAGTAAATTTTTAAGAGAGAGTTTAATGAGTATTTTCTCTCAAACTTACGATAATTGGGAATTAATATTTTTTGATAATAATTCTAACGATGATAGTAAAAAAATTCTCTTTTCATTTAAAGATAGGAGAATAAAATACTTTTACTCCAGTCAACTAATTAAACTCTATCACGCAAGAAATGAAGCTATTAATCATTCTAATGGAAAATATATAACATTTTTAGATGTTGATGATTTATGGGTCAAAGAAAAACTTGAGAAACAAATAAAATATTTCGAAGTAAATAAAAATTGTAAGATTATTTACAGTAATTATACCATTTTGAGAGATAAAAATAAATTAGCAAAAAAAAGATATAATAAACAATTGCCGTCAGGTAAAATTACAAAAGAATTAGTTAATAATTACACTATCGGCATTCTTACTACAGCGATAGAAAAAAAAATTTTCAATGAATTTAAATTTAATGATGAGTACAACATTATAGGAGATTTCGATTTTTTTATTAGGTTAAGTAAAATTTATGAAATAGGTTGTATACAAGAACCTTTATCTATTTATAGACTCCATGATCAAAATCTATCAAAAAAAAAGATTAAAGAAAATATTTTAGAGCATCAAAATTGGTTAAAAAATAATAGTGATGCTTTACCTATTGATTGTAATTTAATGAACTTAAAAATCTATATCTTAAAGTTGAGGTTGAAATATTTATTTAATAATATAGGAAAATTATTTTCTATAAGGTAATTAGGGCGTGTAGTTCAGTGGTAGAACGCTACGTTGACATCGTAGAGGTCATAAGTTCAATTCTTATCACGCCCACCAATAACCTTCTAAAA
>MDTA01195312.1_pt1 | contig 23735 bp, 28 predicted proteins | sample 811151 | NCBI WGS metagenome assembly MDTA01 (sample SAMN05326648, study PRJNA326480) | marine metagenome | isolation source: seawater | place: Indian Ocean: South | collected 2010
AAAGAAAAATAGAAAAAAATGAGGGATTAGAATGTTAAGCGGAATATCACCATGGTCAATATTACTTATTTTAATTATCGTTGTTGTCTTGTTTGGTACAAAGAAACTGCGCAATATTGGATCTGATTTAGGTGCTGCCATGAAAAGTTTTAAGAAATCGTCAAGAGAAGATACCACTAGTGAAAAGAATATCGACGATAACAACAAAAAAACATAAATTATGTTTGATATCGGTTTCTGGGAATTATTCTTTTTATTCCTTCTTGCACTTTTTGTACTTGGTCCTGAAAGATTACCAGTAGTTGCATCATATCTCGGCAAGCAGTTTGGTAAAATTCAAAGATATTTCACTAATGTTAAAGATCAGTTTGATAATGAGGTAGATAGCGCAGATATCAATAAGATTTTAAAAGATCAAGAACTGTCGATATCAGAACTTCAAAAAAGAATCAAAGAGACAAAAGATGAAGCAACAAGAGACAAATCAGACTAAAAGTACGTTTGTGCCGCATTTGTTAGAACTGAGAAATAGACTATCTAAGATACTTTTATTTGTTTTGATAATTTTTGTCATGTTAATACCATTCTCTGGTGAGGTATATAATATGTTATCAATCCCTCTCCTTAATGCACTACCTTCAGGTAGCGAGATGATTGCTATCGATGTTGCCTCACCCTTTCTCACACCATTCAAATTAGTTATCTACTTGTCATTATTCATAGCTATTCCATATATCCTTTACCATATTTGGTCGTTTGTAGCTCCTGGTCTTTATAGCCATGAAAAAAAACTTGTATTACCTTTGATTATATCAAGCAGCTTTCTTTTTTATCTAGGTGCACTCTTTGCATATTTTGTAGTATTTCCATTAATCTTTGTTTTCTTTGTTGGAATAGCTCCAACTGATGTTGCTGTAATGACAGACATCGGCAGATACTTAGACTTTGTCATCGCACTGTTTTTTGCATTTGGATTTGCTTTTGAAGTTCCTATTGTTACCGTTCTATTAATAACCACGGGGATTACTACTAGGGAAAAACTTTCATTAAAAAGACCTTATATTATAGTAGGGGCATTTACTCTAGGGATGCTTTTAACTCCTCCCGATGTTATTTCACAAATTTTATTAGCCCTTCCAATGTGGTTACTCTATGAACTAGGACTTTATTTTTCTCAATATTTTAAAATCAGGAAAATGTCCAATAGCAGTGACGAAGTGTATAATGACATCGCAAACAAAAAATGAGTAATAAAGGTAAAAGAAAAATCTGGTTTGTACGTCATGCTCAATCCGAGTATAACAAAAAACATCTTTTCACAGGCTGGCACAACCCTGATCTTACTGAAAAAGGTGTAAGTGCTGCAAAAGATCTTAGAAACGATTTGTCATCAGTAGACTTTGATTATGTATTCAGTTCACCTCTTAAAAGAGCTGCAGAGACAGCATCATTAATTGTAGATGGTCGTTATGAAATTAAATATGATGATAGGTTAAAAGAGAGAAGCTACGGGGATTGGTCAGGACTAAATAAATCGGAAATTAAAGAACAAGTTGGGGAAGAATTGTTTCTCTCTGCTCGACGGGGTTGGAATACAAAACCACCTAATGGTGAAAGTTTAGAAGATGTTAGCAGCAGAGTTAGTAGTTTTATAGAAATATTGCCACTATCTGGAAACATACTTATTGTATCCCATGGTAATACTATAAGAGCAATCAGTGTACTTTTAGGCATTAACAAAAAAGAGGATATTTCATCATATGAGATTATGACAGGCAGTTTTCTTTTAGTGGAATAATAAAGCCGACTTCATGTCGGCTTTACTATGTACGGAGGAGGTTTCTATATAAGTATATTAACATATAATTATATAATATCAAGGTTTATGTCATTATAGATTTTATCCCATACTCGTCGTCTTAACTTAAGTGATCTGATTGCTGTAGTATATGCGGTATTTAATTGCTCATTATTGCAAGTAGCATCGAGAAGTTTCATAGAGAGTGGCCCATGTCTATCACCATCAATATCAATATGTCTTTCAAGATATGTTACAAGGTGCTTTGATGAAGCTGTTTCTTTGATAGCTGGCAATATATAACTAAACATATTTGGAATAACTTTTTCTCTACCTAATGTAAACGCACCAACGATCTCAGGTAAAGTCCCATTCAAGGATATTTCTAGATCATGTTTAAGAAATTCTTTTACTTCTGTACTAGTATTTACATCATCTAGAAATCTCTCATCATATCCTTCATTGTTAATTCTTGATATAAATTTATCTAGTTGTTCTGATTTTGCTCCCATGCTTTTCATTGCTAATAGATATATTTCAAAATGAGAAATGAATCCAATACCATCAATATAGTCTGATTCTTCACAAAGTATTATTTCGTTAACAAAATTTATTAGACCATTTTTTGTATTTGCATTTGGTATCCATGGAAGATCATTTGGTGTAATTCTTTTTTGAAGTGATTTAAGAATACTCATGAATCCCCAAACTGCAAAGATATGAGATTCCATAAACTTACATATTTGTTTTGTGTTAAGCTTCTCAGTAAACAAGGGGTGAGTAGTGATACTTTGTTTAAGATTATTTAATTTTTTTTTATTAGTTTTAAGATTATCCATATCTTCTTGGGCCCGGCAGGACTCGAACCTGCGACCAATGGATTATGAGTCCACTGCTCTAACCAACTGAGCTACAGGCCCTTTTATTTAATAAAAGTTCATATTTTTTTTCTTTCTTATGTATTTCTGATGATATTCCTCAGCTATCCAAAATGTCTTGGCTAAACTTATTGAAGTTACTACTTTACCATCATAAACCTGATCATCTAGATTTCTTTTTATAGAGTCTGCTATCAAATACTGATCATTATCTATGCAAAAAATTTCTGATCTATACTGCGTTCCAATATCCGGCCCTTGTCTGTTAAGAGTTGTAGGGTCATGGATCGAGAAAAAAAGATTTACCAACGCTTCATAACTTATCTTATCTTCATCAAACCTTACTCTCACTGCTTCTGCATGACCTGTTGTCCCAGTACATACATCATGGTAGTCTGGATTATCTGTTATACCTCCGGTGTAACCAACTTCTGTATCTAGAACGCCAGATTGAGACAAAAACTTTTCTTCTATACCCCAGAAACAACCAGCAGCAAATATTGCTTGTTTAATCATTGTCAAGGAAACTTTTTAAATTCTGTGCTCTTGATGGATGCCTCAGTTTTCTTAATGCTTTTGCTTCTATCTGTCTGATTCTCTCTCTAGTAACATCAAACTGTTTGCCAACTTCTTCCAAAGTATGATCAGTATTCATATCAATACCAAATCTCATTCTGAGTACTTTCGCTTCTCTAGGTGTCAGACTTGATAATATATCGTGTGTAGAATCAGATAGACCATCACTGATAGTCTGATCGAGAGGTTTCTCAGCATTTTCATCCTCTATAAAGTCACCCAAGTGAGAGTCCTCATCATCACCTACAGGAGATTCCATTGAGATAGGCTCTTTGGCTATTTTAAGAACTCTTCTAACTTTTTCTTCTGTCATATCCATATGTTCAGCCAATTCTTCGGGAGTAGCTTCTTTACCATTTTCTTGTAGTAATTTTCTTTGAATTCTATTTAATTTATTAATTGTTTCAATCATATGAACGGGTATACGTATAGTTCTTGCTTGGTCAGCTATCGATCTAGTAATAGCCTGACGAATCCACCATGTCGCGTATGTGGAGAATTTATAACCACGTCTATACTCAAATTTATCAACAGCTTTCATCAGTCCAATATTTCCCTCTTGAATGAGATCTAAAAATTGAAGTCCTCGATTGGTATATTTTTTTGCAATAGAAATAACAAGTCTTAGATTAGCTTCAACCATTTCTTTTTTTGCATTCCTTTCTTTTATTTCTCCAGTTCTCCTATCTTTATTAATAAGTTTTATATCTTGGATAGTGAGCTTTTGGTTAGTCTCAATGAGAGATAATTTTTTATTTATTTTAGTAAACTCTTTCGAAAATAAGTCAGTGTCTGCAGAAGTCTTAAGGTACTCTTTTTTGATTTGATCTAAGAGTTCTAAACTTGTTTCATTGTTTTTGAAAAGTTTTAGGAAATCTTTCTTGCTTAGTTTTGTATCCCTAGAACACAGCGCGAACATATCTTTCTCATATTTAATTATTTGATTAGATATTTCTTCTATTCGACTTGTTAGCTTTTCTATAAAAAGACTTGTGAATTTAAACGTAGAAATTTCTTTTTTAATTTTATCAAATATTTTTTCTGCTTTTTTATGATCCTTTTGAACTTTAAACTTCTCGTAGTATTCTTTAATTGTAATTACTTTCTGTAAAACCAACTCTTTATCAGGTGAGTTATCAATAATTTCCTCATCATCGTCCTCAGCATTATCCAGTTCATCAGGTTTCTCACTAGCTTCCGGTATTTGTTCAGTTTTGAACTCTTCGTCAGCTTTTTCTTTTACATCAAGTATGTAATCAGAAATTTGAGATTCTAATTCTTCCTCGTTTTTGAAAAGCTTTATAAAAAAACTTATAGATTCTGGAAATCTCTGAATTGCTGTGTAAATTAATTTCTGACCCTCTTCTATTTTTTTTGCAATTACAATCTCACCAGCTCTGTTTAAAAGCTCTACAGTACCCATCTCTCTCATGTACATTCTTACTGGATCTGATGTTCTGCCAAACTCTTCATCCAAGTTAGAAAGAACTTCTACTGCCTCTTGTTCTGTTATTTCGTTGTCATCATCATCAGAAACCTCTTCATCACCAATAACGACTTCTGTATCAATATCTTTATTACTTTCTACAACTTTTATCTTCAGGTCTGTGATTAACTTAATGATTCCGTCAATCTGATCTGCATCATATAGATTGGTAGGCAGTAAGTCATTAATTTCACCAATCGTTAGGAAACCTTGTTGCCGTCCTTTTTCAATTAGGTCTTTAATCTCTTTTTGCTTTGATTTTGATAAATTATTATTTGGCATAGATATATTCTTGTTCGAAAGTGAGCTATTATATCATTATTAGTATTTTAAATAATAATAAATTAACCTGATTTCCTGTTAATTCTAGGGATGATTAAAGATATTTCAAGATAATTCATGGTTGAAACTTACACTCCAGCGTGTGATTTTAATAAAAAAGCTCATGATTTTGAGCTCAAAAATATTGATGGTAAATTTTATCACTTGACTGAGCTCGTTGGGTCGAAAGCCACACTCATTATGTTTATATGTAACCACTGCCCATATGTTAAATCGATTATTGAACAATTAGTTGTTGAGGCAAGTGTTTTGCAGAAGAAAGGTGTTGCATGTATAGCTATTAACTCAAATGATTATGAGCAATATCCTGAGGATTCTTTTGAGAATATGCAAATTATATCAAAGAAATATGGGTTTAGTTTTCCCTATTTACTGGATGATACGCAAACTGTAGCTCGTGAGTATCAAGCTGTATGTACACCTGATTTTTTTGGTTACAATAGTTCCCACGAACTGTTATATCGCGGAAGGTTTGATGATAGAAAAACATCAAAGCAGATGTCAGCAAATTCAAGCGAACTTTTCAAGGGTATGATAGAAATTGCACGAACTGGGAAACCTCCTGTAAATCAAATACCAAGTGTGGGTTGCTCTATCAAATGGAGAGGAAATGAATAATAGAACTTTGGCTAACGCAATTAGACTGCTCAGCCTAGATGCTGTAAATGCTGCGAACTCTGGACACCCGGGTGCGCCTATGGGAATGGCCGATATTGCAACTATTTTGTGGAGGGAGTTTATTAAGCACAATCCAAGGAATCCTAACTGGTTTAATAGAGATAGGTTTGTCTTATCCAATGGACATGGCTCAATGCTCCTATACTCCTTACTTCATTTAACGGGATATAAACTTTCAATTAATGATATTAAAAACTTTCGCCAGCTTAATTCTATTACTCCAGGTCATCCGGAGTGTGACATCACTGATGGCGTAGAGACTACCACTGGTCCTCTCGGTCAAGGGCTTGCGAATGCTGTTGGTATGGCTATAGCAGAAAAAAATCTTGCTTCTGAATACAATAAAAAAGGTCATCAAATAATAGATCATAATACTTATGTATTTGCTGGAGACGGTTGTCTTATGGAGGGCATTTCTCATGAAGTGTGTTCGCTTGCTGGTACTTTGAAGTTGAATAAGTTAATTGTTTTTTATGATAGTAATCAAATATCCATCGATGGAAATATTGATGGATGGTTCACAGAAAATATTCCATCGAGGTTTAAAAGTTATGGCTGGAATGTCATTAATAATGTCAATGGACATGATTTTGTAAGCATAAGAAAAGCTATTAACACAGCTAAATCAGAGCAAACTAGACCTACTATCATCTGTTGTAAGACCGTTATAGGATATGGCTCGCCTAAATTTCAAGGGACGAGTAGAGCACATGGAGCCCCTCTTGGAATTGAAGAAGCAGAAGTTGTGAGAAAAAAATTAAACTGGAGCCATAAGCCATTTATAATCCCCAAAGAAATCTATAATATGTGGAGCGCACATGCCAAAGGTGAGAAATATGAAAAGGCATGGAATTTAAAATTCAATAAATATAAAAAATTATTTAGAAAAGAATCATTAGATTTAGAAAGAAGAATAAAATCAAACGTACCAAAAACTGTTGTTACAAAGCTTAACAACTTTATGGCTAAGACTCACAAGCCGATGGCTACAAGAAAATCATCACAAGTTGTTATGTCTGAATTTGGAAGATTAATGCCTGAACTTATCGGTGGATCAGCAGACCTAAAGGGGTCAAATTTATCATATTATGATGAAATGGATACCTTCTCACATTCTAATCCATCTGGAAAATATATTTATTATGGTGTTAGAGAATTTGGAATGTCGGCAATTTCTAATGGGATTTTCCTTCATGGGGCAATGAGACCATTTGCTAGCACATTCCTAATATTCTCAGAGTATGCTAAGAACGCAATTAGAATGTCTGCATTAATGAAGTTGCCAATTATTTATATTTTCACTCATGACTCAATTGGTTTAGGAGAGGACGGGCCAACACATCAATCTGTGGAACAGCTGTCATCTCTTAGACTTGTTCCTGGATTAGATGTCTGGAGACCTGCAGATACTCAAGAAACAGCGGCTGCTTGGAAAGAGGCTCTTCAATCAAAAGAAAGGCCGACGGTATTCGCATTATCGAGACAAACACTCAAAGAGATTCCTAAAACTAAAAAACAAATTAATGAGATGAGTAGAGGGGGTTATGTTTTGTATAGTGATGGTACAAAACCTGATGCCATTATAATTGCTAGTGGCTCCGAGGTATCAATTTCTGTTGATGCTGCAGTTCAACTTAAAAGTAATAATATTAGTGTACGTGTAATATCAATGCCTTGTCAGGAAGTGTATGATAGGCAACCTAATTCATATAAGAATAAGTGCATACCCATAAATTTTGATAACATACTCGCAATCGAATCAGGAATTGGAGATAGTTGGTACAAATTTATAGGTAAAAAAGGCTCACTAATAACTATGGAGTCTTTTGGATTATCTGGAACAGGTGACGATGTTATGAAACATTTCGGATTTAGTGTGACCAACATTAAACAAAAAATAAAGAAATTAATTAAAAAAAATAGGTGAGAGTATGACAATAAGGGTAGCCATAAATGGATTTGGACGCATAGGAAGAAATATACTGAGAGCTAAATATGAAAATAATGATTACAACGACATACAGATCGTAGCAATAAATGATCTTGGAGATAGTAATATTAATGCTCATCTTTTAGTGCATGACACAGTACATGGAAAATTTCACAAACATGTAGACGTACAAGAAAACAAGATAATAATAGACAACAATGATGAAATATTAGTGACATCCGAGAGAAATCCAGAGGCTTTACCATGGCAAAAGCTAGGTATTGATGTCGTGTTTGAATGCACTGGAATATTTGTTTCTAAGGATAAAGCTAACGGTCACATTAAAGCAGGAGCAAAAAAAGTAATAATCTCAGCTCCAGGAAAAGAGGTAGACAACACAGTAGTTTTTGGTGTCAACCATGAGACATTAACAGATGATCAGACAGTTATCTCTAATGCATCTTGTACCACTAATTGTCTAGCAACAGTAATAAATAATATCCATAAAAATTTAAATATTACACATGGTCTAATGACAACCGTTCATGCATACACAAACGATCAGGTTTTGACAGATGTATATCATACAGATTTGAGAAGAGCACGGTCAGCAACACAATCAATGATTCCAACTAAAACTGGTGCTGCCGCTGCGGTGGGTCTTGTAATGCCAGAATTAAATGGCAAACTTGATGGCTTTGCTATCAGAGTACCTACAACAAATGTTTCTATTGTTGATTTGTGTTTTAACACAAGTAAGTCTAGTACTGTCGATGAAATTAATAGTCTCGTTTTAGAATCATCGGAAAATGAAATGAAAGGAATAGTTGGTTACAATAGCTTGCCCCTTGTATCTATTGATTTTAATCATTCTTCTTTCTCATCTGTCTACGATGAGAGCCTTACTAGAGCTTCAGACGATAAGTTATATAAGATATGTGCTTGGTATGATAACGAGTGGGGGTTTTCAAATCGCATGCTTGATGTTACTAAACACTGGATTAAATAACAGTGCAACTAGAAGAGATAGTATCAAAAAGAGTCCTCATTAGATTTGACTATAATGTGCCAATGGAGGACGGATCTATCGTCAATGATTTTAGGATTAGACAAACCTATGGAACAATAAACACTTTACTTCGTAACAATAATAAATTACTCATCACCTCTCATTTTGGAAGGCCAGTTGAAGGCACATTCGATGAATCATTGTCATTAAAACCAATATGTAAATATCTATCTGAAAAGTTAGAGATGAAGATTGAGTTTATCAAGGATATTCATGATGATATTTGCTTCTCTAGTTATGACGTTGCGATGCTAGAAAACGCCAGATTTAATATTGGAGAAAAAGAATGTGACCCTAAGTTATCCCAGACACTTGCTTCTCTCGCAGATATATTTGTTTTCGATGCTTTTGGAGTATCCCATAGAAAAGAATGCACAACAGTAGGTGTCGCAGATTACCTTGATACAGTTGCAGGATTAAATATCAAGCATGAGATTGACACTATAAATAAGTTAGTTGAATCGAAATCTAGACCAATGACCATAATCATATCTGGTGCAAAAGTCTCAACAAAAATAGTTCTGATCAAAAAACTTCTAGAAAAATGTGACAACATGATTTTAGGTGGCGGTATATTGAACACATTTCTTAAGGCAAAAGGATATGAGGTGGGAGGATCTCTTTTAGAGGAAAATTTTATTCAAGAAGCTAGAGCAATAGTTGAATCTGATTCAAAAAATAAAATTCTATTTCCATCTGATTTGTCGTGTCAAACTGAAAGAGGCATAGCAAATATTGATGTTTCATCTATTTCTGAAAATGATGTGATCTATGATCTTGGTACTGATAGTATCAATATGATTAAAAACATTGTAAAAGCATCATCTTCTGTCTTTTGGAATGGTCCGCTAGGGTATGTTGAAAAAAAGCCGTTTAATAGAGGAACTGAGGAGTTAGCGAAATCAATTGCAGAACATAACTGTTTTTCTATAGTGGGTGGTGGTGATACACTACCGATTATTGAAAGTTTAAATTTACAAGATAACTATGATTGTTTGTCCACAGGCGGAGGCTCACTATTAAGTTACTTAGAGGGAGGTTCATTACCTATTTTAGATAAACTGAATCTATAAAATGAAAAAAAGAACAAAAATAATAGCCACTCTAGGTCCAGCATCTACAAGTACTAGTAAAATTGAGAAAATGATGCTTGCTGGCACAGATGTCTTTAGGATAAATCTATCTCACTCAACAATAGATGACGCAAAAAAAATAATTAATCTTGTAAGAAATCAAGAACAGAAATTAGGAAGACCTGTGGCAATTATGTTAGATCTCCAAGGGCAAAAGGTTAGAATTAAAGGTTTTGGGAGAAAGCCCTATATTAGTCTCAAAACTGGAGATAAGTTTTCTATAGACACAAGTTTAAATGATAATGGCACCCAAAAATCTGTAGGTGTTACGTTTAAAAATTTACACAAAAATGTTAAAGCTGGAGACGAGCTTTTACTAAGTGATGCACTCATTAAATTAAAAGTTGAGAATATAAAATCGAAGATAATTGAAACTGTTGTTCAACGAGGTGGTAAGTTAAAACCTTACCAAGGTGTAAACAAAAAAGGTGGCGGTCTATCTTTATCAGGGATAACACAAAAGGATAAAAATGATCTGAAAAAATCCCTCGCATTAGAATATGATTATGTAGCTGTTTCGTTTGTTAAAGATGAAACTGACATAAATAATATTAGAAAAATTGTAAAGAAAAAAGATATCAAGATAATTGCTAAAATTGAACGAAATGAAGCAATTAAAAAAATTGATAAGATTACAAAAGCTGCAGATGGATTATTAGTAGCTCGAGGTGATCTTGGAGTTGAAATAGGGATAGAGCAACTACCTGCCACCCAAAAACTACTTATAAGGAAAGCTATATCGTTTGATAAAATAGTTATTGTTGCTACACAAATGATGGAATCTATGATTAACAATAGAGTACCTACACGAGCTGAAGTCTTTGATGTTGCAAATGCAGTGACATCAGGCGTTGATGCAATTATGTTTTCTGCAGAAACTGCAATTGGAAAGTATCCATCAGAAGTTATAAGTGAAGCTAGTAGGATTTGTATCGAATCAGAGGGAGCTTACATTAGGCCATTGTCTGTAGACAGAGTGGTGCCAAAAACACTTCCGGTTGATCAAGTAATAGCATTATCTGCTGTCTATAGTGCAAAACTTACCAAAGTTGTAGCTATTGCTGCTCTGACAGAAACTGGTTCTACCGCACTTTGGATGTCCAGAGTTCAATCAAACATACCAATCTATGCTATGACTCAAAATGACAAAACTAGTAGGAGAATCTGTCTTTACAAGGGAGTGCAATCTATTAAGCTTGATAAATTAGAAGAAAACCATGCTCAGGCTAACATGCAGGTTATTGCTTTAATGAGGAAGATAGGAACCGTTAAAAAAGGCGACCTAGTAATCATCACCAAGGGTGATTTGTTAGGTACCAGCGGTGGTACCAACGCAATGAAAGTAGTTGAAGTTGGTAACATGATTGAGATAAATGAATAAGGAGAAACCAAATGGATAAAAATATATTAGTTGAAACAGCGAATAAAATGATGGACAAACCCAAAGGAATTTTAGCTATGGATGAAAGTAGTCCAACGATTGCAAAGCGCCTTGCGTCAATCAATGTAGATAACAACGAGAATAATAGAAGACGCTACAGAGAACTTATCGTTACAGCACCTAATTTATCGAACTTCATCAGTGGAGCCATCCTTTTTGAAGAGACATTTGATCAAAAGATGGAGGACGGTACTTTATTTAGAGACTATCTAACCTCTATTGGTATTCTACCAGGTATAAAAGTTGACAAAGGTGCAAAAGAACTTTCTTGTCACCCGGGTGAGAAAATCACTGAGGGCCTAGACGGTCTTAGAGATAGGTTGGCATTATATTACCAAAATGGGGCAAAGTTTTGTAAGTGGAGAGCTGTAATCACAATTGGAAATACTATTCCATCAGATGCTTGTATAGAATCAAATATGAATGCTTTGGCAAGATATGCATCCTTATGCCAGGAAAATAACTTAGTGCCAATTGTTGAGCCAGAGGTATTAATAAATGGATCGCACTCAATTGAAAAATGTGATGAGGTAACACGAAAATCATTACACTCTCTATTTAATCAGTTGAAAATGATGAATGTATTTTTGCCAGGAACTATATTAAAACCCAGCATGGTTATATCCGGACAAGAAAATGATTCAAGAGCAAATCAGGAAGAAGTTGCAACTAAGACAATAGCTTGTCTAAAAGATTGTGTTCCAACTGATACTGCTGGTATAGCATTTTTATCTGGTGGACAAACAGATGCTGAAGCTGAATCTCACTTAAATATAATGAATCAGACAAATGATTTGCCATGGAGAGTAACATTTTCCTATGCTAGGGCTATACAGGCTGCTGCGCTCGCTGCCTGGCAAGGAAAAGATGACAACTTAGTTACTTCTCAGAGTATCTTAATAGATAGAGCACAAAGGTGCTCAAATTCCTCTGTTGGAAAGCTTTAGTAAACGGCAAATTTCTGCAAATATTTTTTTTGTAGAGAAAGCATTTTTGTAATTCAATACTGGTATGTCAGTATATTTTTTAATCTCTGAAAGATTTGCCATTTTGTTTTTTTTGCTGGTGTTAAGTATGATTAAATCTAATCTTGTCTTATATCTTTCAAAGGCATAAATATTTGATATCGTACTACTTATACAACCAAGCTCATCTTTCACTACAAGAATATTAAATGACTTAATTAATTTCATCATATCAATATTTAATCCATCAAGAGCTAATGGCGAAAATGCCCCACCTGCTCCTTCAACTAATATCGAGGGACTCTTAAGTTCTTCAAGTTTCGCTATATAATTTTTTAGGTATACTCTTTTTCTCTCTCTTTTGATTGCTAGATAGGGCGATATGGGTTCAATGAATCTATAGGGGTTAATTTTATCAAGGGATATTTTATTATTAAGAGCTTTATAGTACTTGGAGGAATCCGAGGGAATTAGTAGTTTACCTCTCTTTTTACAACCTGTTTCAATTGGTTTAAATGCAAGATATCCAACTTTCACTAAATATTTTATTAATTTAATCCCAATGAATGTTTTACCGACATCAGTATTTGTTCCTGTAATAAAGATATGTTTACTCATTTGTGATCATTTTTAACACGTTTGAATATTTGGAAATTATTTCATTCTTTATTGATTCAGGTATTACTATTTGCTGATTATTCCATTTAATGCTGTCAAGGTAATTTCTAAAATACTGCTTGTCAAAATATTCTATATTTTTTTGTTTCAAATCTTTTGTAAGACAGTATCTAGAACAATCAGGTGTGAATATTTCATCAATCAAAATTATGTTATCATCTTTGTCATAACCGAACTCAAATTTAGTATCAAGTAATGTAAGGCCTTTTGATAACGCATGCTCATGAGCATAGTTATATAATTCTAAACTCTTCTTTTTAATAAACTCAGATGTATCTTTACCTACAAGGTCATACATTTCTGTTAATGAGATATTTTGATCTTTATCACCCACATCAGCCTTAGTTGATGGTGTAAATATTGGTGATTCAAATTTATCATTGATTTTCATGTTATCTTTGACAGCAATATGGTTAACCTTCCCGTTTTCAGAATATTGTTTAAATGCTGATCCAGAAATATAACCCCTAACAATTGACTCTATTCTAATAGGCTTACATTTTCTTGCTAATGTGCAGCTCTCGAATGTATTAGGAATAAGTTTTTTTAATTCGTCATCATTTAAGATATGGTTGTCGATAATATGTCTAGTTTTCTCGAACCAGTATTTTGATATTTGCGTTAAAAGCGCACCTTTATTTGGTAGTTCGTCTTTAAAGACAAAGTCATATGCAGATATTTTATCAGATGTTTTGATAAGTATTTTTTCATCGCTGAAATTATATACTTCTCTGATTTTCCCAGAGAACAAGGGTTTGTTCTCTAGGAAATATTCATCTTTTTGTGTCATTAATCACTTTAGTTGATTTATATAGCTAGAAAATCTTTCCTTGTTTGTTGCAAACTTTTTCTCTTCTGAGGTTGCAAAATCGGATGAAGCTGAGAGATTTGTTAAGTCATTTCCAACTGCAATAATCCCTACCATACCTAAGATATAATGAGGTGTGCATTTATAACCATAGACGCCCTCTTTGTTGAAAGTTATTTTCAACTCCTCATTGATTTTACCATTCCATGACAGGCTGGTATCAGGTGTCATTTCAGCAATTGATGCAGTGTTATGTCCTGGGTTTGTAGCTTTCCAAGTTACTGTATCTCCAGGTGCAATTTTAAGTACCGCAGGTTTAAAAACCATCATCTCACCATTCGATGAACTAAGCATTTCAACGGTATGATCAGCAGCCATGACTGGCGCAGTTATAACAAAAACAATTACTAGCAATAATTTTTTCATAATTTCCATAATTTATCCTCTAAAATCCATGTTAATTTAATTCCTTTAGTTTATCACAAAAAATAAATTTAATTCATGGTACTAATGACTTATACTGATTTGGAAAAGATTTTGATTCATGAATAATTATATTATAGCCCCCTCAATTCTATCAGCAGATTTTGCTAATTTGGGCGAGGATGTCACTAGAGTGATAGATGCTGGAGCTGACTTCATACATTTTGATGTTATGGATAATCATTATGTTCCAAATCTAACAGTAGGACCAATGGTGTGTAAATCTCTTCGTGATTATGGTATCGAGTCAACTATAGACGTGCACTTAATGATAAGTCCTGTTGATGAGATAATACCTGACTTTGCTAAAGCAGGAGCTAATTATATTACTTTCCATCCGGAAGCTACTAAGCATGTCGATCGAACCATAAAGCTTATAAAAGATTACGGCTGTATGCCAGGAGTGGTTTTAAACCCAGCTACTAACGTTTCTGTACTTGAATACTGTTTGGAACAAATAGATATGGTATTACTTATGTCTGTTAACCCTGGATTTGCTGGACAAAAGTTTATCGAATCTACTTTTGATAAAATCGAAGAAGTCAGAGAAATGATAGATAGTGTGAATCCATCAATAAGACTGGAGGTTGACGGAGGTATAAATCTTGACAATATCGGCAAGGCTGCTAAATCGGGAGCAGACACTTTTGTTGCAGGTTCAGCAATATTTAATTCAAAAAATTACAAAGAAACAATTTCTCAAATGAGAGAGATTATATCAAAAGCTTAATTTTGAATTAATGGAAATTAATAAATTTTTAAATAAGGCTAATGAAGGCTTTAACCTAATACCTATAATAGAGGAAATAGAATCTTTTGATAAAGAAGCAATCGATGTTTATTCAAATCATTTCGATAAAAAGAAATCATTTTTTTTTGAATCACTCGAAGGCGATAAAAATTGGAGTAGATATACAATAATTGGTTGTTCATCTGGTGATTTTATAGAAATCTATGGAGATAAAATCCATAAGTTTTCAGACTTCTCTTGTGAAGAAGTAATACAGGATTCTAATCCAATCCGCTGGCTTGAAAAGCATTTTAAAAAATTTAATGCTTTTATCCCAAATAACCTTCCCTCTTTCTCAGGAGGATTTGTAGGACACTTCTCATTTGAATCCGTCTGTTATTTTGAGGATAGCATCAAAAGAAAAAAACAAAAAAATGATATAAATGCGCCAGATATATCATTAATAGTTTGTAAAGACTTTATAGTATTTGATAAGACCCAAAATAAAGTTTTCATTGTAGTATTCTCAGATTGCTCAAAAAAAGATTATGAAATTAGTAAATCAAAAGTAAATGAATATAAAAAGCTTCTTATGACAGACATTGATACCAATATTCTATCTAAAGCAAATCATTCAACTGAAGTGAAATATGATTTTAGTAGAGGCGAGTTTTTATCTGCAGTTGAGCAAATAAAAAAATACATAACAAATGGTGATGTTATGCAAGTTGTCCTCTCTCAGCGAATGACAATTGATTTTTCAGAAAAGCCAGTAGACTTCTATAGAGAGTTGAGACAAATCAACCCTTCACCCTATATGTATTATCTAAACATGGGTGAATACACAGTAGTAGGATCATCCCCTGAGATTTTAGTTAGACTTGAGAATGAAAAAGTAACTGTCAGACCAATTGCAGGAACTAGACCAAGGAGTACTGAAAATGATGCTGATAAAAAATATGAAATAGATTTAGTGAATGATAAAAAAGAACTTGCAGAACATCTGATGCTTATTGATCTAGGTAGAAATGATATTGGCAGAATTTGTGAAACAGGAAGTGTTGTACTTACAGATAAAATGATTATTGAGAGATATTCTCACGTTATGCACATGGTCTCTAATGTAGAGGGAACTATTAAGCCAAACTATTCTCTCTTTGATGTTTTGGAAGCAACTTTCCCTGCTGGAACTGTATCTGGCGCACCGAAAATCAGAGCACTGCAGATTATTTTTGAGCTTGAAAACATCACAAGAGGAATTTATGCTGGTGCAATAGGCTACCTTGGATGGAATGGTAATATGGATACTGCTATAGCTATAAGGACTTGTGTAATTAAGTCCGAAAGACTTCATATCCAATGTGGTGCTGGAATAGTTCATGATTCTGTTCCAGAATCAGAGTGGGATGAAACTATTAACAAAGGAAAAGCTATCATAAAAGCAGTGGAGAGACTTAGGAATAAAAGATGATTTTAATGATCGATAATTATGATTCCTTCACATTTAACATAGTTCAATATTTAGGAGAATTAGGAGCAGATGTTGTTGTCAAAAGAAATGATGAGATTTCAATAGATGAAATTGAAAACCTCAATCCCGATAGAATCGTCATATCACCGGGCCCGTGCACACCTAATGAGGCAGGTGTATCAATTGATGTAGTCAGAAATTTTTATCAAAAAAAACCTATACTTGGAGTCTGCCTTGGTCATCAGACAATAGGTCAAGCTTTTGGTGGTAAAATCGTGTCTGCAAAAAAAATAATGCATGGGAAAACATCACAGATTAATCATGATGGTGATTATTTGTTCGAAAATATTCAACAAAAATTCACTGCAACGAGGTACCACTCATTAGTTATTGATCAAGAGAGTTTTCCAGATAGTCTGATCATTACTGCAAAGACTAATGAAGATGAAAGTGAATCTGAAATAATGGGCATAAGACACAAAGAATATAGATTATTTGGCGTCCAATTTCATCCCGAATCAATACTTACTGAATATGGCCATAAACTTCTTGAGAATTTTCTAAATGTTTAATCTTGATAAAATAGTTTCATCCTTGAAAGATAAGAGAAACTTATCAAAGGATGAATCATTTTATATTTCAGAAAAAATGTTTCAGGGCTCACTATCTGATTCTGAGATAAGAGACATATTAATATCACTCAATGAAAAGGGGATTTCTACAGCTGAAGTAGTAGGGTTTGCTCGGGCTATGCGCAAAATATCAACTAAAGTTTCAACTGATGAAAAAGTTATTGATTGCTGTGGCACTGGCGGTGATGGATTAAATACTTTCAATATATCCACATGCTCTGCTTTCATTGCTGCAGCAACAGGCGCCAAGGTTGCAAAACATGGCAATAAAGCTATAACAAGTAAATCAGGAAGTGCAGATTTACTTCATGACGCAGGAGCAAAGTTAGACTTGTCACCAAAACAAGTAAGTGATTGTATCAAAAATATTAATTTTGGTTTTATGTTTGCTCCACTACATCATAAGGCCATGAAAAACGTTGCGGCATCTAGAAAAAGCATAGCACCAAATAAAACTATATTTAATATGCTTGGGCCGATTACTAATCCTGCTAATGCACAATTACAAATTATTGGAGTATTTGACAAAGATGCTATGAAACTAATTGCAGATTCATTATTAGAGCTTGAAACATCAAGGGCTATAGTACTTACATCAAGAGACGGTATGGATGAGGCAAGTATTTATACTGAAACAGACATCATAGAGATCAATTCTGGTAAACAAACTGAGTACACTATTGATCCGAGAGAATATGGCATATCAGGTGAAGATATTAAAAGTATCATAACAAATGATGATAAGAGCAGCCTTGATATTATATTTAGTGTCATAAATAATGATGATTCAGATGCAAAAGAGATATGCATACTCAATGCTGCGCTATCTGTTATGTTATATAAAGATATCGAATTAGGTGATGCTATAGAACAGTGTAGAAAATCATTAGAAGAATACTTAGTAAGAGATAAATTTAATCAATATATTGATTATACAAATCAGATTTGACATTTATGCTAGAAGAAATTATCAAAAACAAATATAAAGAAATATCACAATTAAAGTCTTCTTTTGATATCTCCAAAATAGATTTATCATCTAAAAAAAAGCCATTTTATGAGACCCTCTTATCACATCAAAATAATAAAAAAAATTCTGTTGTTGCAGAGATTAAAAAGAAATCCCCAAGTAAAGGGATATTGAGCAATGATTTAAATGTATCCAAAAAAGCAAAAGAATACGAAGAGGGAGGCGCTAGTTGTTTATCTGTTTTAACTGAGAGAGATTACTTCAATGGTTCAAATGATGACTTACTGGAAGCAAGAAGGTCTGTTTCGCTGCCAGTTCTAAGAAAAGATTTTATTATTGATCCATTACAAGTATATGAGAGTAAAATGCTAGGAGCAGACTGTATCCTACTTATTGCCTCAGCTTTATCTCATAATTTGTTTAAGGAGCTTTATTCCCTCGCTACTTCGCTTGATCTAGATGTTTTGGCTGAAGTACATGATAAGAAAGAGCTAGATTTTGTAAGATCTCTTGATATAAAATTGCTGGGTATTAACAATAGAAATCTTCAAACATTTAATGTCGACATAAATACTAGTATTTCTCTATCTGATTCTATATCAGATAATGAAACGGTACTTATTAGTGAGAGCGGGATACATTCATCAAATGATATTCGTAAACTTAATGAAGCTGGTATTTATACATTTCTAATTGGAGAGCATTTGGTAAAATCAAATGATGTTTCAAAAGATATAGGAGAACTGATAAATGTCTGACAGTTTGGGAATAAGACACTTAGCACTAAAAGTATGTAACTTCGAGGAATGTTTAAAATTTTACACTGAAGTTTTGGGTATGGAAGTTGACTGGAAGCCAGATAATGAGAATGTCTATTTAACTAACGGCTTGGATAATCTTGCGCTTCATTATGATAAAGACGTATCTACTGGGACGAATGACTCTAGGCTAGACCATTTTGGTATATTCATAAAACAAAAGGAAGATATTGACAAATATTTATCACATATGAAAAATAATAATGTCAAAATTCATAAAGAAAAAAAAATACATAGAGACAACTCTATTAGTTTTTATGTAGAAGATCCAGATGGAAATATTCTCCAAATATTATGGCACCCTTCAATAAGTCATGGTTCCTGATATATCGAACACTAGTCAATCGCTGATTATAAATACTTATTACATTTTTAAATGTAATGAGAGTGATAGAATCTCAGTAATTAAAGAAATTGAAAAAAAATATAGCATGTCATTAATTATGAATCTAATGAGAGATATTTCTAAAACTCTTGATACAAACATCTTGCATACTTCTAGCCACTCATTTGAACCTGCTGGCGTCAGTCTTACATCTGTTATTGAGTCAAATGAACCAATACTTGGGTCATCTGGTGTAGCTCATCTTCGTGAAAGCCATATGAGCTTTCACTCATATTTTGAAAATTCACTCAAAGATATAATTATTTTGCGGTTAGAGTTACACATCTCCTCATGCAGTCGAAAGAGTGTCTTCTTCTCTTTCAATAATCTATCCAAAAATAGTCTTTTTGAAAGTTATGATGCTATTACAATTGATCATTTTCATAGAGGCCTATCTCTAGAAGCTCTCAATAAGAACAAGGAAGATCTCTTGGATATTTATCTTCGAAAAAAATATATCACCTACGACTTAAGAGATGAGACAAAGACAAACTCATTTATAAGCTTAAAGTTAATAAAGAACAAAAATGAAATTAGTCCTTCGATAACATATGAAACACTTTGTAACCATCTTATTTAAAAATAATAACTGATTTTTTTCATTATCTTAGACGAGATAGACATCAAATTTTTTGTTTGATCACTTAGATTCTCAGAACCTAAATCTTTGGCAGTTTTCTTGTGCCTAGTTTCATCTTTTTTTATCTTAGCTAAGATATCTCTGCTTTTTTTATCCTTTTTAGGTAGCTTTTCAGTATATTCGTCTAGATGCTTTTCCACTTGCTCTTCTGTTTCATATATAAAGCCTAAAGATTTATCTTTTGTAAGCTTGCCCACATAAGCACCAAGAATGAATGATGATGTGTACCAAACCGCATTTAAATAGCTCGTTCTCCCTGTCAGTTCAGATATTCTGATATCACACATCTCCAAGTGCTCTCTTTCTTCATCACACATTTTGAGGATAATTTCTTTAGTCGGAGCGTCATTGGTTGTGAGCGCCTGCCCTCTATACAATGCTTGAGCACAAACTTCTCCCATATGATTTACTCTCATAACCCTTTGAGACTGTCTCTTATCATCATTAGTGAGTAGTTTGTCTTCATAATTAGATTTTGAGTGTTTATGAAGAACATCTAGTGCATAATCTACTTCTTTCAAGAAATTGTCCATATTCAGCATTTTGAGGACTCCATTTAGTCTAATATCAAATAATTACTTGTATACACCTTGTTATATGAGTAAAATCTCTATCCGTGAGTATAAATCAAAGCAATAAAAATTGGTATATTATAGACGCTACAGACGTTGTTTTGGGGCGTTTGGCATCCAAAGTTGCCCATATGTTAAAAGGAAAGCACAAACCTCAATATCAACCTCATACAGACGAAGGTGACTACATCATCGTTATCAACGCAGGTAAAATTAAAGTTACTGGCAACAAACTCTCTGATAAGATCTACCACAAACATACTGGATATATAGGTAATATGAAATCCACACCTCTCGAAAAGATGCTGCAAAAGAAACCTGATTTCGTGATTATGAATGCTGTTAAAGGTATGCTTCCTAAAAATCCACTTGGACGATCTATGATTAAGAAACTCAAAATTTATGATAGCGAAATTCATAACCATGGTGCACAGAAACCGATTGCATTGGAGATATAATTAGATATGCATAAGACATATGGTACAGGTAGAAGAAAAACATCGAGTGCGAGAGTTTATCTTTATAGCGGAACTGGCGAAATTAAAATAAATTCACAAGGCGTGGATGAGTTTACTAAATCAGCAACACTCTCAGCGTATTTGCTTGCACCTCTAACCAAGACCCAAATGCAAGATAAGGTCAACCTTAATATTTCTGTAGTAGGCGGCGGGAAAAGTGGTCAAGTTGGAGCCATTGTTCACGGATTAACAAGAGCTCTTGTTAAATATCAAAATGACCTACTCCCAACTCTAAAGCGTGAAGGTTTCGTTACTAGGGATGATAGAAAAGTTGAGCGAAAAAAAGTTGGGTTGAGAAAAGCCAGGAAAGCTACACAATTCTCTAAACGTTAAGTTCACTTACGTCTACACCACCATCATGACCACACAAAAGCATATGCGCATGATCTAGTGCAAAAATACCATTAGTTATAACTCCAGGAATGTTATTAATATTTTGTTCGAGTTTTATAGGTTCCATAATTTGTAAATTATGAATATCAAGTATCAAATTATTATTATCTGATATGAAATTCTCTCTGAGAACAGGTCTTCCACCATGTTTTATGAGCTCAAGAGATACAGAGCTTCTAGACATTGGTATGACTTCAATTGGAAGAGGAAAACTACCTAAAATATCAACTATTTTTGAATCATCAACAATACATATAAACTTCTCTGATGCATGAGCTAAGATTTTCTCTCTAGTCAAAGCGCCACCACCCCCTTTTATCATCTGGAGATCTTTATTGACTTCATCTGCACCATCAATGTACTTTGTAAGTTTTCCAACATCACGTAGTTCAGAAACCTCAAATCCATTTGCTTTAAGAAGTTCAGTTGACTTAACTGAACTAGAAACAACATTACGAATCTTAGTTTTCACTTTATGTAGATTTTCTATCAGAATATTCACTGTGGATCCTGAACCAATACCTAGTGATTCGCCGTTAGTGATATAATCTAATACAGCTTCAGCTACTCTCTGTTTTTTAGTATTTTGATCCATTTTGAAAAAATTCGATTTTTATAGTATACACTATAAGGCATATTGCTATGAAAGATAACTTTGTGAAAAATTGTTACAAGAAAATATTATCTGCAGACTCTGTATATGATATAGCTATAAAAACTCCCACCCAATCTGCACCAAAGCTATCACTTAAATTAAGAAATAATATATTCATCAAAAGAGAGGACTTGCAGCCGGTCTTCTCATTTAAACTCAGAGGTGCCTACAATAAAATCTCAAAGCTAAAAAATAAAAAACACATTATTGCAGCATCTGCTGGGAATCATGCTCAAGGTGTTGCAATGACATGTAAAAAACTTAAATTAGACTCTTCAATTGTAATGCCATTGACTACACCAACAATCAAAGTGAACGCTGTTAAAAAACTAGGCTCTAGAGTCATACTATCAGGAGATACCTATGATGAGGCTTACAGTTTTGCAATTAAGCATGCGAAGGCCAATAACTTTGAGTTTGTACATCCTTATGATGATCTAGATGTTATTGCCGGACAAGGAACGATAGCTATAGAATTGATAGATCAACTAAGAAAACACCCTGATTATGTTTTTATTCCTGTGGGAGGAGGAGGCCTTTTAGCAGGTATGACTGTCTATCTTAAATCTGTTAACCCAAAAATTAAAATTATTGCTGTAGAAGCTGAGGATTCTGCTTGTTTCAATTTAGCTCACAAAAAAGGTAAACCAACATCTTTAACTCATGTTGGGATTTTTGCAGACGGTGTAGCTGTCAAAAAAATAGGTTCAAAAACTTTTAAGTTAACGAAGGATATTGTTGATTCATCAATCACTGTCACAACTGATGAAATTTGCTCGGCTATAAAAGATTTATATGATGAGACTAGAGTAATTGCTGAAACAGCAGGTGCATTGTCTTTAGCAGGGGCAAGAAAATATATTTTTTCAAATAAAATTAAAGGCAAAAACATAGCAACAATCCTGTGTGGCGCAAATATGAATTTTGATCGATTGAGACATGTCGCTGAGAGGGCCGATATAGGTGAGAGTACAGAGGTTATCCTAGGCGTTACTATTGCTGAAAAGCCTGGAAGTTTTAAGAAATTTTGCTCTATTATTGGAAAAAGAGCTATTACAGAGTTCAACTATCGTTATTCAGACCATAATGACGCACAGGTTTTTGTTGGTATAAAAACAACTAAAGGATTAGATGAAAAAAAAGATATTATCAAAAAACTAAAGTCTAATGGTTACAAATGTCATGATATGAGTAGCAATGAAATGGCCAAACTCCATGTTAGATATATGGTTGGAGGAATTTGTAATGAAATTAATCACGAGAGAATATATAGATTCATGTTTCCAGAAAAACCTGGCGAGCTGTTAAAGTTCCTCGACAACATTGGATCTAGATGGAATATAAGCCTTTTCCATTATCGAAATCATGGTGCAGATTTTGGACGAGTACTCATAGGTCTTCAGGCCAAAGAGAGTGAATTAGGTAGTTTAGAAAAACATTTTAAGAAACTTAATTATAAATTCTATGATGAATCACAAAATTCAGCATACAAACAATTTTTAAAATAGAGAATTTCCTTAAGATTTATATATAAAAAAGGCCCTTATTCAAGGGCCTTTTCCATAAGATTTTGCAAGAATTAACGTCTCTTACGCTTAGCAGTTTTCTTCTTAGCTACTTTACGTTTAGCAGTTTTCTTCTTAGCTACTTTACGCTTGGTTTTTTTCTTAGCTACCTTACGTTTAG
>MDTA01022148.1_pt1 | contig 23727 bp, 22 predicted proteins | sample 811151 | NCBI WGS metagenome assembly MDTA01 (sample SAMN05326648, study PRJNA326480) | marine metagenome | isolation source: seawater | place: Indian Ocean: South | collected 2010
CAAACCTTATTATGTCATCTTCACCAACATAAGACCCACTCCGGACTTCAATAACCTCTAATGGAATTTTGCCAGGATTAGATAATCTATGTTTAGAACCTAACGGGATATAAGTACTCTGATTTTCTGTTAAGAATATTTTTTTATTTTCAATTTCAACTTCGGCAGTCCCTTTGACAACTATCCAATGTTCTGCTCTATGATGATGCATCTGTAAAGAAAGTTTTGAACCTGCATTAACTTCAATTTGTTTTACCTGGATTACTTAATCTATGCTTTGCCCCCAAAGGGATGAAGGTACTTTGATTTTCAGACAAAACAAAACTTTTGTCTTCTAAATCAACTTTTGCAGTACCCTTTACAACTATCCAATGTTCTGCTCTATGATGATGCATTTGTAAAGAGAGCTTTGACCCAGGGTCTACTTCAATAGTTTTAACAAGCCATTTTTTGCTTTCAATTAGAGACGTATATGAACCCCAAGGACGGTAAATCTTTTTATGTAATTCTCCTTCTTTGTATCCTTTGGTATCAAGAGTTTCAACCAAAGACTTTAGCTTATCCAGGCTATCTTTGTTTGCAACAAGAGTTGCATCTGGACTTTCTACTGCAATTAGATCATCTAAACCAATAGTAACTAAGAGCCTACTTTCACTATGAAAATAACAATTATTTGAACCCTCATTAATGACTTTCCCTTTAATTACATTGCCATATTCATCTTTTTCTTCAGTTTCCCAAAGGGATTTCCAATTGCCAATATCACTCCATCCCGCATCAAGAGGAATAACCATTCCTTTTTTTGTTTTTTCCATAATTGCTATATCAATCGGAATATTTGGTGCTTTTGAAAAAGATGAATTATCAATTCTTATAAAATCAAGATCACTAGTGCTTTTTTTCATGGCTTCAGTACATTGTTTAAGTACTTTCGGTGAATATTTCTGAAGTTCACTTAAAATAACGCTAGTTTTGAAAACAAACATACCACTGTTCCAAGTGTAATTACTTTTTTTAATGAGCTTTCTTGCTAAATCTAAATCTGGCTTTTCTATAAATTTCTTTATTTTTGACCCCTTTATATTTTCCTTATCAGAAAATTGCTCGCTTTCTATATATCCATAACCAGTCTCGGGTCGATTAGGTATTATTCCAAAAGTTACTAAGTTGCCTGCTCCTGCATATTCAAACCCTTTGTTTAAAGCCTCATGAAAGTTCTCAACATGTTGAATTACATGATCAGCAGAAAGAACTAAAATATATGAATCCTTATTTTTTTCAAATGCCTTAATAGCGCCAAGAGCTATTGCAGGAGCTGTATTTTTACCTTGTTTCTCAAGAATTATTGAATTTGGAGTTATATTAATTTTTCTCAATTGCTCTGCCACTAAAAATCTATGTTCTTCGTTACAAATGATTATTGGTTCGTCTAAATGTTTTAATCCAGATATCCTTTCTAACGTTTGCTGCAAAAGAGATTTATGATCTCTACCTGAAAGATTTAAAAATTGTTTAGGGTAACTCTGCCTTGAAAGTGGCCAAAGTCTGGTTCCTTTCCCACCACATAGAATTAATGGAATTACTTTAAATGAGTTCATATTAAATCTGCTCTACTAATTTTATAATGGTTTCTTAGAATTTATTTAAAGAAAGAATATTTATTAATTTCATATATAAAGTAAATTAATATTTATTTATTACATTAACAATAAATTCTTTTTGATCAATATCCATTAGTACAGAAGAGGGAAGAGAAAGAATTGTTTTATATGCGAATTCTGTACCAGGGAAAGATTGATCTGAATTTATGACATGATTATTTTTTTTAAAACATGGTTGTCTATTCAGAGGAAAGAATAATCTTCTCGTGGGGACATTATTTTTTTTTAAATAAATTTCTAGTGCTTCTGCATCTGAGCAGTGTATGTTACTGAACCAATGAACTGCTGATGTAGTTGATTTTGGTACTGGTCTCATATATAGCTTTTCATTACAAATTTTTTCTTTATAAAAGTTAAATATTTTATTTTTAATAGAAATTATCTGATCTAACTTTTTCATTTGGGAGATACCTAATGCTGCTTGCATCTCAGTGAATGAGAAATTCCATCCAATCATTTCATGTGTGAAGGTCCCCTTTTTTTCTCTGCCATGATTTTTTATCATATAAATTTTCTTAGATAATTCATAATTATTGGTCAAAATCATTCCTCCTTCCCCAGTAGTTATTGTTTTGTTTCCGTAGTAACTTAAAACCCCTAATTCGCCCATGGTACCAACATGTTTGTTCTTATATTTGACTCCTACCCCTTGCGCAGCATCTTCAATTACATTTATATTTTTTTTCTTTGCGATATCAATAATTTCATCCATTTCACATGAAATCCCATATAGATGAACAGGTATAACAGCTTTTGTTTTGGAATTAATAGCCCTTAATAAATTAAGGGGGTCAATGCAGCCAGTAGTTGGATTAACGTCAACTAACCTTACTTTTGCTCCGGTTAGGACCACAGCTGTAGCAGTTGCTATGAAGGTTAGATTTGGAACAATTACTTCATCTCCTTCTCCAATATTTAATGCTTTCAAAGAGCAAAACAAGGCACATGTACCATTGCAAATTGTTATGGCATATTTGCTATTGGCATAAAGAGAAGTTAGCTGCTCAAATTTTTTATTTAGGTTGGATTCAGTAACGAAAGTTGATTCAATTACTTTTTTTAGCTCTTCTAATTCTAATTCATCAATCCATGGTTCTATTTGGATTATTTTTTTCATTAGAACTTAGAATATTTTTCTATGATAATATATTCTGGGATATTTAATTTTTAATGGAATATTCGGTTAGTATTTTAATACCTACTTATAATAGATCTAATTTAATTGAAAGAGCTGTTAATTCATCATTAAATCAAACTTATAGTTGTGAAATTATAGTTTGTGATCATGGAAGTAATGACGATACTTATAAAATTTGCAAAAGTTATGGAGATAAAATTAAATATATCAGGAGAGATATAGATTATGGCCTTCACTTTTGCGAAATTGAGGCTTTGATGGCAGCCAAAGGTAAACTAATACATTTTTGTTTTGATGATGATTGGATGCATCCTGAATACATAGAAAGATCTCTAAGTATGTTTAATGAAAATATTGGGATGGTTTATTGCGATTATGAATTAATTAATTTAGAAGGTGAATTAACTAAAGAACTAAACTGGGATTTACATAACAGTAAAACTGAGAAAATAAATATTTTTTCAGGATCAATGAGAGTTTTAAAGGGATTAATTTCCCCTAGTTGCGCATTGTTAAGAAGGTCTGACGCTATTAGCTGTATGTATTTAACTAATAATTTACTTTCAAATAATAGTTATAGTGGTGTTGGGCCTGATTGGTTAATGACTGCCTTGCCAATTTTTAAATATAGAAATTGTATTCATATTAGAGAAAAATTAGTTAAGTTTGGAAGCCATAATGATTCCATAACAATTGATGCTCAAAGAGATTTTTCATCCGATAAGGCAAAAAGTTTTAGGGCAGCATACGCTGGCGCAAGACTTTATTTGTTAATTTCTGTGCTAACAAGAATATTAAAAATCGAATCTATTTATTTTTTTATTGAAGAGATTTTTAGAAAAACTAAATTTAAATTAAAAAAAATCGTTAAATAATTCATATGGAAATAAAACTTGCGTCAAATACTATCCCTAACGAACATATTGATTCATTATCTAATTGGCTAAAAACTTTTCCAAAACTTACTAAAGGGGACTTAACAATTAAATTTGAACAACAATTTTCAAAATTTTTAGGTTGTTCTCAATCAAGATTAGTAAATAGCGGATCTTCAGCAAATTTACTAATTGCAGCGGCAAATTTGCACTATGAAAAATTGAAATCTTTAAAAATTGGAATCCCTGCTGTTTCTTGGTCAACAACTCTCGCCCCCTTTATTCAGCTAGGTTATGAACCTATCTTGATCGACTGTGATCCAATTAATCTTGGTATTAATATTGATCATTTAACCAAGATTATAAAAGAGGATAAAATTAGTTCTTTAATTTTGGTACATGTACTTGGTCATGATTCAAATATTAATAAAATAAAAGATATATGTTTTGAACATAAAATTAGATTATTTGAAGACTCATGTGAGGCTCTTGGATCCGTATGTGATGGTAAGAAACTCGGAAATTTTGGCTTGGCTTCTGCATTTTCTTTTTATTATGGTCATCATATTTCGACTGTTGAGGGTGGATCAATTTCTTCAAATAATGAAGAATTTATTTCTCTGGTTACATCTCTTCGCTCTCATGGATGGAGTAGAGATTTGGCACCTAAAATATCGCAATCTCTTAAATTAAAATATGATATTTCCGATTTCAGAGATTTGTATGCTTTTTATTATCCAGGTTTCAATTTGAGATCTACTGAAATAAATGCTTTTTTAGGTTTGAAACAGTTGGAAATAATTAGAAAATACTGTTACAAGAGACAAGAATTATTTAATTGCTATAGGGAAGAATTAGGTGACTTTTGGCAACAGAAATCAAATACTGAGTTTGTATCAGCTTTTGCATATGGAACTTTAGTTACTAATCCTGATGAAGTTTGGCAGAATTTAAAAGAAAATGGAATAGAAAGTAGGCCACTAATTTGCGGCAGTATGGGCTTACAACCATTTTGGAAGAAAAAATATGGAAGTTATTACTCTTTAAGATATGCAGATCAAGTTCATAATAATGGAATCTATTTGCCAATAAATGCAGATATGTCTCCACGAGATGTTTATTATGTTTGCCAAAAATTCAAAAAAATAGCTTTGCCCTTTGCTTTTGATTAATTTTTATTAATCTAAATTTCTAGATAATTTAATGCATATTTATGAATATTAAATTTATTTTTATTTTCCTTAGAGATCCATTGAAAAGATTTGTGCTGATTATTTAAATTAAATTCATCCTTTATTTTTGAATTATATTCAAACGCTAGAACTACATAATGCGTTGATAAACCTTTTGATTCCCAGAGTGAATTTGGATAAAAATGTTCATAATAATTTAAAAATTTTGCATCATTTTTTTTTAAAGATATGCCCAATTCAATAAGGGAAATTCTTTCAAAGGCGTTCTCAATTTTTTCGTTTTTAAAAATTCTTCCACCAGGTACAAAAAATAAGTCTTTTGCAGGATTGTTTGATCGATTACCCATTAAAATCTCTGACTTTTTATTTTTGATAATAAGATCGATAGCTATTATTGGTAGGTTCTTAACACAAAACTTCCATTCATTATCATCTAGAAAATTTGTAATTTTTTTTGACATAGAAATCAATAGATTTTATCTCTTATATATAAAATTCCTTTTTTCGGATTAATTAAGATATTTAAAATAAGTTTAATTTTTTTAAATATTTTCTGCTTTAGTTTTAAATTAGCCGTCTCACAAAAATGATTTTTGAAAGTATAGTTATCAGCTTTTAAGTTTATTTCAATTTTTGAATTATATATAATATTTTCTAAATCAAAAGTTTTTTTATTAGCAGAAATAGAAAATCTATTTTTCGTATGTGTGGCTAATCCGTCAAATCCAACATTAGATACTAGATTTAATTCGGGGGTAATGGTTAACTTATTTCTATACCATAATGATGCTAACCAAGGGTAAGCCCATGAATCAAAATAGTTTTTGTAAGAGCTTTCAAAAATATCCATCCAATACTTTCTTTCTTCTATACTCATTACGGGATCTATATCCCATTTTTTTTGCTTTTTCATATTTGGCCAAAAACTCATATCAGCATCAAATAGATCCCAGGATTCTCTCCAGGTAGCCCAACCCCAACAATGGTTGTACTTTGAAAAGTAATAAGAGCTACTTGTAACTTTTTGACCATTTTGGAAATTTACACCTGTGATGCAACTGATTTTCTTATTGTTCTTATATTTAGCTAATAAGTCAGCACAAAAGTAAAAAAAAGATTCATTTGGAATACAGTCTTCTTCAAGTATTATTCCTGATTCTTCATTTTCAAAGAACCAATTAATGGCACTTATAACAGATTTTTTACATCCCAAATTTTGATTATTAAATTTAAAATAAACTCTGCAGTCCCAATCAATCTTTTTCAAAATGCAATTTCTAGTTTCTATTATTTTGTCTCTTTCTTTGCTTCTTGAAGATCTATAGTTAAATCCATCTGAATTAACGTAAATATTAATTGCATTGATTTTTTTTAAAGTATTTAATATCAATTTTATTTCTTTTTGCCTTTTCCATGTCAATAACAAAATTGGAATTTTAAATTGATTTTTTCTTAAACTCATAAACAATTAAATCTTAACTTTTTTCTAAATCTTTTCCTGAATATATATTTTTTATACTACCATTTTCCAACTCTATAATTCTGTCAAAATCTTTTAGAGTGCTAAGCCTATGGGCAATTGAAATTATTGTTTTGTTTTTTATTTTCAATAAGGATTTAATAACTTTACTTTCTGTAATTTGATCAAGGGCATTTGTTGCTTCATCTAAAATAATTATCTCAGAATTAGCATAAATTGCTCTTGCAATCCCAAGCCTTTGTTTTTGACCCCCACTAAATTGAATCCCTCTTTCTCCAGTAAAGGAGTTATATTTTAACGGTCTGTTTATTATGAATTGATGGGCGCAAGCTAATTTAGCTGCATTTTCAATTGCTTTTTCATCAATCAAAGTTTGTTTCACGTTAAAAGCAATATTTTCGTAAATTGTTGAGTCATACAAAAATATTTCTTGTGGAACAAGAGTAATATTTCTCAACCAATTATTTTTTATTGATTCTTTGTTATTAAAAATAGAATCACCATCAACTTCAATATTTCCTTTTGTAGGAGTAAGTAATCCCATTATTATATTTATTAAAGTAGTTTTCCCGCTCCCAGTTTTTCCTATAATTCCTATTTTCTCTCCTTTATTAATTCTTAAATTAATATCTTTTAGAATAGCTTCCTCTGAACTTGGAAATTTATAGTAGAGATTTTTTATGATTATAGATTTGTTGAAAACCTTGTAAATAAATTTATTGACTTTAGGTTTATTTGGCAGATCGAGAATCTTAAGTACTTTTTTTAAAGGCCTTTCATAAAAATATAATAATGAGTAGGACCTATAAATACTTTGCATCGTTGGAAGTAACTTCAAAGCACCCAATGCAAATGTTCCAAGAAGAGCAATTACACTTTCTGTATCTTTTGAATTTTTAAAAATAAAATATCCAATTACTGCAACTACAAATAATCCAATACCTTCAAAGGCAAATCTCGAAAATGTGGTAAGGAAAGCATTATAACCTTGATTAAATCTTAATGAATTACTAGATTTATTAAATTTATTTAAGACAAATTCTTGATTTCCTGAAAGAATAAGTTCTCTTATTGATCCAAGACTCTCTATGATCTCTTTTATTATTTCTGCGTTTGCTTTAGATTCTCTCGAACTATATTTCTTAACAGTCTTGTTAGTGTATTTACCTAAAATACTATATAAAATAAAAAATAGTAAAATGCTAAATATGGAAATTTTTGCATTAAGGTTTATAAGACCTAATGTAATACTCACACCAATAAAAATTGAAGTTACTAGGGTCTGAAGATTCTCAATAAAAAAATTTGTTTTTTCAATATCTGTTGTAAGAATTGTTAATAAATTACTACTATTATTATTTATATGAAAATTATAATTTTGATCTAAAATTTTTCTAAATGCATTTCTCTCTAGAAAAGTTATTAATTGAGTTCTATATTTCATGTTTATCCATAAATTTATTATTCTTGTAACTGAACTAAATAAGACAATAAAAATAAATATTAAAGTAGAAATAAAAACTAATTCTTCATTACTACTTATATCTAAATTAATAATATTTTTAAAAACTTTACTATTTATTAGTGATTCAGAATCACTTAAAGATCTTAGGAATAAAGATACCGAAAAGAGAGTTAAGTATTCTAAAATTCCATTAAAAATATTTATTAATAATATAAAGAAAATTTGATATTTTCTTTTTAAATCAAATACTAAATAAAGTTCTCGAATATTTTTTAGTAAGGAATTAAATTCTTTCATGATTTCAATAAATTATCCTTAATTAATTTTTTGTAAAGATACTTGAGTTTAAAAAATAATCTTTTTAATAGACTGCCTTTCATCCAACTCATCTCCCAATGATGAATTGCAAATGAAACCGAAGAAACTTCACTTTGTTTACTTATTGAACTATTTATAAGAAAGGAAGGATAGGGATAGCAGTAATTAGACGGCAATATAATAGATGTATTATCATGATATTTAAAATAAATATTAGTCAATTTTTTTGGTCCTGATGAATTAATAATTGACATGGGTTCCTTGTCAATATTTGGTAATTTTAATTCTGATATTATTTTTTTTATAATAAAACTTCTCTTAGAAGACATCAAGAAACCATTTAATATAGTAGGTGTATAGTCAAAACCTAAACATGCAACAAAATCGAAATATCTTAAATTATTAGGGATTTCTCTTATGCATTCAAAATCAGTATCAATATAAATTCCTCCATATTTGTAGAGAATTTCATATCTTGCAATATCACTTTTAAAACCAATATTATTTGTAGAATCATACAAAGTTCTATTTCTCATAGACAATTGATTTATTTCTCTATTTGTCCATAATTTATATTCCCATTCGGGATTATTTATAATCCAACTTTTCCCCCAATTCAAATATCTTTTAGGTATTTTTTGGGGCCCAATCCATATTTGATGTATTTTCTTTGGAATCTTTTTCTTGATTGAAATTTTATTATTTAATTCTTCATAATAAATTTTAAAGTAGTTAGATAGAGTTTCCCACTTATCAATATCTTTGACATTGAGCAAAAAATCCCATTTAAACTTACTTAATTTTGCAAAATCTGTATAGAAAAAATCTTTTGACATTTATAAATATGGATTTAGTGGAAGTTCTTTATATTTCCACTTATAAATCCTCATTTGATTTAATAGAGCAAAATTAGGTGATTCTTTGAAAAGGATACTTATGTTAATTGAATTATTTAATAACTTGAGCTTTGTTAATAACTCTTTTGAAAATATTAGTAATTTAAAAATTAATATTTTGATTTGGTTTCTAAAATTCCTATCAGATAAATCTAAATACTCCACTCCTTTAATATAATGATCATTAAATTCAATTAAACCTATATGCCTATAGTGCATACCTAGTAGAAATTTCTCTAATTCTCTAGAGTTTGTGGTGAAAATGAAATTTCCGACTTCTTCAAAAGAATAAGAATCTTTATTGACTTTTAAGCCTCTTAATTTTTTTAATACATAATAAAAACTCTTAATTAAGTTTGAAAACATATTTGATTTATGCGTTAATTGATCATTAGGTTCAATTAAAATTACACCTTTCCTACAAACTCTAAAAGCCTCGTATAGTGCTATCCACGGCCTTGGAAAATGGTGAAAAGCTTCTTTGATGAGCACATAATCAAATTGCTCATCATCAAAACTTAGTGATTCTGCATTTTCCTTCTTATAGTCATTTATAAAACCAATTTCTTTCCCAATTTTTAATAACGTATCAGAGTAATCAGTCGCCAATGCTTCAACTCCATTTGAGATAAGAAAATTTGCTTCTGTTCCATATCTCCCATCTCCTAAAGTAAGCCATTTTTCTCCTTTTTTAATAAATGGCTTTAATTTAGAAAGCATTCGTTTATGTCTCCAATAATCGAGTGTGTTTTTCCTAAGCCAACTTTCTGAATGATTTCTTTTATCTTTGTTTTCTATAAATTCAGACCATTCTTTTTCTTGATTATCATATTTAACTTTCATTTTTTAATTAAATTCTAGATTTTATTAAGCTTCCATTGGATTTTACTTTATTATTGATAAGTTACAAATTAAAAAGATACTAAATTACATTAAATTCTAATTTTTATTTTTATTAATTTTTTTTGCTTATTTATTAAGTTAAAATACTTTATGAGACGAGTTTAGTTTATGAAATCTAATAAGTTTTTATTTAAAGATTATTCAAAGAAAATTTCTAATGCATTAGAAAAAGTAGATCAAAGCCAAGTCGACCAATTATTTAATCATATTGATTTATTATTAGGATCTAATTCAAACATATATTTATTGGGAAATGGTGGTAGCCAGGCAAATGCTCATCATATTTCTGGAGATTTTATAAAAACTTTTTCGATGGTTGGTTTAAAACTAAAAATTTCATGCCTAGCTGATAATGTTTGTCACCTTACCGCAGCAGCTAATGATCTTTCTTTTGAAGATTCTTATTCAATTTTGGTTGATAATATTATTGATAAAGATGATTTTATTATTTATCTATCGGGAAGCGGAAATTCTCTGAATTTAGTCAAATGTGCTCGAAAAGCAAGAAATAGCGGAATTAAGCAATCGGCAATAATTGGTTACTCAGGAGGAGCATTAAAAGATATTGTCGATTATCCTGTACATGTAAATTATGATGATATGGAGGTATCAGAAGATATCCAGCTTTCAATATTCCATTATATAAAACAAAGACTGATGGAAAAATATATTGATGTATTTAATGAAGTCGATATTACTAAATATAGAAAAAGAACAGCTGAGGACTTAATTTCATGATATTTATTGGAAAGTCTCCTTACAGAGTTTCTCTATTAGGAGGTGGTTCAGATTTAGATTGGTTTGTGAAGGAAAATGGATTTGGTATTTGCCTTGGATTCTCCTTAAATCAATATTCTTATTCTGTTGTAAATATTCTTCCTGAAAATGCAAAAAATGGAATTCTTGAATATTCTACTAGGGAAATTTACTCAAATATAAATGATATTGTTCATCCAATAGTTAGGGAAGTGTTAAATGAGATGAAAATTTCAAGATATATCGAATTAAAAACTTTTGGATTTGCAAGTGGAGGTTCTGGATTAGGCGGTTCAGCATCTTTTATTCTTTCATTATTAAATGCCTTATCAAGTGCTTTTAATCTTAATCTGAAAAATGATGAACTTATAAAGAAAGCGTGTTTTATCGAAATAAATAATTTAAAGAAACCAATTGGGAAACAAGATCAATATCTTTGTGCACATAAAGGATTTAATTCATTTACCTTTTTTGAAAACGATGGTGTAGAGAAAAATAAATTATCTTTACAAAAAATAAATACTCTAGAAAGATTAGCCAAGAATTTTTATCTGATACCAACTAATAAAAATAGGAACGCGGAGATTATTTTATCTGGTATTAAAAATGATATTAATTCTTCAGAGCAAATATTAGAAATTAGATCAATAGCATCAAATTTTTTATCCTATGATGATGAACGAGATTTTAAGATTGAAGATTTATTCCATAAATCAGTTCAAGCATCATGGGATATTAAAAAATCAATGTCTAGAGTAATGACAAAATCTTTAAATGAGCAGTATGAAAATATCAAAAATTTAATACCAAATAATTGGATAAGGCTTATTGGTGCTGGTAATGGGGGATATTTCCTTATTTCATCAAAAATCGATCAAATTGAAATTAATAATATTTCGAACGAAACTAGTATAAGAGGTATTTTTAAGGCCACACCATCGAATGATGGGCTAAGTAGTTTAGAAGTATGAATAAAAAAAAATATGAAGTAGTTATTGCCTGTGGAGGTATGGGAACAAGATTAAAAAAAATATCTCAAAATTTACCAAAACCTCTTTTCCCAATTCATAGTAAAAGTACTTTAGAGAGATGTATTGAACAATTAGCTAATAATTCCTTCGAAAACATTTTAATAACTCTTGGATATAAGAGTAATTTGTTTGAGCAATCCATTAATTATTTTAGAAAAAAATATACGGTCAATATCGATATTTTTCTGGAAAGTAATCCCCTTGGTGAATGTGGAGCTCTTTGGCAGGTAAAAGAGAAGCTATCTGATAACTTTATTTTTATTAATGGAGATATAATATTTTCTATTGATTTTGGTAGATTAAATGATTTCCATCAAAGATTATCCTCAAATTTAACTCTTGTTACTCACACAAGTGACCATCCTTTAGATTCTGATTTAGTATCAGCTGCTAATGGAACTCTTATAAATCAAATATATTTTAAAAATTCCCAAAAAATTAATAATTGTCATGCGTATCTTGGTAATGCTGCAATTTATATAATTAAAAGATCTTTATTAGACAAGGTTGCACCTCCTAAACAATATGAAACAAAGTCAGTTTTTCAACATATCGTAAAAAAAATTTTTGATTTAAATTTAAATTTTTATTCTTATAACACTACAGAATACATAAAAGATATGGGAACACCAACTAGATTAAAAATTGTTGAAGAAGACTTATTAAATAAAAAAGTAGAATCTAGAAATTATAAAAATAAACAAAAAGCCCTTTTTTTAGACAGAGATAATACTCTTATAAAGTGCGAAATAGGAGATTATATTTTAGATGAAAATGATATTGAATTTCTTGACGAAAATATTATTAAAATAATTTCTATAGCCAAAGAATATGATTTGGTTTGTTTGGTTACAAATCAACCATCAATTGCAATGGGGAGACTTTCTATAAAAAAATTAGATGAAATTAATAGTATTATTATCAATTATTGCTTATCTAAAGGTCTAAAAATTGATGTAGTTAGCTTTTGTCCACATCATCCTCATATTGGTTTTGAAAATGAGATTAAAGTTCTTAAGAAAGATTGTTTTTGTAGGAAGCCAAATCCTGGCTTATTTATTGAACAAGCATTTATAAGGAACATTAACTTAGCTCAATCTCTTATGGTAGGAGACTCAGATAGAGATTTGAACGCTGCTAAAAATGCAGGTTGTAAATTTAAGAATGTAAAAAATCTATGAATTACTCTTTTTTTGGGACATGCGCAAATGATTATGAACAACTTTTTTGTTGTTTAGAAACAATGCTCGAACAATCAGTAATTCCTAAACAAATAATTTTAATTAATTCAGGAGAAAATGATATTAAAGAGGATATCCAAAAAAAAATTAGCTATAAAAATGTTAAGTTAGTATATGTTTTTAAAAAATTAAGTAGAGTAAAAGCTTTAAATATTGCAGTTGAACTCTCTGATGCTGAATATTCTTTTCGATTTGATAGTAGAGCTAGATTTTCAAAAAAATATGCTGAAACTGCCCTTGGTTTACTTGAAGATAAAAAAATAGGTGCTTCCGTAGTAGGTGGAGTGCCAAAATCCTTAGCTGAGAAATCTAGTTTTGAGGCTATTGTTTGTTCTGAAATAATGGATAGATCTTATATTTTCTTTTACCCTAAACATAGAGATTTAAATTATTCTGGTTATGCTTCTTCAATATATTTAGGATGCTTTAACTCTAAAATAATTAAAGAAATTAAATTTAATGAAAAGAAATCGCTTTTATCTGAAGATTCTCTAATTATCAAAGATTTTTTAGAAAAAGGTTATAAAGCATATTTATCTTCGAAAATAAAAATCTCATACGTAAGTAGATCCTCTATTATTAGAATTTTGAGGTTATTTAATACTTATGGTTTTTGTAGAGCAAATACAATTTTAATTACAAAAAAAATATTTATTTCCATAAGACATTTAATTGTATGTATTTCCTTTTTAGCTTTCCTCTTTTTTCTTGCACAATTCTCGTTGATTTTGTTATTGAGTTTCCCCTTGTTTTTATTTAGTATTAATTTGTTGGGCGAAATAATAAACGCGAAAAGATCTTTAAAAATTTATTTGCCTTTTTATGCAACTTTATGTCAATTTTCATGGATTATGGGCTTTTTGTGGAGTTTAATCAGTATTTTTAAAAAGAAGAAAACTCAATCTAATTTTATTTCTTGAATTTAAATGTAATCGTAACAGGAGGAGCAGGTTTTATAGGGGCTAATATTGTCTCTGCTCTATTAGATAAAGGTTTTAATGTTCATGTTTTAGATAATCTTTCTACTGGCAATATTAAAAATCTTAATCTAGATAAAATAAAATTTTATAATATTGACTTAAAAAAAGATATTAAAGAATGGCCAAATATAAAGGCATCAAAAATCTATCATTTTGCTGCAAATGCTGATGTTAGAGGTGGGGTTTTAGATCATGAAATTGATTTAAATGAAAACCTTTTAGTTACAAAAAATTGTTGTGACTATGCTGTTAAAAATGAAATATCAAATTTTATTTTTGCTAGTAGTGCAACTGTTTATGGAGAACCTGATATTTTCCCTACCAAAGAATTTATGGTTTATCCTCAAACCTCTTTATATGGAGCTAGTAAAATTTCATGCGAGTCCTTCATTCAAGCTTATTCAAATTACGGTTATTTTAAATCAACTATCTTTAGATTCGTTTCATGGATAGGTAGAGGGTATTCACATGGGGTGATTTATGATTTTGTTCAGAAATTACTAAAGCATTCAAATAAATTAGAAATCTTGGGAGATGGTAAGCAAATAAAGTCCTATTTAGATGTAAGAGATGGATTGAGAGGGGTCTTAGATATTTCTGAATATCAAAATAAAAATTCAGATATTTTTAACTTAGGTCATAGTGAAAAGATGAATGTTGTTGATTTGGCGAATATTGTATGTGATGAAATGGATCTAAAAAAAGTAAGATTTGAATTTACTGGAGGTAAAAGAGGTTGGTTAGGCGATTCCCCTTTTGTTCATTTAGATACATCAAAAGCAAATAATTATGGATGGATGCCAAGCATCAAAATTGAAGATGGAATCAGAGAAACAGTAAGATACTTATTATCTGCAGAATCTAGAAGATTTAGGTGAATTCAAAAAATAATGTCTACTAATATAGACTTATATTTTTGCATTAGATGATAGAGGAAATATAGATTTTCTGGTAAAGCATATTTTACTAAAAATATTAATTTTCTAATTATTGAAATTTTTTCATTTTTAATTATGTCCATAATCTTTTTTTGTGAAGGTTTTATAGTAGACACTCCATCAAAAAAAAATTTCACAATTGGAGTTTTTATATAAATAATATCAAGTGCATTATTTATTATTTGTCTCTTCCAATATCCATCAGAAATTGAATCATAATTTATTTTAAATTCATACCTATTTGCAAGCTTTTTTGAAATCATCATAGATTGATGATTTGGTTCAAAAAATCTTAACCAATTATTGATATTCTTTAAGTTATTACCAGGAAATAACCAATTTATTTTTTTAGTAGCAATATTATTTGCTTGGCCAAAAATAAAACTATTATTTGGATCAGCATCTAATGAACTTTCAATAAGTATTTTTAAAGAATTATTATTAAAAAAAATATCGCCACTATTTAAAAAAATAATGTATTTACCTAGTGCAATTTTTTTTCCATAATTCATGCAAGGATAAATTCCATAGATACCTTTTTCCCTAGAATTAATAAAATTTAAATAAATATTATTTTGTTTATCTTTTTCAAAGAAATTTCTGATTAATTTTTTCTTTTTATTTTGAGTGGTATATCTTGAACCATCTATGATTATCCATTCAATTTTTACTTCTATTTTTTGGGAAATTATACTTTTTAGAGTTCTTAAAAATTTTTTATTATCATTTTTTGAAAGCGTTATTATTGAAATATAAAAATCATCTCCATTCATATTACTGGCTTAAATTATTTTTAAAGTTATAGTGTAGATGTCTTTTTTGATAATACTAAAGCTTATATGCAGGATTTAAAAAACTTACCCGTCCTGATTTTAGCATACAATAGATTTGATAAATTTATTAGATGTATAGATAGTTTAAATAATCAAGGAATAAAAAAGGTATACGTATCTATTGATGGTCCAAAAAATGATTTTGATATTAATAATCAAAAAGAAATCATTAGTTTTTGCAGAAAAAATATCTTCAATTTAGATATAAAAATAAATTATTTTAAGTCTAATTTTGGATGTAGAATGGGCCCGATGAATGGAATCTCTTGGTTCTTTTCTCAAAATCAATATGGAGTTGTTCTGGAAGATGATGTTTTGTTAACTAGGAAATGTTTTGAGGCTTTTTTACTTCTATTAGAAAAAAATATATCTAATAAGGAATTTATGACTATCTCTTCATTTAATGAATATTCAAATAAAAGTTTGGAATCAATATATTCAATCGCTGTATGGAGAAGTTGGGGCTGGGCATCTTGGGCCGATAGATGGAAGGATCATCTTGATTTTTCAGAGAAGATTCATAAATTAAATATATGGAAACTTTATAAATTAATGCCTAGAAATTTGCAATCAATTGAAACAGCAAAACTTGTAAAAGCAAGTCAACTAAATTTATTAGATGCATGGGATTATGAATTTAATTTTACACATGTTGTAAATAAAAAATACTCATTAACATTGGGCGGAATTAATACTCTTGTCTATGGTTTTGATGATTCTGCTACTCATACAATTAATTTAGATTCTATTGATATAAATTTTGATTTATTTTCTGAAAGAGAATTTGATTTAGACAAAATAGAAAAATTACCAATTTCGAAAAATAATTTAACATTAAAAAAATGTGGATTTGTAAATAAAAAAAATAATATTTTTTATTTTAATGTATTCAGTTTTTTAAACTTTTTATATAATTCTCTTCTATTTCGTCTAAGAATTATTAAAAGAATTATGTATAAAACATTGTAAATATAAGAGCATTTTAATAATATAAATTAATAATTTTAATTTTCATTGGCTTTAATATTTTCGTCTGGAGGTGGGAGATTAGGTAATCAAATTTTGAATTTGATACATATGATGGCTTTAGTGTTTGAATATAATATTTCTGCTTACAAAATTAATGATAATTCTTTAACTTCTACTGATGGAAATATTCTTTTTAAGGTAAATAAAAAAGAAATCAAGTGGAGGATTAGTAAAGATTATTCAAAAGGAAAAACTTTATACAAATTATTAATTAAAGTATATATTCGTTTTATACATCTTTATTTTTATCTTTCTCCTAAGGATAAGTCCTATAAATTTGGATCAATTAATAATTATCCAAAATTTATTTTAGCTGATAACCTTGGGGAAAGACCATGTATTAGGAAATTGATAAATGAATCTAAAGAAAATAACGTTGTAATAAGTGGATGGGGTCTAAGAGATTGGGATATGGTTTTAAAACATAAAAATGTTATTAAAAATACTTTAAAAGATGGTTTAGGAGAGTTTCTGAATTTTGATGATTTTCAAAATAATGACTATTTGCTCGTCCATATAAGGCGTACTGACTTTCTGCAAGTTAATGAATTTGAGAAATTAAATTTTGAAGATGATATTTGGTTAAAAAGTATAAAAAAAATATGTTCTTTAAAAGGTGTTAAAAAAGTAGTCTTATTTAGTGACTCATTAATTGATAAATTTTTCATATCTTCTTTAGAGGCAAATGAATTAAAAGTTATTTTGCCTGAAATAAAAAATAAAAATATAAATTTCTTAAAATTATTTTTTAGTTATGTTAATAAAAGTAAGTACATATTATGTAATGCCTCTTCCTTGATATTAAGTATTTCTTTTATTTCGCATGAAAGAATTTATTTACCATCAAATAATAAAGAATTTCAAGAAATATATTTAGATAGAGCACATAATTCTTTCCCTACTTTAATAAATTGGAATTAATATTATTTCAATCTTAAAGTGTTATTTTTGATTTCTTTTTTATATTCTTCATAAGTTTTATTTAATCCATCGGATAAACTAATTTTTGCGTTCCATCCTAAATCCCTTAACTTAGAAACATCTAATAACTTTTTAAAAGTACCATCTGGTTTATCTTTATCCCATATTATCTCACCCTTAAAATTAGTAATTTCTGCTATCGACTCCGCTAATTCTTTAATTGATATATCTACACCAGTGCCAACATTCAACCATGTTAATGGTTCCCCTGACTCATCTAAGGGTGCATTATCTTTAGAGGGCCCCCAGTTTTCTAATGCAAAAATTGAAGCTTCTGCAAGATCATCTACGTGCATAAATTCTCTTCTGGCTTTTCCTGTACCCCAACACTTTATAAATTTCTTTTTATTTATTTTTGAAAAATGAAATCTACTTAGAAGCGCCGGTAATACATGACTATTGGTTTCATGATAGTTATCTCCTTTCCCATATAAGTTTGTTGGCATAAGAGATATGGCATCGAATCCGTACTGCTTTCTCAATGCTTGACATAATTTAATTCCACTAATCTTTGCTATTGCGTACCATTCATTTGTTTTTTCAAGGGAACTTTTTAGTAATTCCTCTTCTTTTATAGGTTGATTAGAATTTTTTGGGTAAATGCAACTACTACCTAAAAAAAGTAACCTTTTTACATTGTGCTTCCAAGAAGCTTCTATTACATTATTCTGAATTTTTAAATTATCAAGGAGGAAATTAACAGGATACGTATTATTTGCATAAATGCCTCCCACTTTTGCCGCAGCCAAAATAACTACATCTGGTTTGTTTTCTTCAAACCAACTAAAGACAAAATTGGAATTAGTTAGATCAAGTTCTTTTCTAGAAGGAGATTTTAAATTCTTGTATCCATAATTTTGGAGTTTGGTTTTAACTGCGATGCCAACCATTCCTGAGGCACCTCCGGCAATAAATATCTTATCTTTTTTATCTATTAAAGGCATCTATTATTTATTATTTTTTTTACTATTAACAGGGGTAGAGCCTTTTGCATTTATTATAAGTTTTAATGTTTTAAAGAAAATCATGATATCAAGAAATATAGAGAAATTCTTGAGATAATAAATATCATAACTTAGTTTTTGTTTAGAGTCTTCAATAGATGCTCCATATGGATAGTTAACCTGTGCCCACCCACTAATTCCTGGTTTAATAGAATATCTTAAGTCATAATTTGGGATATGTTTTCTTAATAAAATATCAATTTTTGGCCTCTCTGGTCTTGGCCCTATTAAACTCATTTCGCCTGATAATACTAAAATTAATTGAGGAAGCTCATCAATTCTTAATTTTCTTAGTAATTTCCCAATTCTGGTAATTCTTCTATCAGATTTATCAGCCCACTGAGCTCCATTTTTTTCTGCATTTGTAATCATTGTTCTAAGTTTGATAATTCTAAATTTTTTCCCTTGAAACCCATTTCTTATTTGTGTATAAAAAATAGGTCCTCCATCCTCAATTTTTATTAAAAATGCAGCTAATAAAATTATTGGAGAAGAGATTAAAATAATTATCAAACTTAAAAGTGATTCAATAAGTCTTTTTACCCTAGCTTTAAAACTATATATATCATAAGAGAATTTACCATCTATGATGTCTGAAACCTTGACTAGTTCAGAAGGATATCTATTTAAATATCTTTCACACCAATTTGAAATTTTCATGAATTTTAAACCTATATTTTTGACTTCAAAAATAAACTGGATATTTCTTTTTTCTAATATCTCATCATCATCAACTACAATTCCTTTAGCTGTTACTGGTTTTTTTAAAATATAATCTTGAGTTATTTTTTTAAATTTAAAGTTTGTTTCATAACCTATAGTTTCCCTGAAGTGCTTTTCTTTTTCAGAAGATCCTAAAAATAACCATGTTTTTTTATAGGAAAATTTTTTTGATAAATATAAAGTTATAAGTGCTTGAGAAATACTACTTGATATGAAAATAATTATGTAAAAAATGGAAAAGTCATTTAGGAAATTGGAAAAAGACTCAAAATTCATATAATTCCAATTCCAAAAAAGCCTAAATAATATTTGTGTAATTAGAAGATTTATGCAAATATTCAAAAAGGTTTTTAAAAATTGATTTAATAAGATAAATATATTATTTCTTTGCGAAACTGAGTATCGACCAATAATATAACTACTAGTAACCCATATAAAAGTGTTCAAAAAGTTTAAAGTTATAAAAATAGAAGTTTTTGAAATTGAACCTTTGAATATGAATAAAAATAGGTATCCAAATAGAAAAAAATCAATGAGTGAGGCTGAGATTAAACTTTTCCTTGAAGTTAGCCATGAAAATTTTAATTTCATAAAATCTTAAATATATAGTTTTGTTTGGAATGGGTTTAGTAATAAGGGTCTCAAATTGTCTACTCTTGGGAAATATTAACTGTGAATCCTGATTTTTTTAGTAAGGCTTCTTTCCTGGCCTCTTCCTTATCGCAATCAATCATTTCTTTTATAAGATCCTCTAAACTCGTTTTAGGTACCCAACCTAATTCATTTTTTGCTTTCTCTGATTCTCCTAGCAAAAAGTCTACCTCAGTAGGCCTGAAGTATCTTGGATCAATTTTTATGACTGTTTCCAATGTATCAGCTCTTTTGCCAATCTCATTTAATCCTTCACCTTCCCAAATTATTCCAGGATTTTCATTAGTAGACCATCCTAAATAGTGTGCGCTTATTTCAGCAAATTTTCTAACACTTTCAGCCCTTCCAGTTGAAATTACATAATCTTTAGGTTTAGCTTGTTGTAGCATTAGCCATTGCATTTCAACGTAGTCTCTTGCATGTCCCCAATCTCTTTTTGAATTTAGGTTCCCAAGAAATAAATATTTATCAAGACCTGCATTAACTCTTGAAAGCCCTCTAGTAATTTTTCTAGTAATAAAAGTCTCCCCTCTTCTGGGACTCTCATGATTAAAAAGAATGCCATTACAAGCGTACATATTATAAGCCTCTCTATAATTAACAGTTATCCAATAACCATAAAGTTTTGCAACACCATATGGACTTCTTGGATAGAAAGGAGTTTTTTCATTTTGAGGCACCTCTTGAACTAATCCATATAACTCACTAGTACTTGCTTGGTATATTTTTGTTTTTTTAATTAACCCTAAAATCTTTACTGCTTCTAATATCCTAAGTGTTCCTAAAGCATCGCAGTTCGCCGTGTATTCAGGAGTCTCAAAACTTACTGCGACATGACTTTGAGCACCTAAATTGTAAATTTCATCTGGCTCAATCTCTTTTATAAGTCTTATAAGATTGGTGCTGTCAGTTAAATCACCATAATGCATAAAAAACTGAGGGTTATTTTCATGTGGATCTTGATATAAATGATCAACTCTTTGCGTGTTTAGGCTGCTACTTCTTCTTTTTATTCCATGGACTTCATAATCCTTTTCCAAAAGAAATTCAACTAGGTAACTCCCATCTTGACCAGTAACACCAGTTATCAAGGCTTTCTTCCTATATGTTTTTTCATTAATTTGTTTTATTTCTTTATTAGAATTGAGCATATAGCAATTTATAAATTTTTAAAGATCCTTAAAAATTTATTATACAGGTATTGATTATTCAAAAAAATTTAATTTAATGAGAATTATTGATTCTTTAGAATATTGCTGTTAGTTTTCATATTAGGAATATACTTTGTTTTCTAAATCTTCCCTCAAAAAACATCTTAATCCTGCGAGTAAAATCCAACATAATGTACTAAATCGAGCATCAAAGTATTGAATATCAACAAGGTGAGATGATAGAAAAATAAACGATGCGGCAAGCCAAGCTTTTTGATTTAGAAAAAATCCAATATTAGCATCTCTTGTTTTTGTAAATAATATAATTTTTTTAAAAGATAAAAATAAGAGGTAAGAGTAGAAAGAAAAAATTATTAAAGCTGGCAGAATACCATAGCTAATTGCTAATTCAAAAGGTAAATTATGAGCATGACCAAACCATTCGCCACTTTTTAATTTATAGAGTATAGGAAATGAGGCTGCTCCCCAACCAAATATTGGATTTTCTAATATAAATTTCACAGAGGAAATCCACTTATTAATTCTTGGATAAGTACTTATATTATTAAATCCAACTTCAGGAAATAAAGTATAAATTCTTTTAGGAATTATTGATTCCATGAAAAGTTTTACTTCATTAGGAAATATTGGTAGGACAGTTAGGGCTACTAGTGAGAAACCTAAAAATATAGTTGGTAAATACCAAAAAAAGTTTGCCGTACCTAAAACAATAGCAGAAGATATAGTTAATCCCAGAATCGCATTTCTTGAATCTGTTAAAAAGATAAAAGTAATGAATAAGAAACATATGATAAGTAAAATTAATTTCTTGATATTTGATTTTTTGGGATTATTAAACTCAGACAGGCAGAATGGCCAAACCAGAGCCATCCATAAACCAGCGTAATTTTGATTATTAAAAAGGCCAGATAAAGATCCAACTTCTTTCAATGGTTTTTGAAACCATACAATTAATCCATCAAATAATTCAAAAGGCCCATTTATGTTAAAAATTTGCAAAATTCCCGAAAAAATAACAGGAATAGAACCATATATTAATAATTTAGAAGCGATCAATCTTTTATGAGGGGAATTGAGATATTTTTGGAAACCCCAAAAACCCAAAAAAAGCGGAATCCAATTGATTAATCCTATAAGTGATAATTCTGGATTTATTCCTAAATTTATATTATTCTCAGTTGTCAAGAAATGAACTATTGTACTAAAAAGCATTAAAAATGAACTAAAAATTAAAGGATAATTCCATTTGTCTTTAAACAAATTTTGAGGTTTAAGAAAACTTATAAAAAGTGAAACTAATAATAATATTATTGAGATGCCAACAGCACTAGCAAGAAAAAAAATACCAGCTAAAAATGAATAAAAACCAATTTTATCTATGTTTAAATCTTTAAAATTAAATTTATACCTATTTACTACCATATTAACTTTTATATAGAATCATTATATTGGGATAATTATTTAAAGCATAATTCGTTGTTTCGATTAATTAATCGCACATTTATACTCTTCTTATTACTTTTTTTTACTCATTTAAATTCGTATTATTTTTAGAATCAATAGTCTTCAAATTTTTTAATAAAGAATAATGTTTTACTCCTTTAAAAGGAGAAATAAACTCCCCGTATTTTGAATAAAAAACCCAATCAACATCTTTATGTGAAACTAAAAATGGTCTTTCTTTTGATTCAATATTATGAAAGGTTCTTGTGAATTGATGAGGCCCTGTAAGGTTCATTATCCCTTGTTTTGGATAGCGAAAAACTATGTCCTGGAAATATAGGTAATCTTGCTTGATTTTCAAAAGTAGAGCCTCTAAAAACTTAGATTCTTTTGGTAAAAAGAAGAATCCATTATGAATTACATTTTTAAATAATTTTATCCTTTTATTACCATGTGAACTCACTACTTCTATTTTTCTAGGTTCATATAATAACAGTCCATTTGATTTGGATTCTTTAAAAAGTGCTAAAACCTTTTTTAGGTTAACTTGAGATTTAAGATCTAACCAAATACCACCAAACTTATATATTATACAAATCCTAAATATATCCATTTTCTGAACAGGAATATTTGATCTTTTGAAGATCTCATAAATTAAATCATCCTTAAAATAGACCTCCATAAAATTGTTTACTTGAGCATTAGAGTAAATATGTAAATTTATCCCTTTAGTTTCGCTGTAGAGTAACCATTTTTTTAACATACTATTTGAAACCCAAAAGTTATCAGTACTTGATATGAAATAAGTTCCTTTTGTGGCCTTAATATAATCAATAGTTGATGATTTTAGAAGTCTATTAGGATATTCTTTGAACAATATCCTAATAATGTTTTTCCTTATCCAAATAAAAAAATTTTGTAAAAAATACATATATTTTTTTGTAACGCTTCCTAATGGATTCGAACCATTGACCCACTGCTTAGAAGGCAGTTGCTCTATCCAGCTGAGCTAAGGA
>MDTA01089243.1_pt1 | contig 23724 bp, 27 predicted proteins | sample 811151 | NCBI WGS metagenome assembly MDTA01 (sample SAMN05326648, study PRJNA326480) | marine metagenome | isolation source: seawater | place: Indian Ocean: South | collected 2010
TTGTTCCAGCTTAAGTACTAACTATCCCTAACAAAACCACTTCCAGTGGTCCAAGCGAAGCGTCTCAAACCTCCGCCTTTGGCGGAGGTCAGTGACTTTATGCGCCCACAAGCCACATGACGAGCGGAACGGTGACGGCGGAGAGGATGACGCCAAGCGCGATGGCGCCCGACACGGCGGCGATGCTGGCGTTGAATTTCACGGCGAAGAGGTAAGGATTCATCCCCGTGGGCAGCGCCGCGAAGATCGTCACCAGCGCCGTCTCTCGCGGCGGCAGGTGAAAGACAAGGCTGGCCAGCGCCCAGGCTATCACCGGAAAAACCGCCATTTTCAGGATCATGATGGCGGCGACGCCCGGCATGTTTCCGCGCAATGGATAGGCGGCGACGGCAAGGCCAAGGGCGAAGAGGCCCGTCGGGATCGCCGCGTCGCCGCCGAGATCGATGATGCGCTGGCCCGGTCCCGGCATGGTCAAGCCGCTCCAGTTCCACAACGCGCCGGCGGCTAGCGCCAGCACTACCGGGTTTTTAACGAGGGAGATGAGAACACTGCGCGTCACTTTCACAAGGTCGACGCCGCGTTCGCGATTGGCGAGTTCCGCCCAGAGCGTGCCGAGAAACCAGTGGCTCGCAGCGTGGACGGCGATGATCAGCGCCGCGATGATGAGCCCTTCCTCGCCAAAGGACAGATAGGCGATGGACAACCCCATCATGCCGAGATTGCCGAAAGTCGACGCGAAAGCCGTTGCGGATCCGCCCGCATCGCCGAGGCCGTCGATGCGATTAGCGACGAAAAGCACCGTCAGCCAGACGATGCCTGCAGCAGCGTAATAGGCGCTCCACACGCTGGTCGCCGAGTGGCCGATTTCGACGGACTGCATGGTGCGGAACAAAAGCGGCGGCACGCAGAAATAAAGCACGAAATCATTGAGGCCTTTGGCGCCGTCGCGTCCGATAAGCCCGGTCTTCGCTGCCGCATAGCCGCAGGCGATGATGAAAAAGACCGGCGCGACAACGGAAAGAATGGCGGTCATGAAAGCTCCTTATCCTGCAAGGAGCGATGTCACTAATGCCCGCCTGTGTCGAGACGTCCCTCTGTGCTGGAGGGGGGGGTGCTGACAAAATCTGAGCTCGCCGCTTACCGAAGCACAAGCACCGGACAAAGCTCCGCCAGCGGGTAGCCCTCGCTTTCGACGAAATATGCCGATACGAAGCTTCTTTTGGCATGGGTCAATATGTGTTCGCGAGTGGGGAATCCGACTTCGAAATCCGAGCCTTTCAAGCTATCGAAGCGTGCGATGTCAGTTTGTTCCCAACCTGTCTTCTCCGCCAACAGGCCGCGATCGGGAAACATTTCATTAAAATGCTCCAGCACCTTTTCAAGGCGCACCGTATAACCAGGAAATTGATGGGCGATAGCCATGGCGATGCGAAACCGCAAGGCTGTGGAATTGAGATCGGGTTGCTCAAGATAACCATAGGCGACTTCAGCAAGGCTCTGAGGTTTTTCAGGCGAACAAAATGCGCGGATGGCGGCGACGCCGCTCCCCTTCAGTACACGGCGCATTTCCCGGAATAATCCTGTAAGGCCCGATGCGGCGGAATTAATCGACCCGTCGCCGATAACCGACGAATATGCGCCGTCGTCGAAGGGGAGGTCGAGCCAGTCTCCATAAAGGGCCGTGCATCGCTCGCTATCTTGCGGCCAGTGTTGGTTAATCATTTGCGGAGTTCTGTCCACCGCCGTTAACCGCGTTCCTACGCCAGCGTAGTCCGGCGTCACGCCCAGCATCAGGACATTTTGATCATGGCCTTGGATCAGGCGGCTGATTTTCTCCACATCGAGCGGCGTCGGGCGCATGGGGGATCCCATGCGGGCGTAGTGTCTGGCGTGAAAATTCCATTCGCTGGTCATTGAGCCGCTCAATCTGTAAGACTGTAAGGTACGATCTTTTTCTTCGGCAAGAAGGGCGCCAATGTGGCGAATATCGTTGTCTATACGCATCCACTGGACAGATTCTTCATATGGCGCGCCGCCTGGCCCCCTGTCATACACGGCTATCTCTTGTGCGGCGCCTTGCGGGCGCTGGCTTTGCGTGGGCATCGCTATCGCGTGGTGAAAAAGCCGCATCCGGTGCGCGCCGATCTGGCGATCCTGCATATGGACAGCACCATTGTCGACAAGGACTATCTGGCGCTGAAGAATGAATTTCCGGCTACGCTCAACTTTGACGCGAGCGATATTTCCAAGCGCAATGTCAGCAGATCGCTTCTGACAAAAGACGCAGCATGGCGAGGACAGGTCATTGTCAAATCAGATCTTAATTACGGAGGGCTCGTAGAGGTCCGTCGCAACAAGGAAGCGCGCAGGCGCGGCCTTGCAGAGCCCTATCCCGGCGCCCGGGAAAAGCTGGTCTATGATATTTATGACAGCGCCGGCGCCGTCCCGTCCGAGGTCTGGAGCGATCCCGATCTCGTCGTCGAGAAATTCATGCCCGAAGCGGATGCTGACGGCTACGCCATGCGAACCTGGGTGTTTCTGGGCGATGAAGGCCGGTGCATCCGCCATGTGTCGCCTCACCCTGTCATCAAATCTCATGGCGTTATTCGGACTGATGTTGTGGATGTGCCGCCAGAAATGTTCGCCGAACGCGAAAGGCTCGGTATTCAATACGGCAAGTTTGATTTTGTTATGTATGAAGGGAAGCCGGTCCTTCTGGATGCGAATAAGACCCCCGGCGCGCCGGACATGCCGAGAGATATGCGTCATCGCATAGCGAACCGTCTCGCCAATGGCTTGGAAGGCTTTCTGAAAGCCCGTCGCTGAAAACCGGCGAATGGGCGCCGTCACCCAATTCTGGTAAGATGCGCATATGACTCGCTCCCTCAATCCCGTTTATTCCGCACGTCCGCAGTCGATTTTTCCCACCATGTCGCATCTTGCGCGCAAATGCGGCGCCATCAATCTCGGTCAAGGCTTTCCCGACGAAGACGGGCCGAAGGAAATTCGCGAAATTGCCGCGCAAGCGGTTTTAGACGGACCGAACCAGTATGAGCCTGTCGAAGGCACGGCAGCGCTTCGGAGGGCCGTGGCGCAAGCCAACAAGCGCTTTTATGACCTCGACATTGACCCCGACCGCGAGGTCCAGATTGTTTCGGGCGCGACCGAAGGCCTCGCGGCGGCGTTTCTCGGGTTTCTGGAGCCGGGCGATGAAGCCGTGCTGCTGGCGCCGTTTTACGAATGCTACGCCCCGCAAATCGAGGCGGCGAGCGCGCAGATCAAGATCGTGGACCTCGTTCCTCCCGAATGGCGTCTTGATGCGGATGCGCTTGAAGCGGCGATCACGGAAAAAACGAAATTGATCGCTATCAACACCCCGCACAACCCGCTCGGCAAGGTGATGGATAAAGAAGAACTGGAAATCGTGGCGTCGGCGGCGCGCCGGCATGATCTCATCGTTGTCTGTGATGAAGTTTATGAACATCTCGTTTTTGACGGCTGCGCGCATATTCCGCTGATGACGTTGCAGGGCATGAAAGAGCGGACGATCCGCATCGGTTCTGCGGGCAAGACGTTTTCCCTAACCGGGTTTCGGATTGGTTATGTGACGGGGCCGGAGCCGCTCATCACCGGATTGATGAAAACGCATCAACACCTTTCTTACACCTCGCCGGGATCATTTCAGAAAGCAGTGGCGGCGGGGCTTGCCTTTGGGGATGACTATTATGAGCGCTTTGTCTCGAACATGCAGGCCAAACGTGATCTCCTGTCGGCTGGTTTGATGGAGGCGGGGTTCGATGTTCTGCCATGCCAGGGCACCTATTTCCTGACCGTCGATATCCGCTCTGTAGGCCGCGAGGACGACGTCGCCTTCTGCCGTGAAATCACGGAAAAGGCGAAAGTCGCCGCCGTACCGATCTCTGCATTCTATCACCCCTCGCAAACCGGCGCGCCGCGCAGCTATGCGCGTTTTTGCTTCTGCAAGCGGCCTGGGATATTGGAAGAAGCCTCGGCGCGTCTCGCGCGCTATTTCGCTTGAGAGGTTCGCCTTGGTCGTGAAAATTGGTCTTGTCTTGATGGCCGCGAGCCCGCTGCTGCTTGGCGGATGTGTGAAAGCTGTCTCGACGACTGTGGGCGCTGCGGCGGGCGTCACCAAAGGGGCCGCGAAAACGACGGTTGGCGTTTCCGGGGACATGGTTGAGGCGGCATTCGAACCCCGTCATCGCGATAACGACCCGCGCCCGTTCGATGACAGCCGCAACGCCATGGCCGATGTCAACGCCGCGCTCACTGCTGCAAAGGCAAGCCGAAAGAATGTGCTGCTGGTTCTCGGGGGGAACTGGTGTCACGATAGCCGCGGCCTTGCGGCGAAATTCGAACAGGACGACCTGGCTGAGGTCATTGCGGAAAACTATGAGCTTGTCTGGGTGGATGTGGGTTATCGCGACCGCAATCTTGACGTTCCGCGCCGCTTTGGAGTTCCTGAGCTCTATGGAACGCCAACGGTTCTTGTGCTTTCGCCTGACGGCGAACTCCTGAATCCGAACAGCGTTCATGAGTGGCGCACGGCCGACTCAAAACCTTACGACGAAACGCTTTCCTATTTTCAAACTTATGCTCCCGGACAGTAGGGCGTTGTGAAAGAGAACAAAGTTGCGGCTGTGCAGGCGGCGGGCCCGCTTTTCCAATCGGCCCGCGCTCTGGGAAAAATCGAGCACTTTGCGCGGCGGGCCGCAGAAAATGGCGCGCGACTGATCGTTTTCCCGGAAGCCTTTATCGGCGGTTATCCGAAAGGCAGCCATTTCGGCGCGCCGGTTGGGTCGCGTTCCGATGATGGGCGCGATCTGTTTCGGCGTTACTGGGAAGCAGCGATAGAAATCCCCGGGCCTGAGGTCGCTCGGCTGGCGGCGCTTGCCGGTGATCTGAAGTGTGATCTCGTCATCGGCGCCATCGAACGCGCCGGACGGGACGAGGGCGGCGGCACTTTATACTGCGCTTCGCTGGTTTTTAGCGCCGACGGACGGTTTTGCGGACGCCGCCGCAAATTGATGCCGACGGCTGCGGAACGCATCGTCTGGGGATGCGGCGACGGGTCGACGCTGGATGCGTTTGATGTGTCTGCAGGGCGTGTTGGAACCGCAATCTGCTGGGAAAATTTCATGCCCATGATGCGCATGAGCCAATATGCGCAAGGTGTCGAACTTTATTGCGCGCCGACCGTCGATGACCGTGAAAGCTGGACTGCGCTCATGCGGGTGATCGCGCTTGAAGGGCGGTGTTTCGTCATTTCAGCCAATCAGTTCATGCGCCGCGCCGATGCGCCGGCGGATTTTCATCCGGTGCAGGGCGAGGAGCCCAAAACGGTGATGATCAATGGAGGCAGCGTGATTGTTTCGCCGCTTGGCGAGATTCTCGCGGGGCCTGTATTCGGCGAGGAAACCATCCTCTACGCGCAGCTTGATCCCGCCGATATTGCGCGCGGCAAAATGGACTTCGATGTTGCAGGCCATTATGCGCGCGCCGATGTTTTCAAGCTCAAGGTGAACCGCGAGAGGCGATCGCCGCTGGCGAACGACGACTAAGGGTTTCCAAAGCCCGCGTGCTACGCCTTTCCCTGTTGTTCGGACGTCCAGTAGGAGACGCAGGGGATTTTGGTTTTGTCGCAGCGATGGGCGTATTTCTTCGCGATTTCGGTGACTTCCTCGAGAAGACCTTCTTCAAGGGTGATGGGATCGAGCCCGAGGCCTAAGAGCCGTTGGTTTTCCACATTGAGCTCATTTTCAGCGTCTTCCTTGCGCGGATTGTTCACATACTCGATGGAGGCGCCGGTCTTGTCGGCGATCATCTTGGCGAGGTCGCGCACCCGGTGGGTCTCGGTCATCTGATTGAGGATCCGCACCCGCTCTCCATGCTGCGGCGGGGTTTCGATGGCGAGCTCGATGCACTTCACCGTATCCTGAATATGAATGAAGGCCCGGGTCTGACCGCCGGTTCCGTGAACCGTCATGGGGAAGCCGACGGCGGCCTGCATCAGGAAGCGGTTCAGCACCGTGCCGTAATCGCCGTCATAATCGAAGCGGTTGATCAGACGTTCGTCTTTTTTCGTTTCTTCCGTTTGCGTGCCCCAGACGATGCCCTGGTGAAGATCGGTGATCTTCAGTCCGTCATTCTTATTGTAGAAGGCGAATAGGAGCTGGTCCTGGGTTTTGGTCATGTGATAGATCGAGCCGGGATTGGCGGGATAGAGAATTTCCTGGCGGATCTCCTGTCCGTCATCGGTCTCGATCTTCACCGGCAGGTAGCCTTCGGGAATTTTCATCCCCGCCGTGCCATAGCCATAAACGCCCATGGTGCCCAAATGCACGAGATGAGCGTCGACGCCTGACTCGACAATCGCGGCGAGCACGTTGTTGGTGGCGTTGAGGTTGTTATCGACCGTATAGCGCTTGTGATAGGACGACTTCATGGAATAGGGGGCGGCGCGCTGTTCGGCGAAATGAACAATGGCGTCGGGCTCGAAATCCTTGATCAGGTTCATCAGCCGCGCATAGTTCTTGGCCGCGTCGATATTCTCGAACATGATGCGCCGGCCGGAGACTTCCTCCCACGCCTTGAGGCGGGTCGAGACCGGCTGAATCGGGGTGAGCGATTCGACCTCGAGCTCGATGTCGATCTTGCGGCGGGATAGATTGTCCACAATCACCACGTCATGGCCCACATTTGACAGATGCAGCGCCGTCGGCCAGCCGCAAAACCCGTCGCCCCCAATCACCAGGATCTTCATATCGTTTCTCACTTGCCTCGAAATCTTCTGTTCTCGCCACGCATCAAAGCCCCCGCTGAGGCCTTTGCGAGGCGGTTTCCAGCCCTCTTAGAGCCCCCTCCCGTTTGGGGCAAGGGCGAGGTCAAACAGGGGCTTGAGACGGCGGGCAAGGAGGGCGCGCGAAGGCGGGAGATTGCGTACCGGCCGAACCCCCGCTAGCTTTTGCTGCGGTGCGGGGGCGCAGGTGCGCCGCCGTGCGAAAAGAAGCGACAAGGAACGCGCTTTTGGTCGATGTAGAAGACATGCTGGAGGCGCTGAATGCGCGCTATGAGGGCGGCGACGCCGCGGCGATCATCGATCACGCTGTCCATGAAGCATTTCCAGGCCGCATCGCCTTCGTCTCCTCATTCGGCGCGGAATCGGCCGTGCTTCTTCATTTGATGGCGTCGGTCGATCCGGCGGTTCCGGTCCTCTTCCTCGACACCAACAAGTTGTTCGGCGAGACAGTGCGCTATCGCTCACGGCTGCAACATCATCTCGGGCTCGAGGACGTCCGCGTCATCGGTCCGCGCAAGGCTGACCTTGAGCGCGAGGACCCGCAAGGAACGCTTTCCATGAAAGATCCGGACGAATGCTGCCGCCTGAGGAAGACCGAGCCTTTGACCCGGTCTCTCAAAGGCTTCGACTGCTGGGCGACGGGCCGCAAGCGTCATCAGACGACATTTCGCAAAGAGATGGAGGTTGTTGAACATGACGGCCAGCATTACAAGCTGAACCCGCTCGCCTCGTGGACCCGGACCGATATCCGCGATTACTTCGCCGCCATGAAACTGCCAGAACACCCCCTTGTGCGTCAGGGCTATTTCTCCATCGGCTGCATGCCATGCACATCGAAAGTCGAGGATGAAGACGATGCCCGCTCGGGGCGCTGGGCGGGACAGGCGAAAACCGAATGCGGCATCCACACGGCGAAGAAAGAATAAGCGCTATTCGCTCGCCAGACGCAGCAAATACTGACCGTACTGGTTTTTCTTCAAAGGCTCGGCAAGCGCTTTTAACTGATTGCGATCGATGAAGCCGGAGCGATAGGCGATTTCTTCCGGGCAGGATACTTTCAAGCCTTGGCGAGCCTCGATTGTCTGAACGAAATGCGCCGCTTCGAGAAGCGATTCATGCGTCCCGGTGTCGAGCCAGGCGAAGCCGCGTCCCAGCATCTGAACGCGAAGCGCACCGTCATTCATATACATTTCATTGAGCGTTGTAATCTCTAGCTCGCCGCGGGCGGAGGGTTTCACCTGTTTGGCGCGCTCGACCACGGTTTCGTCATAGAAATAAAGTCCTGTCGCGGCGAAGTTGGATTTCGGTTTCGCCGGCTTTTCCTCGATGGAAACGGCCTTGCCATCAGCGTCGAATTCGACGACGCCATAGCGTTCCGGATCCGTGACCTGATAGGCGAAGATCTCCGCGCCGGTTTCCAGCGCGGCGGCGTCGCGAAGCTGGCGGGTAAGGCCCTGCCCATAAAAAATATTGTCCCCAAGAACGAGCGCGCATTTGTCGCCGGCAATGAACTCCTCGCCGATGATGAATGCCTGGGCGAGCCCGTCCGGCGAGGGTTGTGCGGCGTAGCTGATCTTCAAACCCCAGTCGGAGCCATCGCCGAGCAGACGTTCGAAGGCTGGGCCATCTTCCGGCGTCGTGATGACAAGGATGTCGCGGATCCCAGCGAGCATGAGCACGCTCAAAGGATAATAGATCATGGGCTTGTCATAGACCGGCGTGAGCTGTTTGGAGACGCCTTTGGTCACCGGGTAAAGCCGCGTGCCTGAGCCGCCGGCGAGAATGATCCCCTTCATTGCGCGTGTCCTTCTTGTTTCAATGCAGCGATGACGCGGCGCAGTTCCTGACGCCAGTCCGGCTGGCCTACGCCGAATTCGCGCTCGATCTTGGCGCAGTCGAGCATGGTGTTCAGCGGCCGTTTCGCAGGCGTTGGATAATCTTCGGTTTTGATGTGCGAAACCTTTACGGGAAGCTCGGCTATCTCGAAAATTTTCTCCGCGAAGCTGGCCCAGCTGACCGCCGGCGCCGACTGAAAGTGATAAACGCCCGCGCCCGGCGCGCCGCGATGTTTCTTGCCCGCGATTGCCATGATGGCCCGGGCGATATCGGCGGCGGCGGTGGGTCCGCCAATCTGGTCGGCGACGATGGAGAGCGCATCGCGTTCTCCCGCAAGACGCAGCATGGTTTTGACAAAATTCGCGCCATATTCGGAGAACACCCAGGAGGTGCGCAGGATGACGGCGCTGAAATTGGCTTTCAGCACAGCCCGCTCGCCTTCCAGCTTCGTGCGGCCATAAACATTCAACGGATTGACGGGCGCCTGTTCATCGAGACGGCCTTCGGTAGCGCCGTCGAAAACATAATCGGTGGAGATGTGTATGAAGGGAACGCCGGCTTCCGCCGCGGCGGCGGCCATTTCTTCAGGCGCTTCGCAGTTGAGGCGTCTGGCAGCGCCTTCATCGCTTTCCGCGTTGTCGACGGCAGTGTAGGCGGCGGCGTTGATGACGATTCCGGGCTTTTGAGTTGCGATGGCGTCCCGCGCCGCGCCGGGGCGCATCAAGTCGGCTTCGTCGCGGCCAAGCGTGACGACAGCATCGCCGCCGATGTCTTTCAGCGCGCGCGCGACCTGTCCGTTTCTGCCAAAAACCAGCATGCGCATGGATGCGCCTCGCCCTTCTGATGCGTATTGCTTACGCGCTTTGTTTCAGACCCTGCCGCTTAGCGGTGTCGAAGCCGCGCTGGCGGATCTTTTCCCACCAGTCGCGATTGTCGAGATACCATTTCACCGTGTCACGCATGCCTTCCTCGATCGTGTGCGCCGGTGTCCAGCCGAGTTCGCGTTCGATCTTGTCGCAATTAATGGCGTAACGCTGATCATGGCCGGGGCGGTCCGCGACGAAGTTGATCAGGCCTTCATGCGGCGCGTGGTTTGAGTCCTTTAGTTCTTCGTCGAGCACTTTGCAGATCGTCTTGACGAGATCGAGATTGGTGCGTTCCGCGCGCCCGCCGACATTGTAGGTTTCGCCGGGCTTGCCGTCGCGCGCCACAAGAAGCAGCGCTTCGGCGTGGTCTTCCACATGCAGCCAGTCGCGGATCTGGTCGCCCTTGCCGTAAATGGGAATGTCTTTCCCTTCGAGCGCGTTGATGATGACCACCGGAATCAGTTTCTCCGGAAACTGGTAAGGTCCATAATTATTGGAACAGTTAGTGACGATGACCGGCAGGTCGAACGTCTCGCGCCATGCCCGCGCCAGCATGTCGGATGACGCTTTGGCGGCGGAGTAGGGCGAATTGGGCTGATAGGGCGAGGTTTCTGTGAATTCGCCTGTGGGGCCCAGCGATCCGTAGACTTCATCCGTGGAGATATGGTGGAACCGGAAGTCCTTCGGCGCGCCGCCATTTGCGACATAACCTCTTGCAGCTTCGAGCAGCGCATAGGTTCCGATGATGTTGGTCTGGATGAAGGCGCCAGGACCGTCAATGGATCTGTCCACATGCGTCTCCGCGGCGAGGTTCATCACCGCGTCTGGTTTGAATTCGTTCATCAGGCGCGACATGGCGTCAAAGTCGCAGATGTCTTCCTGCGCGAAGCGATATCGCGGATTGTCGGCGACCATGGCCACATTATCCGGATTGGCCGCATAAGTGAGCTTATCCACATTGAGGACATCGTCGCCCCGCTCAATCGCGCGGCGGACAACCGCCGATCCGATAAAGCCGGCGCCGCCGGTAACCATAAGCCTCATCTGTCTCTCCTTGCCGTCCTTTTGCGGGTGTCCTCAGCGGCATCTTGCGCGTAGAGCAGCAAGAATTGCGCCGCAAAGGTTCCCCTCACGGGTGTCTAACACGGCTCGGGGCAGTTTGAAGCAATCGCCGGGTAAAAAGGGGTTAACACCGTCGGGTGCATGCGGGCTTAGCCAGCCACGGCGGTGTAAAGGTTGAACAGGCTGAGCCCGCAGATGACGACGCCAACCAAGGCGGTGAGCGTTCGCCTCGGCAAGCGTTTGGCTGCAATCGCGGCGAGCGGGGCTGCAACCACACCTCCAATAACGAGGCCGAGCGCCGCTTTGCCGAAAGTCGGGCCGAGGGCCGCGAAAAAGGCGACCGAGGCGGATATGGTGACGGCGAATTCGGCGAGGTTGACTGTTCCGACAGCGATAGCGGGTGCTGCGCCTTTCGCAAGAAGGTTTGAAACGACGACCGGTCCCCAGCCGCCTCCGCCGGATGCGTCGGCGAAGCCCCCGACAAAGCCTAAAAGGCGGACTTTCTCGATTGGCGTCGGCGCCTTTGGCGGCTTCAGCGCCTTGGAAATGACCACAAGGCCCATAACGAACAGGTAAGCGGCGATCAGCGGTCTGGCGGCGTCGGCGTGAATAAAGCTGATAAAAAACGCGCCCAGGACTGCACCAGTTGAGCCCGCCAGCGCGAGGCGGCGGAAGAGGCGCCAGTCGATGTTTCTGGCGATGGCGTGCGATGTTCCGGAGGCGGCGGTGGTGAAAACCTCAGCCACATGGACATTGGCGCTGGCTATAGCTGGCGGTACGCCGAGAAAAACAAGCGCGGTGGTTGAGGCGACGCCATAGGCCATGCCCAAAGCGCCGTCGATCAGTTGTGCGACAAAACCGACAGCCACGAAGGCGAAAAAAGGATCGTCCATTATCCGGAATGGTGCTGAAAAAATTTAATCTGCGGCGCCTCTTGTGAGTTTGCCGGCGCGAGCGCAAATAATTCCTACCCTGATTACCTTGCCGTCTCAAGGTTCGGCGCCTGAAGAATTCGGGGAGTTGGTTGAAGCTTCTTTAGACGCGTCCGACAAGGGGAGGCCGCAACCGCCTCCCCTTGCGTTATTGTATGAGATTGCGCCGGCCTTCTACCGGCTGCGCGCAATCGGCGGCGGCGGCGCTTCTCTCCCCCGATGCCGCCGCCGTTTGAGCTCCGAGTTTGAATTCGTACTTCGGGCGGGTCGGCGCTTAACCCATGCGCGCGCTTGCAGGGAAAGCCGCGGGAATGGCTTGGCGCGTCGTTCTGGAAGCGGGCGCAGCCGAATTGCAGCGGGTCAAGTTGTGCCTCAGAAAAGCGTTAATGTGACGATCGAGCACATTGCTCTCGGTCGCTCGCAGGCTTTCCAGGCAAGCAAAGAATTGCATGAAGTGGTGGGCGCACGTGGTTTCGAACCACGGACCTCTACCATGTCAACGCATGAAAAACCTAGCGAGGACAAATAGTTAGCTGTGCAACTGGAGACAACTGAGCGCATGAGAAACAAGGAGATAGCAGCACATGCGCGCCAATTGCGAGCCAGTGTCCGGCTCAAGTCATGGCAACCGTGCCAAAGTGGCAACAACCACGTTGCTGCCGTTGAGCGGCGGATGCCCGAAGCAGGTTAGTGAGAGGTGGAGGAAATATGCGAGAACGGCGGATGCCGCCGCCGTCCTCGCGATGCCGGCCGATCACAGCTCAATTGATCTTACCTGGCGAAATGCTCCCGATCTTGTAGCCGCATTCGATGCGGTTGAGCAAGCGGGCCGCGTCCTGAATATTTTCCGGGAAACGCTCGACGGCGTGTCATCGGACAGGCGCAGCGCGCGCGAACAGTTCCGGCGCTTCCCCAAGGATCGCGAGCGCCTGCAAACGCTGACGCGCTCGGCTGCCCATTTCTACATGGCGTTTGCCCAATCGGCGCTTGATCAGTTGACCGTCGGGCGCGTTCTTAACATGTCTTTCGATCAGCTCGGCGAACTGATCGTCATGGCGGTCGATATTCTTGAGCACACGTCGTCGCAGGCGGTGCGCTATGGATGAACTCTTTTCGATCATCCGCGAGCCTGAATATGTGGCTTTGAAGTCCCTGTCTGCCAATGCCTGCAAGGCGCTGGTAGCGATCAAGTTTGGCCAACGTGACGGGGCGGACATTTCGTTCGGCGTTCGCGACCTTGAAGCCTTCGGTATGAAGAAAAGCGCCGCGGCTACAGCCTTGAAGGAGCTGATCGATGCCGGTTTAATCACCGTGCAATGTGACAGCAGCTTCGGCGCGAAGCGCAAGAAAAGAGTTTGGCGCGTTGTTCACACAAGGGCCGAGAAGCCGGAATTACAGTCCGCCAGGGCGGACACGGGGAGGCGTGATAGTCCGCCACGGCGGACTATGCCCCGTCCTACAGTCCGCCAGAGCGGACAGGTTGTCGATCTACAGTCCGCCAGGGCGGACACTACTAGGAGACTTCCTTCGACTTCGTCTCAGGAAGTCGAAGGAGAAGGAAGTCGGCAACAGGCTTCGGTGAACCCGGCGCTCAGGGATCAGCAAAACGTCAGCAAGAAGGCCGCAGAGGCCCTACGCCTTTCCGAGCGAGCCTGTTGGGACCTGGCTGGAGGCCCCTCAGCCTTCGGCGAAATGGCTTGGGAATGGGAGCGGGGCGAAATCAGCACCTCCCAACTGCGGGCAAAACTCGCGGATGACGATGATGGCTCTGGAAGGGCTCCGCCCGGGACGCCCTATGTCGCCTCAGTCGCAATCGGCGGAGCATGCTGATGGTTTGCAAACCTCCCTCATTCGCGCCCCAAAGGGCTCCTGCAAAGCGTTTCGAGATTAGCGGCGACGCGAAGCGGCCAAGTTCGTCAAAGCGCGGCTATGACCGGAAATGGCGGCTCATCCGCGCGGCGTTCCTCAAAGCGCATCCGTTCTGCGACTGCGGCGCGCGAGCTGTTGAGGCCGATCATCAAATTCCGTTGCGGCAAGGCGGCACGCATGCCTGGAGCAACCTCCGGCCTTTGTGCAAACCGTGCCACTCGCGCAAGACCGCAACCCGCGACGGCGGCTTTGGAAATCCAAAAAAATCGCTGGGGGCTACTTCTGTTGACCGCGCCCTTAGTCAACTTCCCGTTTCCACAAAACTCATCTTTTAGAAGGGGTTAGGTCATGAGTAGACCAAGAACGCCAAGCAATGTGCTCGATCTTCGCGGCGCCTTCGACAAGAACCCGCAACGCCGGCGGGAGGATCCGAAAGTCGAAGCCGGTCTCGGCGAAGCGCCGGACTATTTCACCGATGATGAACGCAAGGTCTGGGCGGAAATCGAACAGTCGGCGCCGGAAGGCGTGCTCTCTCGCGCTGATCGCATCGCCGTCGAGATGCTGACTGACCTGATCGTCCGATTCCGGGCGCGCCAGCCGCTCAAAGCCGCCGAGCGCAACCACATGCTCAACCTGTTGAGCCGTCTCGGCATGACCGCCGCCGACCGGAGCCGCGTCGCCAAGCCCGATGACGGCGAAGATCAGCTCGACATCTGGGATGTTCTCGGCGCCAAGGGCGGGGCCGCATGAATATCGACCTCGCGGCATATGGGCGGGTTGCGGAAGACTACGCGCGCGGCGTTGCGTCGGGTGAAATCCCGGCCTGCAAGTGGCTGCGTCTCGCCGCGCAAGCGATGGTGCAGGATCTTGCACGTCAGGATGACGAGGCGTTCCCGTGGCGATTCGATGAACGGCGTGTCTGGCGCGCCTGCGTTTTCATCGAAAGCCTGCCCCATGTGAAAGGCTCATGGGCCGCGCGACGCGAGCTGATGCGCCTGCAGCCTTGGCAAATCTGGATCGTCGCGTCGCTGTTCGGCTGGGTGAGCAAGAAAACCGGACGCCGCCGTTACCGGCGGGCGCTGATTCTCGTTCCGCGCAAAAACGGAAAGAGCGCCCTTGCGGCCGCCATCGGCCTCTACATGCTTGCCGGCGACGGCGAGCACGGCGCCGAAGTTTTCGCCGGCGCAACCTCCGAGAAACAGGCCTTCGAAGTGTTTCGCCCGGCGCGCGCCATGGCGCAGCGGACGCCGCGAATGTGCCGACGTTTCAGTCTCGACCTTGGCGCAAAAAGCATCATCAGCGTCGAAAACGGCTCGCGCTTCGAACCGCTAATCGGCAAGCCCGGCGACGGCGCGTCGCCTTCCTGCGCGATCATCGATGAATATCACGAGCATCCGGACGATTCGCTCGTCGAGACGATGCGGACCGGCATGGGTGCGCGCGATGAGCCGTTGCTGCTGATGATCTCGACTGCCGGCGACAATATCGGCGGACCCTGTTACCAGGCGATGCTTGATGCGCGTCACGTCCTCGAGGGAAGCGAGAAGGATGACGGCCTTTTCGCTGCGCTCTATGGCCTCGACGATGATGACGACTGGACGGCGGAAGCCTCGCTGAAAAAGGCGAACCCGAATTTCGGCGTTTCGGTGTCCGCGGAATTTCTCGCTCAGGAGCGCGCCGATGCGCTGGCGAACGCCCGGCGCCAGGCGGTGTTTCAGGTGAAGCACCTCAACCGCTGGGTTGGCTCGCGCGCCGCGTTTTTCAATATGGAAAACTGGCGGCGCTGCGCTGATGACGCGCTTTCGCTCGATGCCTACCAAGGCAAGCGCTGCTATCTCGGCCTAGACCTCGCTTCGAAAAACGATCTCGCCGCCATCGGTCTCGTCTTCCCCCGTGACGACGGAACGCATGCGCTGTTCGCGCGCTACTATGCGCCGGAGGATGCGCTGCGCGGCCCCAATGGCGGGCGCTATCGACCATGGGTCGCGGAAAAGCGGCTCACGCTCACCGATGGCGCGATGATCGATCATGACCGCATCGGCCGAGATATTCGCGACATGATGCGGCGTTTCGACGTTGCGAAGCTTGCTTTCGATCCATGGAATGCGACGGCGTTGATCACGCGCTTGATGAATGACGGCGCGCCCGCGCTCGAATTTCGCCAGTCCACAAAGAACTATTCCGAAGGGATGAAGACACTCGCTGCTGCGATTGATGATCGCAAGGTGATCCACGAAGGCGACGCGGCTCTTGCCTGGCAATTCGGCAATGTGACCGCGAAGCCGGACGCCGCCGATAACGTATATCCGCGCAAGGAAACCCCGGAATCGAAAATCGACGGCGCGATCGCCGTGCTCATGGCCTATTGCGTCGCCATCGCCGAAGAGGGGACGGCGTGCGCTCCCCTCGTGTTCTCTATTGCTGTCTGAAAGGAATCCTATGCCGCTCGCCGAAGTTGAAATCACCGATGATCCGTACACGACTTACATGCTGACCGACGCAGAACTCAAGGCAGCGGCCGCGCTGAAAGGGTTAGAAACGACAACCCTTGCCCAGCTTGCCCGCATTGGAGAGGGCGTTGTCGAAGCGATCTTGAACGCGCCGCAGGATGTAGAGGGAAACCGCCATCTCGCTAGGGCGAGCTATCGCGAAACGATCACTTTTGATCGCGACCGCCAGCACTACACGCTGGCGCGGCCTCCGGTGACGCTGACGGCGGTGACGCTCGACGGCATGGATCTCGAATTTGACGAGCTGAGCCTTCATCCCTCGACGGGCCTTATCAGCCCGAAAAGCGGTATTTGGCCGTGTGGCGCGAAAGCGGTGTTCGAATATGCCGGAGGCTGGCGCACGCCCGCCCAGGCGGCCCAAGGCGCTGCCGCGAATTACGGGCCCGGCATGCCGTCGGCGATCATCCAGGCGGCCGTGCGCGGCGCGCAGATCGCCTATTCGAGCCTTTGCCGCGAGGATCTTGGGGTGCGGTCATCCCGCGAGGCCGATGACGATGCCGGCGCCATCGAAACGGTCTACGCCGCGCCGCCGGCGCAAGCGGGGCAGGATGCCGAGATTTTCCGGTTGCTGGCGCCATGGCGGCGACTCGTTCTTTCATAGGGGGGCGGTATGAACGCAGATCGACGGCGGCGGCTTGAGCGGGTCTATTGGTCGTGTGTCGCAAGGCGTCGAGGCGAAGACGCCTCGATGGTGCGGCTATATGATGGCGGCGATTCGCCCCTCGGCTTGTCGGAGGAAGATGATCAGCGCCGGCAGATGCTTCGCATTTTGCTCGATAGCATTGAGCGGGACGAACGGATGCAGGCAGGACTGGAGGGCGCGAATGATAACGCTTGAGCGGCTGGAGCGGTCCATGGGAACGCTGGCGGCCATAATCGAAAAGCATGGCGACGCGGCATGGCCCATCTTCGAAAGGCTGGAGCGCGAGCGCGACGCAATTCTCGACAAGAAAAAGCGCTTGCGCGAAGCGATTGAGCGGGCCGAGGATGTTCAAGGGAGCGTCACGACATGACAGATAAGGAAACTGAGAACCCATTTTCGAAATTCAACCAAGAGCCAAGGGCAATCTTGCGCGATTACGCCGAACTCCTCACGGCGGATCTGAAAGACATGCAAACGAAAGAACTGGTCCAAGCGAAAGCTTCGATAGAGCGCTTTTTAAAGCATGTTGATGCGGAGCTAGAGCGCCGAAAAGCACGCTGATTCACGGCCTTTGAAATGAAGCTGCGCCAACCACACTCATTTGACTCACAAGAAAAGCCGTCCTCATGCTCGAAAAATATGAGCATTAGCGAATTAGAAAGCTACGCAGAGGCAATTAACAGCGCATACGCAAGAGCTGTGTCCGGTGTCATCGGGGCCGCATGCCATCTAAATGAGGCGAAGAAATCGCTAGCTCATGGGCAGTGGATTCCATTCTGTGAATTATTAGGACTGTCTCGTTTTCGGGCTGCGAAGCTGATCAAAATTGGATCGCACTTAGGCCTTCGAGCTTCTAAAAACGCCCGCTTCCTGCCTATTGATGAGGAAGTATTGTATATCTTGGCGCAAATGTCCCTCTCAGATTTTGAGGAGGCGCTTGCAAAGAGCGCAATTACTCCAAAGTTGACGCGTGCTGCCGCAATACGTTTACGAGACGGCTCCGCATAAAAACTCAAATGTGTGAAATCAAGGGTCTCCGAACCCTGCCCACGATGCCCCCAGTATCAACTGGAGGCTTATGTGACCCTGCGAGAACTGAGAGAAAAACGCGCATCCATCGTCGCCGAGATGAGGGCCCTCAACGACAATCCGGAGGGCGAGGCGGGCGACCTTTCCGAACCTCAATCCAAACGATTCGATATTCTAAAGGGCGAGCTACAGCTCGTCGAAAAATCCGAAGAGCGCCAGCGCCTCGTTGACGAGGCGGACCGGCGCGCCGATGGCCGCCAGATCACCGGCGACGCCGATGCGGACTTCGACCGCGAATGCCGGTCATTCTCGCTCACGCGCGCCATCGCCGGCGCCGCCGGCCTCGATGTTGACGACGGCCGCGAACGCGAAGTCGGCGCCGAGCTGAAACGCCGCGCCAAGGGTGCGTTCAAAGGCGTCGCCGTTCCCATGGCGGTTTTCGAAAAGCGCGTCATCACCACGGGCGCGCCCGTCGCCGGGCCCGGCGCCAACATCATCGCGACAGATTTCCGCGGCGATCAGTTTATCGACATTCTGCGCAACCAGTTGGTCACGCAAAAGCTTGGCGCGACCGTTCTCTCCGGCCTTGTCGGCAATGTCGATATTCCGCGGCTGAAAGCTTCGGCGGCGACGGGCTGGGTCGCAGAAAACGACGCCATCACGCCCAGCGATCAGCAATATGACAAGGTGTCCATGACGCCGAAACATGTGGGCTGCATCACTGAGTTCAGCCGCAATATGCTGATGCAGTCGACGCCTGACATTGAACAATTGATCCGCAGCGACTTTGCGCAAGTCCTCGCCCAGGCGCTTGATGCTGCCGCGCTTGTCGGCGGCGGCTCGAATGAGCCGGACGGCATTCTCGCCACAAGCGGCGTTGATACGTCTGTGTCCTTTGCCACGCCAAGCTGGGACGCCGTGCTCGACCTCATCAACATCGTTGATGAGGCGAACGCCATGGGTACCGGCTTCGCCATGCGCCCGCTGGCGGCGACGACCCTGCGCAAAACGCCGAAAGTCGATTCGACCGATAGTGTCATGGTCATGGAAAGCCCCGATAGTCTTGCGGGCTATCCCGTGGCGCGTACGACGCAAGTCCCGATCACCAGCGGCACGCCCGACACGACGGCCGTGATCTTTGCTCATTGGCCTGATTTGCTTATCGGTTACTTCGGCGCACTCGACATTCTCGTGAACCCTTACGAGTCTACGGCGTACAGCAAGGGCAATGTCAGCGTGCGCGGCATGCTGACGGCGGACATTCAGTTGCGCCATGTCGAAAGCTTCGCCGCCGCTGACGATTTTCCGGCGGAGTAAGAACGGTGACAGGCGCGCTTCAAAAGCGCTTCGCCGCGGAAATCCGCGCGGAAACCCGCGGCGGCGCCCGGCGTCTCGTCGGCTACGCCGCCCGTTACGGCGTCATCGCCGACATTGGCCCGTTCAAAGAGCGTATTTCTCCAGGCGCCTTTGCGGGTTCGGTCGAGGGGGGCGAGGATATTCTCGCCCTCCTCGATCACGACGCCTCGCGCGTGCTCGGACGCACGCGATCCAAAACGCTCACGCTTTCCGATGATGAGCGCGGTCTTTATTTCGAGATTGCAGCGCCGGACACAACGGCCGGCCGCGATGCGCTCGCGCTGGCGGAGCGCGGCGATCTCGGCGGCGCAAGCATCGGTTTCATTGTCGAAGAGGAAGCCCGCGACGGCGACGTGCGCGTCGTCAAGCGCGCGCGGCTTCTTGAAATTTCAGTTGTCTCGGCATGGCCAGCCTATGCCGAAACGACTGTAGAGGCGCGGCGCCTCGTCGCTGAGCATAAGCCGCGCCTCAACTCTCTCAGGCGCTTCCTGGAGACGGTGTAGATGGGGTTGCTGCGCCGCATAGCCGACAGGTTTGATCCACATGTCGAGCAACGGGCGGCGGTTGAGCCGTCATGGCAGGCGCTTGCCGGCGGCTCCGCTGACTGGACAGCATTGAAGGGCGCTGCGCCGATCCCGTTGACGCCGCGGCTCGCGGAAAATTTCGCGACGGTGACGGCTTGCGTTTCGGCCATCGCCCAGGCCATCGGTTCGCTGCCTGCATGGATCTATCGGCTCAACGATGACGGCCGCGAAGTCGATGACAAGCATGGCGTGGCGCGGCTGATCCGCGCTGGCGTCAATCAATATCAGTCCTGGCCGGAGTTTATCGAATGGCTGGTTTCGCAAGCTCTCTTGCACGGCAACGCCCTCGCTGAAATCAAAACGGACCGGAATGGCCGCGTGACCGAACTGATGCCGCTGCCATGGCCGATGGTCACGGTTGTGCTGTTGCCGTCCGGGCGGCTTGCCTATGACGTTTCGGACATCAACACGCTATACGGCGGCACGGGGAAGGTGCGCCGGTTGCTTGATTCCGAAGTGCTGCATCTTCGCGACCGCACCGACGACGGCCTTGTCGGCCGCTCCCGTCTTTCACGCTGCGCCGGCGCAATTCGCCTTGGCCTGACCATGAGCGCTTTTTCGGAAACGCTCTATGACAATCGCGCAACGCCGTCTGGTGTGCTTTCGACGGATCAAACATTGTCGCCGGAACAGGGTGAAGCGTTGCGCGCCGCGGTACGAGAAGGCTGGCGCGGCGTTCGAAACGCCGGCGAACTTCTTGTCATGTCGAGCGGTCTCAAATTCACGCCGCTCACGATCTCGCCGGAAGATGCGGAACTGTTGTCGGCGCGGCGCTTTTCGACAGAAGAGGTCGCGCGGCTTTATCAGGTGCCGCCCCCGATCATCGGGATTTGGGACCATTCGACGTTCACAAATTCGGAGACGGCCGGCCGATGGTTCGCGCAGTTCACGCTATCGCCATGGATCCGCAAACTCGAAGAAGCCTTCCGGCGTTCGGTCTTTTCGTATTCGACGAAAACGACGCATGAGCTCGAAATCGATCTTTCCGGCTTCCTCCGGGGCGACGCCGAAGCGCGCTGGAAAGCCCATGAAATCGCCGTCCGCAACAAAATCCTGACAACTGAGGAGGTGCGCGAGGTTGAAGGCTGGAACCCGCGGGGAGATAGCGCTGAGACTACGCCGGAAGGTGCGGAGACTGATCGGTGAGCGGTGTGCCTGTGCTTCCTGCGCTCTTGACGGAAAAGGAGGCTGCGGCGAGACTCCGCATTCACTTGGCCACGCTGCAAAGAATCCGGCGCCGTGGAGAAATCCGGTTCAAGCGCGTGGGACGTTCGATCCGTTATCGAGAAGATTGGCTTGCGGAATATGTTGAGCGTGACTCATGTCCAGAAATGACAAACCCGGTCAGTTCGGAGAATACTGGCTTTCACAGCGCTCAGGTTCGGAAAATTGGTATCGCACCTGGTACGAGCGGACTGCATCCGGCGATAGACGCACAAAGCGCGAAAGCCTTGGCGTTGCAGACTTTGAGGAAGCCAAGCTAAAGCTCGCGCAATGGGTGATTTCTTTTGGGAAAACCGGCAAGCAGCGCGCAGAGGAAGTCTATCTCGGTCAGATTTTTCAGCGCTATTGGGTGCAGCACGCGCGACATCTTGGTGGCAAAGGCGCGGGTGTTCAGCGTAGGAATCTTGAAGTGCTGACTGAATGTGTCGGCGATCTACCCGTCGCGGATTTCAAGCTGGCGCGTCAGCGCGAGCTAGTTGAGCATTTGCGAAGCGAACGCGAATATTCGACGGGATATATCCGCCGGATATTTTCCGCCGGTTTTGCGGCGATAAATTGGGCTTTCAAGAATGAAGAAATCGACAGGCCCATTCCAGCGTTGTCGCTCCCTGACAGCCCCCCAAAAGAGTATGTGGCGTCGATCGATGTTCTCGCGGCCTTTTGGGATTATCCAAAGCCCGATTATTTGCAGATGTATTACGTGTTGGCGCTCGCGACAGGTGCGCGGCCTAGCTCAATCGTCGCTCTTACAAAATTCCAATGCGATATTGACCGGAAGCTGATCAACCTCAATCCGCCCGATCACGCTGAAACGAATAAGCGGCGACCCGTTGTGCCTATGTGCTCAACGGTGAAGCCGTGGATCGAAGCCTGTAAGACCGGGCCGCTTGTGACATCGAACGGACGCACGTCGCTGGAAGACATTTTTGCGCCGTGGCGTCGGTTCAAACGCGAGGCGGGCCTTCCGGAGGCTTTCACACCCGCTTGCATTCGTCATACGGTCGCATCGGAATTGCGGCGGCGCGGCGTTCCCAAGTGGGATGTTGAAGGCCTGGGCGGATGGCGCAGCGGCGGCGGGCACACTGCCGAGCGTTACGCAAAGTACGATCCGAACTATCTGAAAGCGGCGGTCGATGGAATTGACGCTCTGTTCGCTGACATTGCGAACGCCGCCGAAACAAGCTTATATCCACAGCGCGCGCCAGTTGCGCGCCAGTTGCCAGCGGAAGTGGTGGGCGCACGTGGTTTCGAACCACGGACCTCTACCATGTCAAGGTAGCGCTCTACCCCTGAGCTATGCGCCCGAGGCGGGGTTGCCCCCGCATCGAAGGGACCGCTCTCTAACGGGAAAATCCGGAGCGCGCAAGCCTGTGTTCAGGCTTAAGGTTTAAGCCGCGACGACCCTCTCCACCTCATAGACGAGATCCTTGAGGTGGAAGGGTTTGGAGAGCACTTTCGCGTCCTCCGGGGCCTGATTGGCTGCGTTCAGCGCAACCGCGGCGAATCCGGTGATGAACATGATCTTCATCTCGGGATCGATTTCCGTCGCGCGGCGCGCCAGCTCGATCCCATCCATCACCGGCATGACGATGTCGGTGAGAAGGAGATCGAATTCGCGCAACTGAAGTTCGGTCAGCGCCTCGTCCCCTTGCGAGGCGTCGATTACCGTATGCCCTGCCCGCTCCAGCGCCTTTTTCAGGAAACGCCGCATGGAGTCATCGTCTTCCGCTAATAAAATCGCCGCCATTTACGCTAACCCTTAATATTTCGACCCGTTGGGCTGTGACTGTCCTATATGGGGATCGCGGCCAGGCCCGATCCGGTGCTCGGCTCCGATTCTGCAAAAACCGCTCCGTTGAAGCGGGCATTAACGATATGGCCTTAACGAATCCTGCAACTTCACGCTAACATGCCGGAAGTCGTTTTGAATTCAAGTCTGAGGGAGCCGGTCGGCGCAATGACGCAGGATGAGGGAAGAGAAGGACGATTTGGCGCGCGCCGGGCCGTGGAAGTGCTCGCGCCGACGGCCGTGCAGTCGCCGCTGATCTTCGCCTCGCCCCATTCCGGGCGTGATTATCCGGGCGAACTTTTAAGGAATTCGCGCCTCGACCGGCACTCCTTGCGCCAATCCGAAGATAGCTATGTAGACCTTCTCTTCGACGAAGCGCCTCATTTCGGCGCGCCCTTGCTGCGCGCGCTTTTTCCAAGGGCTTATGTGGACGTCAATCGCTCCCGGGACGAGATCGATCCGCGCATGTTCGCCGATGACGTGCCGAAAACCGCCGACAGTCGGTCGAGCCGGGTGATTGCGGGGCTCGGGGTCATCCCGCGGATCGTTGCGGACGGCCAGGACATCTACGGACGCAAGCTCTATTATCTCGACGCCCGGGGCCGTCTCGCCGCCTGCTACGATCCTTATCACCGGACTTTGCGGGACCTGATCGACAATGCGCGGGCGCGTTTCGGTTGCGCCATCCTCATCGATTGCCATTCCATGCCGTCCGCCGGCGGCGCCCCGTTCCGGGCGGGAGAACCGCGCATCGATTTCGTGCTGGGCGACCGCTTCGGGTCTTCCTGCGCCCCTTCGATCATCCGCTTTGTGGAGGATCTTCTGACCGGCATGGGGTATCAGGTGGCTCGAAACGCTCCTTACGCCGGGGGCTATGTGGCCTCGTCTTATGGCCGCCCGAGAAACGGCGTCCATGCCCTGCAGATCGAAATCAACCGGGCGCTCTATCTGGATGAGCGGCGAATCGCACGGACCGAAGGCTTTGACCCTTTGCGCCGGAACATGATTTCCCTGATGGAGCGGCTCACCGAGTTTGACGCCGACGATCTGCGCTTGCCTCAGGCGGCTGAATAGACCACAATCGGGAGTTCTGACGGCCTCAAAGAAAGTCACTGACCTCCGCCAAAGGCGGAGGTTTGAGACGCTTCGCTTGGACCACTGGAAGTGGTTTTGTTAGGGATAGTTAGTACTTAAGCTGGAACAA
>MDTA01148987.1_pt1 | contig 23724 bp, 28 predicted proteins | sample 811151 | NCBI WGS metagenome assembly MDTA01 (sample SAMN05326648, study PRJNA326480) | marine metagenome | isolation source: seawater | place: Indian Ocean: South | collected 2010
CAATGAAGCTGTTTTAGAAATGTTGTCAGATATTGACTCAGTAGATAATATTCCTTCCTTTCTTGATAAAGTACAAAAGAAAGAAGTTAAATTAATGGGCTTTGGCCATAGAGTATATAAGTCCTACGATCCAAGAGCCAAATTTATAAAAAAAGCAGCAGATAATGTTTTTGAAATAACCGGTACGAACCCTTTATTAGATATTGCTTTAAAACTTGAATCAATTGCTCTTAGTGAAGATTATTTTATTCAAAGAAATTTATACCCAAATGTAGATTTTTATTCTGGTTTAATATATGAAAGTATGGGTATTCCTACTCCTATGTTTACGGTGCTATTCACAATTGGAAGAACACCTGGATGGCTTGCTCAATGGAATGAGCTACTAAATGATAAAGAACAAAAAATCGCAAGACCTAGACAAGTTTATACTGGTTACGACTCTAGAGATTACAAAGATATAAGCGATAGATAATTTTAAGATAAAATCTTTATCAAATTTGGAGAAAGGCCTAATAATATTATCAGTATTGTGCAAATAGCAATCACTGATTTATCATTTAAAGAAATTGATATTTTATTTTTTGTGTTAATCTTTTTATCACTAAATATTTCTTTAATTAATCTCAAATAATAATAAAATGATATCATTGATCCAATTAATATAAGTACAGAATATAATAATCCGTTTGTTTTATACATTAGAATAATTAAATTAAACTTTGCCCAAAAACCATATGTCAGCGGTGTTCCAGCTAACGAAAGTATTGAAATAGCAAGGCAGATTGATATAAAAATTGAATCATTATATAACCCCTTGAGAGAATCAATTCCGCCTTTTTCATAGTTATCAAGATTACTAATACATAAGTACAAACAAGTATTAGAAAGGATATAAAAACTGAAATAAATCCTCATAAATTCAAAAGAATCACCAATATAAACAATAGAAAACAATAGCATCATTCCAGCATGAGGAATTCCAGAATATGCTAGTAATCTCATGAGATTGGTTTGTCTTAAAGTTAATATTGAACCATAGAAAATTGAAACAAAACAAAAAATACTTAAAATATATTTAAATAACTTTACTTCAAAAATTTGGCTACCATCACCCATCATGATATTTATAAAAAATGAAATTACAGCAATTTTTGGTACTGTACTAAGATATGTTAAAAGTCTTGGAGGCGAAGACTGATATACATCTGAAATCCAAAAATGCATTGGTAAAAGTCCTGTCTTAAAACATACAGGAATCAAAATAAATAAAAAACATAAGACAGAAACTATATCTTTATAATCTAAAATCGACAGATTTATTAATGTTGATCCAGTAGCTACAAAAAGTAAAACTGCAGAAAAAACCAAAATAACAGTTGATAAAGAACCAAAGAAAAATAATTTTGTTGCCCCTTCAACTGATAAACCAGATTTTGTTCCTGTGGCAGCAATTATATATAAAGGAATACTTAAAATCTCTATTGATATAATTGCTGTAAAAAACTCACGAGCCGAAACTAGAAAAAGTCCCCCGAGTAAAGATATTATTAGTAAAAATGAATATTCTGAAAAGAATTCATTATGAAAATTAAAATTTTTAGACTTTATAAAAAATAATGAAATTAGCGTTGCAAATATTAATAATATTTTTATTGTTTTTGTAAAATCTGAATTTTCTAGATTACCATTAAAAAAAGTTTGATTACTTTGATTAGTGACAAAATATAATGATAATATTAGCCCAACAATAGTAATTATAAAATTTACCAATTCGGAATTTTTATTTTTGTATAATGAATTAATTAATAGTAAAAAACTTGTTAATATTATAGAAATTTCTGGAAGTAAATTCACAATAACGTTTTGCATTAGAATATAATCAATCCTTTATATGAATTAGATATGATTGCTTGAATTATATCTGGAAATAAACCAATGAAGATAATTAATATACATAAGACTATACAAATTAATATTTCATCAAATGATAAATCATCAAACTTTAAATTTTTTTCGTTAAAATTAAGACATGTATTTTTTATTGCTCTGAACATATAAACAGTGGTAAGCAAAATACCAAATACTGGAATCATTAACATTATAATTTTATAGGTTGAGGCGGCATAAAATTTATAGATACCATTTATAATTAAAAACTCTGAAATAAAACCACTTGTAAGTGGGAAACCGATACTGGCAAAAGCACAGAAAATAAAAAAACCAGCTAATATTGGTGAATTATCTAAGAAAGAATTTAGTTCTGATATTGATCTCGTTCCTTTTAATTTATGAATACATCCAACACAGAAAAAAAGTAAACAGATTATTAATCCGTGAGATATTACTTGAAAAATAGCACCTTGAATACCAGATATATTACTAGTCATTAATGCAAAAAATATATAACCAATATGTGATAAAGAGGCATAAGCAGCCATAAATTTTAAATCATCTTGACGCATTGCTGTAAAAGCACCATAAATTATGTTGATAGATGCTAAAGAAATTATTAACCAAGCGTATAAGTTTGTTACTTCAGGCATAATTGGCAGCAAAATTTTAATAAATCCTACTAAACCAATTTTCATTAATATCCCGGCAAAAATTATAGAACCAGCTGTTGGAGCTGTTCCATGCCCATCAGGAGCCCAAGTGTGAAAAGGCCAAAGTGCTGAATGAGTACCAAAGCCAATTAAAAATAAAAAAAATACTAAACTTGAGTTGAGAATATTATTATTTCTTTGAATTATAGAGGAAATTTCGAAAGTCTCCGAAACTGAACCTATAATTGCAATACCAATAAATATTAATAGAGATGCGATAAATAAATAAATTGTAATTTTATATGAACCATAATTTTTGGATCCAACATTAAAAAAGTTTAGAGCTTTACTGAATGGGCCTGAGATTTCTCTTTTTAAATCATAGCCCCAGTTAGAAATCATTAAAAATATTGGTATGGCGGCAATTTCATAGAATAAAAAGAAAACAAAAAGATTACTACTTAAAATTAATCCATATATTCCAATAGATATAAGCGATATTAGTATATTTATTTGTTTTAATCGACTCTTAACTTTAATAGTTGAAAAAAACGCAGTGATAATTGTTATATGAGATAAAAATATAAAAAGTACATTTATTCTATTTATCTCAAAACTCATATTAACGTCAAGAGATTTGACAAGAGTATAAAAATTAACATATAGATTTTCAAAATTTGAATTATTTATTAAATCATTTGCACCAATAAATTGGAAAACAATTAAAAGAGAAAGAGTTGTAATTAGAATAGGCACATATTTTATTACAATATCTCTTTTCGAAATGGACATAATTAAAATTGAGATAATGGGTAATACTAGAATTGAGAATATAAACATAATATAAATATTTAATTAAATACTTAAACCAACTCCTAAAAGAATAATTAATAAAATAATAAATATTAATAATATTGCCGCATAGTTTCTAATAAAACCATTTTGTACTGATTGGATTTTCAGAGATAGGCTAGATACTTGATAAGGAATAAAGTTTATTATCCCATCTATGATGTTTCTATCAAACCAGGCTATGAAATTAGCTAACTCAATGAAAACATGTTTATAAATTGTTATATATATTTTTTCTATTTCTACAAAGTAAGAAGAAAAATTAAAAAAGTTTTTTGATAAATCAAATACTCTACTTTCTTTAAAGTAAAAAATACCAAATGTAGATACTATGAATATTTGGATTAATACAAGTTCATAAAAGGTTATTTTAGGAAAATTTGGGTTAATGAAATTATCAAAGACATCTTTTGTTTGAAAACCTAAAAGAGAGAAAATTCCTAAAATTACGATTGGAATTAGGAGTATTATATTTTTATCTACATTAAATTTTATATTTTCAAAAGATATAACTGTAAATAGAATTTTAGATGAATACATACATGTAAAAAAAAGACTTATAAATAAAAGTCCTATATCAACAACATTTCTATCAGAAATAAAGTTTATTATTATATATTCTTTTGAAAATGAACCTGTCAGAGGAAATCCTCCCGCCAGTGAAAGACATCCTATTAATAGGGAGAACCCCATTACTGAATTAATTTTAACTTTATTTTTTAAATCTTTAATTGAAGTTGAATTGTAAGTTAATATAATATACCCCGCCATCAGAAAAAGCATTGATTTAAAGAAACTATGAGAATAGAGATGAAAATAACTTAAATCAGATAAATTTTGACCAATAGGGATTAGCATAAAACCAATATGAGAAAGAGTAGAGTATGCAAGAATTTTTTTAAAATCGTCTTCTTTGAAAGCATGAATTGAACAAGTTAGAGATGTTATTAGTCCTGCATAAAAAATAAAGTTTTGGGTTAATTGATAATTTGCTATTGCAGGTGCTAACTTAAATAATAATAAAACTCCTGCTACAACCATAGTCGCTGAGTGTATTAATGCTGAAACTGGCGTTGGCCCCTTCATTGCACGAGGAAGCCATATTGTAAAAGGGAACTGTGCACATTTTGTTAGGACTCCAATACAAATAAATAGTAGTGAGATATTCTGAATATTACTATATTCTTTAGTATAAAGATTATTTATTTGTGAAAACATTAAAGATTCAGCATTTAGTAAAACAATTATTATTCCCATTAAAAAAAATAAATCTCCAAATCGTGTAATCCAAAAAGCCATAAGAGATGAGAAAATAGCTTTTTTATCTTTATTATAGTAAGCAATTAAAAAGAAGGAGCACAAGCCAAGAAATTCCCAAAAAATAAAACTTGATAAAAGATCATTTGATAAGCTAAAAAAAATCATAGCAGAAATAAAAATTGATATAAAAAAAGAATATCTGAAGTATCTATCAATATTTTCAGATTTAATAAAACTTGATGAATAAATTAAAACACATATTGAAACTATTAAGACAACCAGGGACATGAGTTTGTTTATATGATTAAATGAAAACGATAGAGATATGTTAATGTCATGTACTTTTATATATTTGAAGCTTAATTCATTTAAATCATTTTGATTGATTAGAAGTAATAGAAATATTAAAAAATAAAAAATTGTTGGCAAAACAAATAAATATGATTTCTTTAGCTTATGAAATATATATTTTTTTAAGTAAAAACATATTATTACACTTAGTGGTGCTAGTAATAAAATCAATATTATATTTTTTTCCATACTAATCCTTAAGAGAACCTAATTCACCAATATCAATAGTTTTATTTATTCTTTGATTTAATATAAAAATAGCTAATCCTATTGCAACTTCACATGCAGTAATAACTAGAATAAATAATATAAATATATCAGCCATATAGCTTTGATGCGCTTTTGCAACTGTAATAAAAATAAGATTTATTCCATTAAGCATTAGTTCAATTCCTATGAGAACTGATAAAATATGTTTTTTACTTAACAACATGAAAATTCCTAGTGAGGAAATTAAAAGAGATGAATAAATTAAAAACCAAAACATTATTTTTCTTCTCTCCTAAATTTTAATAAGGCAAGGCACCCAATAATTGTTGCAAGTAATAAAATTGATGCAATTTCCAATAAAACATACCATTGATTAAATAAATCAGATCCTATTTTTTCTGATGAAATTGAAAAAGTAGAAAAATTTTTAGAGAGTTCATTCATATAGTCAGAACTGTTAAAAACATAAGACATCAGGAGAAAGAAAATGAATGAAATTATTAGTGCATTAATTGGAGTACTAAAAGTATTTGATAAATTTTCGAAGTCCCAATCAGCTGTTAAGATTACAGCAAATAAAAATAAAATTAATGTTCCACCTGTATATAAAAGTATTTGAACGATTCCTAACATGTTTGAACCTATTGAGATAAAAACAAATGATATAGAAAAAAGTGTTACTCCAAAGAAAAAAGTAGACCTAATAATTTTAGTGCTCATGGCGCATAATATTGCAGATAAAATAGAAATAATGGAAAAGATTATTATTAAAAAATTAATCACTTTTTTTCCTTGTCTATTTTAGGTTTCTGAGAGTTTTGCAATGTACTCCCTTTTGCCCATGATTGTTTATAAAGTTTAGCATTATTCATCATTTTTGATTTTGTAAGATATAAATCTGATCTTAAAGTCACGGGTTTTGCTGGGACTCTCATCATAACTATTGCATCAACAGGACATATCTGCACACATAATTCACATTGAATACAACTTTGTAAGTCCAGGAAGAAACGCTTTGCAAAACCTCTACCATCCCTTTTCTCTATTTCAATATCAATGATATTTGATGGGCAAATTTTTTCACAAAGTTTACATGCAATACAATTCTCTTCACCATTCTCTTCATTTTGAGTTAAACCAAAAGTTCCAATTCTAAGTCTATCAGGCAGATCTCTTTTTTCCTCAGGATAATTTATCGTAACAGATTCATTAGGAATATTTCCCATAGTAAACTTAAGATTTCTTAAGACATTCTTTACAATTTTAACTATATTCACTATCCAAAATCCTTATAGTATTTAATAAAACAAGATATTAGCAACAGAAAAAAAGAAATTGGAATTAATTGATTCCAATTAAATTTAAGTAATTGATCAATTCTTATTCTAAAAAAACTCCATCTAACAAAAAGTATAACGGTAAAGAACACAAGCGCCTTCAAAATTATTAGAAAATTAGAATTAATGAAGGGACCACTTGGACCCCCAAAAAAAATTATAGATGCTAGAACTGAAATACCAAAAAGATGAACATATTCTGCAAGATAGAAAAGTGCAAACTTTATCCCTGAATATTCTGTTGTATAGCCGGACACAAGTTCCGATTCAGCTTCAGACAAATCAAAAGGAATCCTATTACCTTCAGCTAAAGTAGATATAAAAAATATTATGAAAGTTAGCTGACCTATTATAGGATAAAAAACAAACCAAAAATCACTTTGATACTTAATGATTTCAATAAAGTTTAAGCTCCCAATTAGGATACAAGGTATTAATAGTGATACTATCAAGGGTATTTCATAAGATATAATCTGAGCAATAATTCTTACTACTGATATAAGTGCAAATTTATTATTAGATGACCATCCTGCTATAAAAATTCCTATTATTATCAATGAACTAATAGCTATAAAAAGCATTAGTGCTAAGTTCGTATTTATCATTTCATTGTCAAAATAAAAAGGTAATAATGCAAAAGACGCGAGACTTACTACCATTACCCAAATGGGGCCAAAATTAAATAGAAGCCTATCAGAGTTTTGCGGCCTTGAATCATCCTTAAGCATTAATTTTAATGCATCAGCTAGAGGCTGTAACAGACCATGAGGTTTACCTACTAAATAAGGGCCTATTCGTGATTGCATTTTGGCTGCAACTTTTCTTTCAAGCCAAACTAAATAGGCAACTATAAGGATTAATATTGATAAAGTCTTAAATATCGGCAAAGCAAAAGTTAAAAATTCTTTTATCATCTATCCACATCTCCAAATACAGGATCAAGTGAACCTAAAATAACTACAGCATCAGCTATAAATGTTCCAGGGAGTAATTTTTCTACTATTGAAAGATTACTAAAAGATGGTGCTCTAATTTTCATTCTATATGGCATCGATGTTCCATCAGAAACAATAAAAAATCCTAACTCACCTCTAGGTGACTCAACAGATTTATAATGTGAACCTTTAGGAGGCTTTAAGAGCTTGGCACTTTTTAAGGGTTTTCTTGAACTTAATGGACCATCAGGGATTTTATCTAATATTTGTTTAATAATTTTTAGGGATTCAAGAGTTTCTTTCATTCTTACAATAGTTCTGTCATAAGCATCACCATTTTTACCAATTGGTATTTCGAATGAAAAATCATTATAACATTCGTAGGCATTATTTTTTCTCAAATCATAATTTATACCTGATCCTCTTGCCACAGGACCGGAACCACCAAATTGAGAAACTAAATCTTTTGATATTATTCCAATTCCTCTTGTTCTTTTTATAAATATTTCATCATTTGATATCACATCAAAATATTGATTAAGCTTAGGTTCAAGATAAGATATTAATTCATGAGTTTTCTTTGTTGATATTTTATTCAAATCATATCTTACACCACCAACTTGATTCATATTGGTATGAAACCTCGTACCTGTAATTGATTCTAAAACATCTAAAATTTTTTCTCTTTCTCTGAAGCAATATAGAAAAAGACTTGCTCCACCTCCCAAAGCTCCCCCTAAATCTAATCCATAGGTTCCTAGCGCAACAAGATGTGAACTTATTCTTTGAAGCTCAGCTATTAAGATTCTTAAATAAGATGCTCTTTGTGGTATTTCAATGTTACACATTGATTCAATTGTATTGATAAATCCAAGAGAATTGGAGGTAGGAGAAAGATAATCGTCTCTTTCTAAAACGGGAGGGATCATATCATAATCTAATTTTTCAGATAATTTTTCTACTCCTCTATGAAGATATCCAAGATAAGACTCCACTTTTTTAATTCTTTCACCCTCTAGATGAAGTTTTAATCTAAAAACACCATGAGTAGATGGGTGTTGGGGGCCCATATTTAAAGCTAAATCACCATAATCTTGTTCTATAACTTTGTTTTCCAAGATTCGTATTCCTCTCTCGATGGTCTATAGGGTAAACTTGGTTGTTCCATTTTGTAATCTTTCAATAAAGGGTATCCAACCCAATCCTCAGGCATTAAAATTCTTTCAAGCCTAGGATGATTTGTAAATTTAATTCCAAACATATCAAATACTTCTCTCTCTTGCCACTCTGCTCCAATGTAAATATCAGATATTGAACTAATTTTTTTATCAGGGTTTAATCTGACATTAACTTCAGATGTATGATTAGTATTATAATTCGTAAACATGTAAGTTAAAACTAAATTATTATCAAAATCTGTTGCGGTGATAAAGTTAAGAAAATCATAGCCTTCAGTTTTTAATTTTTTACTTACTTCATAAATATCTTCGATATTAATGAAATTATCTTGAAATAGTATCTTTTGTTTTTTTACTTTAGGTTCAACAAGAGGAGCACTATTGCAGGATTCTTTATGAAGAGCTTCTTGGCTGACGTTAAACGTTGGATTTGTTTTACCTTTGGAGATAATATTTTGAAGTTCCATAATACCATCTATAAAAGCTTCTGGGGTAGGAGGACATCCAGGGACATATACATCAACAGGTATAATCCAATCAACTCCAGGTACAACACTGTAAATATGTCTATAATGATCTCCAGATATAGCACAACTACCAGCTGCTATGACCCACTTGGGACCTGTCATTTGATCATAAAGAGTTTTAATTCTCTCTCCCATTTTAACAGTTACTGTTCCGGCAACTATCATTAAATCAGCTTGTCTGGGCGAAGCTCTGGTAATCATTCCCATTCTATCAAGGTCAAATCTTGATGAAAAAGTTGCCATCATTTCGATTGCACAACATGCTAAGCCAAAAGATAATGGCCAGAGACTTGATTTAGAAGCCCAATTAAATAAATCTTCGGTTTTTGTGACGAATAGATTTGCACCAGGGAGCTTCATGAATGAGCCAATATCTTTTAAAGATTTAATTACATTTCCCATTTTAAAAACCCTTTTTTGTAAGCATATATCCATCCAAAAAACAGGATTACAACAAATGTGATAAAAGATATATATATAGTTGGAGTTGGTGAACTTAAGCTAAGAATCCAAGGAAAAACAAATACTAATTCTATATCAAATAAAATAAATATTAATGCAATTCTATAATATGAAATTGGAATTTTAGTCCATGAATTTTGTACTCTTGGTTCACCACATTCGTATATAGAATCCGATGTATTATTTGTATAACCAATAATGAATCTTAAAATTTTAGAAGTTGTTATCATTAAAATAGGTAGAGACAAAATTAAGATAAAGACTATTAAAAAAAAAGGGTAATAACTCATATCAACTACTACTATTTTTAACTGAAAATAGCCTAAAAGCAATGAATTTGAATAACTTTAACCACCTAATTGCTTACTTATAATTAAATTATATATATAATCGATAGATTCAGTAATTTCAGAAAAGAAAAAATTTATTAATTCATCTTCTAAATTTTTCGAGTTACCATTATTATCAATATATAAATTTATTTTAACTTTTATTTTATCAATCAATTCTTCCCTTTCATGATCAGAAATAGTCTCAAGCAAAGACTCATCTTGAAGATCAATTTTTAAACTAGAGTATTTTTTTGGTAAAAAGAATAAAGACTTTCATGATTGATTTTTAAATCTTTAACAAATACATCATGGTATATAAATTCTATAGGATTTTTTTTCATGATTTAAATTCGTGTATTTTTGAAACAATCTCAACTAAAAGTTTAATAGTTTTTTCAATATCTTTTACTTTACACACAGAACTTGGACTGTGAAGATATCTAACTGGAACAGATAATACGGTAGCTTTTGAACCTTTGTTAGTAACTTGAAAAGCGGTTGAGTTAGTTCCACCTGCATTTTTTGCAGTTAATTGATAAGGTATTTTCTTTTTTACAGCGAGATTTTCAATAAATTTATTGAACTTCCTATCTGCAATTAAATATTTATCAGAAATTCTAATTTCAGGACCTTTGTCGAGTTTAGCTAAAGACTTATAAGCTGGAACACCAACCAAGTCATTAGATACCGTTCCTTCCAATGCAATAGAGAAGTCTTGGTTTATTTTAGAATTTATTATTCTTGCACCTCTTAATCCCATTTCTTCTTGAACAGATGCAGAAACAAAAAAATTACATTTAATTTTTTTCTTAGCAAGAATTTTTACTGATTCTATTAAAACAAAAAGGCCGACACGATCATCTAGTGCTTTTGATAACACTCTTTGATTGTTAATTTCACATTTCGTTGAAAAAGTTACTTGATCACCAATTTTGATGAGTTTTTTGACAGAACTAACTGAAATTCCGGTATCTATTAGGCAATCCTCTACAGGAGTAGCAGATGAATCAGACTTATTTGAAATGTGAGGAGGGATTGCTGCTACTGTTGCTTCAATATTTTCTTTTCCCCAAATTGTTAATCTTTGACCGTAAAAAAGTTTTGGATCTATTCCACCAAGGGCTATAACTCTGATCATTCCATTCTCTTCAATATGTGAAACAAGAAAACCAACCTCATCCATATGAGCATCTACAAGAATAGAAGGAGCATTTTTAATTTCTTTATTTACTTGATAAATATGATTTCCCATAGGATCGATGTAAGTTGATTCACATAGCTGCGCTATATTTTCATTAACAATTTTTGCGATTTCCTCTTCTACACCTGGTACCCCAGGAGTATCACATAATTTTTTTAATAAATTTAAATCCATAAGGGTATTATATATAAAAAAAATTAAGAAAAAGAGGAATATTTAAAAAAATTAGATATTTTTTATAGAATGGTAAAGGAGTATAAAATATGCCCGGTTTGTAATAGAAAGTTTGATAACAGAAAAAAGTGGAAAAAAATATGGAATCAAGTAATTTATTGCAGTAGAAAATGTAGGAGTATTAAAAAATCAAAATTTTAATTTGTATAAATAATCTTTATAGATTAGATGATAATCTTTTTTTAGATTTTAAAGATTATAAACATGAAGATAAAATTAATATTTTATTTTGGATTCCACAAATTGATGAAGTGGGTTTAAGAAACTTATCTAATAAGCGTTTTGAACTAAAAAAATATTCTGCTGTTTCATTAAGTCATAAATTAATTGATAAGAATATATTTCCAATTATAAATATAGATAAAAGTTTTGAGAATGTTCTAAATTATCAAATTAAATCGCTCAAACCAGATAAATTATTGATTAGAGAACCTATATATGACAATGAAATTAAAATTTTAAATAAAATCGAAAACAGTTTTAAAAGTTTGGAAATTGTCAAAATTCCTCTCCAAAGCCTCATAAATCATAAAGAATTCATAGAGTCATATGGATTCCCTGAAACATTTAGCAAATTTAGAAAAATTGTAGAAAAAAACAATCTAATACTAAATCCCATTGACACAAAAAAGAATTTTATAGATTTTAAAGTTCGCTCAAATCTTAATAAAGAATATGAAAGAATAGTTGATATAGAGAAGTTTTCTATTAAAGATTTTATAAATTATTTAAAAAAACATGTGAAATCATATAAGGAAACAAGAGATCAAATACATGGTCAAAACATATCATCACAATTATCTGTTCCTTTGTCTCTTGGAATTTTATCACCAAGGAGAATAGTTAAGTTAATTAATGAGTATGAAAAAAATGTTTTGTCTAATCAGTCAACCTATTGGTTAAAGTTCGAGCTTTTATGGAGAGAATACTTTAAGTTATTAGGCTTTTATCATGGTTCGAGAATATTTAATCCTAAGGGTATTTCTCAAAATGAAAACGTTATTCAGCACCCAGAAGTTTATGACTGGAGCAAGTTAGAATTCAAGGATGATTTGGTTTTTTCAATTAATGAACAATTAGTAAAAACAGGCTATATAACTAATAGAGCTAGGCAGATTTTTGCAAGTTATTTTATAAATAATCTCAAATTAAGCTGGTTGTCGGGTGCTAGATATTTCAAATCATATTTAATGGATTACGATACAGAGACAAATTATGGAAACTGGATGTATATTGCGGGAGTGGGTACAGATCCTAGAGGGGGAAGAGTTTTCAATTTAGAAAAACAAAAAAACGTGTATGATCCAAATATGGAATATAGAAAAAAATGGCAGATTTAATCACAGGGTATTTCTTTTTATAAAATTTTCAGCTTTGCTAAAGATATTTTCTTTTCTATTCTTATCCATTTTCTCTAAATTTCTAACCATCATTGATAATCTTGGATTTTTTGAAAAAAACGTTTTATTTTTTTGAATAAACCTCCAATATAAACCATCCATGATTTCACACCAATCACCTTTTTTAAAATCCATCATCTTTAAAAAATAATTAGAACCACAAATGTAGGGTTTTGTTGCAAATATTCCTCCTTCACTAAATAGACCCATACTGAAGACATTTGGTTTCATTACCCAGTCATAAGCATCTACAAACATTTCCATGAACCATTTGTAAACTTCCTTAGGTTTAATTTCACATAAATTCATTATATTAGATAAAATCATTAATCTCTCGATATGATGCGACCATCCATTTTTTAAAACGTTTCTAATAGCATGGTCTAATGGTTCTAGACCAGTGGTACCACTGTACCATGTGTCTTTTAGTTTGTTTTCATTGTTAAAAAAGTTTCCTTTTTCCATATCATGTGAAAAATTATCATATATTCCTTTCATGAACTCCCTCCAACCAATTAGTTGCCTTATATAGCCCTCTAAAGAATTCAGTCTAAATTTGTTTTCTAAATCTTTTTTTAATATTTTATTAATGATTTCTTCGGGAGTAATTAAGCCCAAATTAATATAGGGGCTTAAAGCGCTATGAAAAAGTATTTGATTTTTTTGACTGACAAAATCTTCATAATCCCCAAAAAAATTAAGTTTATAATTTATAAAAAAATCTAATTTTTTTTCAATTTCATTCCTATCAGTACTTAGCCAAAAATTAGAGGTATCACCTGGATTATCTTTAAATATTTGATTAACTAGCTTTTCAGTACTTTTAATATGAACATTTTTTTTTGATTTTAAGTCTGTAGGAATGAGAATATCCTTTGGTAATCTTTTTCTATTCTCTTCGTCAAAACTCCATTTACCACCTGTAGGGTTATTATTTTCATCAATTAATATTTTTAAATCTTTCCTTATTTTTTTGTAAAAGTTTGCCATCAGGGGTTTTTTATTTTGTGATAAAAATTCTTTAAAAAATTGTTTATCTTTTATGAACATAGGTGATTTTAATATGTTCCATGTAATTTTATTTTTATTAACAAATTTTCTAAATTTTTTTTCAAAATCATTATCTTGGAATTCAAAAGTCGTAACTGATTGGGACTTATTTTTTAAAATATTTTTTTGTAAAAAATCAAACAGATTACTTTTTAAATTTTTATTATTTAATTCATTGTATTCAACTTTAAAGCCCTTTTTTATAAGATTGTCTTTATATGATCTCATTGATGATAATATGAATTGAATTTTTAATTTATGGTATTTATGTTTCGAGCAAATATTAAAACTTTCAGACATAATAAAAATATTTTTATTTTTAAAATCTTTGATATATTTATTTGGAAAAAGTTGATTCCCCAATAAAAAGAATATGTCCATAAATTTAATATACGGAAAATTTGTAATAAATCTCTAAAAGTTTTATCCAGAGTATTCAACTATATTTCTTTGTGTTTCATATAGTTTAATGGAAATACTAAAGTCAGGATTTATTTCATCCCTTAAAATATTCCAAATTACGACTGCAATGTTCTCAGCAGTAGGAATAAGATTCTTAAATTCTTTTGTATCTAAGTTTAGGTTTTTATGATCGAATCTATCACAAACTTTTTTTTCAATAATCCCGCTTAAATATTTCATATCAATTAAATATCCAGATTCCTTATCTATTTCACCTGTAACGGTAACTTCTAAATCGTAGTTATGCCCGTGATAATTTTTATTATTACATAATCCGTAAAATTCAGCATTTTTCTCTTCACTCCAATCATCATTGTGAAGTCGATGTGCCGCATTAAAATGTGATTTTCTAGTAACTGATATCATCTCTGTAACAATTCAATTTTATAACCATCTGGATCTTCCACAAATGCAAGTATTGAAGTACTTCCTTTCATAGGACCTGGCTCTCTAGTAATTTTACCACCTTTCGTTTTAATTTCATCGCATATTGCAAAAATATTCTCTACTCCCAATGCGATGTGCCCAAAACCCTTACCAATTTCATAATTACTTATACCCCAGTTATAAGTTAGTTCTAAGAAGGGCTCTTTATCATTTTCATCAAAACTCAGAAATGCTAAAGTAAACTCCCCATGCGGATAATCCTTTTTTTTTATTAATTTCATACCTAGTAACTCTGTATAAAATTCAATAGATTTATCTAAATTACCAACTCTAATCATTGTATGTAAATACTTCATTTAGAAATTTTAATTTATTGGATGTATGAAGTAAAGTTATAGAATGGATGAACTGTTTGAATGTAATAAATTATCTAAATCTTATTTAAATAAAAAAGTTTTTGAAAATCTTGAATTAAAAATTAGGAAAAAATCTATTTTCCAAGTTTGTGGCCAAAATGGATCAGGAAAGACTACACTTTTGAAAATTTTATCTGGCCTAGACAAGGATTACAGTGGAACAGTAAATTTTAATAATAAAGAAATTCAAAATATAGAAAATGATTTTTACAAGGATGTATTGTTTTTACCCTCCGTTCCATCATTTTATAATGATTTATCTCTAAGAAAAAATTTAGAATTTTTTTCTAAAATTTATCAAAATAATATAAATTTTAATGATGATTTGATGAACCTCTTAAATCTAAAAAAAATTTTAAATGAAAATATTACAAACTTATCGGATGGTCAAAGGAAAAAAGGCCAGCTATTTTTTGCCATCTCAATTTCTCCTAAGGTTTTAATATTTGATGAACCTTTTAACTTTATTGATGACTCTACACAAGAAATAATTCAGAATTATATTAAAAAAATAAATAATAACAGAGACTCAACGATTATATTTTCGGATAATTCAATAAGAAGTTATCAATTTGAAATTAACAGAAAGGTTGACTTGAAAAATGTTTAGAATAATCATAATTTTTTTAAGTAAAGATTTTTCAATAGAATTCAATGAAAAAATTAATTTCTTTTACACTTTAATACTTCTATCTACTTTTAGTTTAATTTTTACATCTTTTCTTGAAAGTGATTATATTCTATTTTCCTATTTTATGACTTTATTAATTACTAATATGATATTAAGTCAAAGAATTGCTAGAAGTGAATCATCAAATAATCAAGAACTTGTTGCTTATAATCTCCCTATCGATTTATCCGTTTTTTGTATGTCAAAGATACTATTTAATATTTTTATTTATTTATTACAGGCGATACTCCTTGTATTGTTTTATAATCTATTTTCTCAAAATTATAAAATTGATATATCTACAAGTTTTATTTTGTTTACATTAGTTTATGCAATTGGTCTTGCATGTCTATTAACAACATTTTCTTTAATGCTAGAAAGGATTAAGTCTGAAGGACAATTTATGTTTATTTCTATTTATCCATTAGTTCTACCTTTTCTTTTTCTTTCTTTTAATTCTTTGGATAATCTTTTTTTAGTTTCATATGAAGATCTTATTAATTCTTTCAATTTTCAAGTATTATTAGCTTTCGATATACTTATGTTTGTAATTTGTCCAATTTTATTTAGTTATGCTATAAGAAGGTAAATTTATGTATCAAAAATTAATTTATTTTTTATTATTTATAACAATGCCTGTTGCGATATATATGAATTATTTATATGCTCCGACTGAAAGGATAATGGGAGATATACAAAGAATTTTTTACTTTCACATGGGATATGTTCTTGTTTTTACTTTTGCATTTTCTGTAAATCTTTATTATTCAGTTAGATTTTTACTAACTTCAAATATAAACTTTTCACATAAGGCTTACTGTCATGCTGAAATTGGTGTCCTTTTTACTTTTTTAACAATAGTTTCGGGAATGTTTTGGGCAAAACCTGTTTGGGGAACATGGTGGACATGGGATCCTCAGTTGACTACAACCTTTGTTTTATTGGTTTTATATGGAAGTTACTTATTTTTTTATAAGTTCTCAATTAAATCAAATACACCAAAATATGCTGCTGTTTTTGCGATAATTAGTTTTATCGATTTACCAATTGTTTATATATCGGTTCGTGTGATGCGAGGTATATCCCCAGTTGTTTTCGGAGGAGAGGGTGGAGGTATATCTGATAAAATGATGGACACCTTATTAATCACTTTATTTGCCTTTTATTTGTTATATTTAGTAATATTAGATCTCAGATTAAAACTAGATAAATATTGAATGATAGTTAAAATATTAAGATGGTTGTTGTCATTGATTCGCTCAAATACTTGTTTTACTCCCAAATTGCGTGTTGGTTTTTAATTTTTGCCTATATTTTTTACATTAATAGTAAAATAAATAAACAAAAGGATAAGTAGACCTTTCATGAGACCGAAAACAAAACTTAAAATTGTAGCTATTTTCATAATTGCTTTTTTCTCTTTTTTAATTTTTAAAGCTGTAGATTCATCTTTAGTTTATTATCTAACAGTTAACGAAGTTCTCTCAGAAAAAGATAAAAGACCCAGGTATAAGCAATTAAGAGTCCTAGGAATAGTTAAAGCTGGATCGATATTAAAAAATTCGGATGGTTCAATCGAATTTGTAATTGAAGATTCAGGTAAAAGTTTACTAGTAAAATATAAAGGAGTGATTCCAGATATTTTCAAAGATGGTGTGGAGGCTGTTGTGGAAGGAGACTTAAGGGGTTCAGTCTTTAATGCGGACAAATTATTCGCAAAATGTCCTACTAAATATGAAGATGAAAAATATGACAAGGAGTCAATTTGATAAATTTATTAGGAGACAATGTTTTATTTATATCTTTCTTGTTCATTCTAATATCGTTTATTTTTTATTGGATTGCATTTGTAAAAAAAAATGATCTTTTTGTTGAACTTGGTAGAAGATCTTTATTAGTAACCACTATTTTATTAAGTATTAGCATTATCTTGCTTGAATACCTATTAATCACCAAAGATTATTCAAATTTGTATGTTGTTAAAAATGTAAGTAATGATCTTGAACCTTTATATTCTGCAACTTCGTTATGGGCTGGACAGGCAGGATCTTTATTATTATGGACTTGGATTTTATCAATTTATATATACATATCAAAAAAAAATTCATATAATAAACTTCTTCCTACTTCCAGAATAATAGGTACATTTACGATTTTATTTTTTATTTTTTTAATTTCTTTTATTGAAAATCCTTTTGAAACCACAGATGTAAATTTTAATAATGGTAGAGGGTTAAATCCAATTCTTCAGAATATTTATATGTCCATACATCCTCTATCTCTTTATATTGGTTATATTGGAATAACAGTTCCTTTTTGTTTTGGTATGGCATCCATATTTTCTAAAGATAAATCAAATCAGTGGATAACTTTATCTAAAAAGTGGGTTTATTTTTCCTGGACTTTTTTATCTATTGGCCTACTTTTAGGTTCCAGATGGGCTTATTTAGAGCTGGGGTGGGGTGGCTACTGGGCATGGGACCCTGTAGAAAATGTAGCTTTAATGCCTTGGCTTTTATTAACTGCTTTTTTACATTCATCATATGCACAGGAGTCTAAAAATGTTTTGAGAAAATGGAATTTATTATTAATTTTTTTATCTTTCTTCCTTTCAATTTTTGGAACCTTTATAACAAGAAGTGGACTGATATCTTCGGTCCATTCATTTGCACAATCAAGCATAGGGGATTATTTTCTGATTTTTATTATTACAATACTTTTTATATCCGGATACTTATATTATAAAAATAGAATATATATTGGTTCTGACGAAGAAATTAAATCTTTGTCATCAAAAGAGAATTTTTTTGTTTTGAATAATATTCTTTTTTTAGTTATAACTGTCACCGTTTTTTTAGGAACTACATTTCCAATAATCTCAGAATTTTTTACTGGTAAAAGAATTTTAGTTGGTCCTAGTTTCTATGATTTAGTTAATTTTCCAAATGTATTATTACTTTTACTTTTAATGTCTATGGCACCTTTTTTGCCATGGAAAAGAGGAAGAATTGACCTGATTTTTAAATATCTGAGAGTTCCTTTTCTAATGGCTCTGGGAATTTCTAGCATTATTTATTTATATTTTAATTCATTGAATGTTTTTTTAGTTTTTTTTATTTCTCTTCTTGTTTTATTGTCAATCTTTAAAGAATTCATATCTGATATTAAAATTCAAAATTCTTTCAAAATTAAATTTAGAAGATATTGTTCATTTCTTGTTCACACAGGTGTTGTAATTATGATTATGGGTGTTTCTTTTTCATCTAATTTTGAAAATAAGTTTGATTTAACTATATCAAAAGGTGAAAAGATAACAGTGAATAATTTATCTTTAAAATTATTGAATATTTATGAAAAGGAAACTGACGCCAAAGAGATTTTAGGTGCAAATTTATTAATAAAAACAAAAAATGATGAATTCTTACTTAAACCAGAACAAAATTTATATAAATATGAAGGTAATAGAGAAATTAATAAAGAAACAGAAGTTGCAATTTATTCTTCTTTTCTTATGGACTATTATCTTATTTTAATTGATAAAAATTCTGATAATCAATTAAATTTAAAATTGTATATAAATCCTCTTGTTTCTTTTTTGTGGTTGGGCTGTCTCATATCTATTGTTGGAGGTTTTTTGTTAATCTTTAGGAGAGTCAAGAATGCTTGAAGTTATTTTGCCACTACTTGTTCTATTAATTTGTTCTATTTTTGTATTAATACCTATTTTTAATAATAAGAAAAAACTAAATAATTTTGACTGGAACTCTGATAATGATTAGATTCTCATTGTTAATTTTAATACTAATATTTTGTTTGATTAATAATTCTTTTTCAAATCAATCAGAAGGTGAGAAATTGTTTGTACAAAAAAAATGTATTACCTGTCATGTTGTTGGAAGAGGTAGATTTGTTGGTCCAGACTTATGGAACGTATCAGACAGATATTCTAAAAGTGACTTAATTAAGTGGATAAACAATCCAGAAAATATTTACGAAAAATATGGAAAAAAACCTTATAATCAAGGATATCCTCCAATGCCAAATATGAATGTTAGTACTTCCGAATCATTGAAAATTATTTCCTATTTAAAATCACTAAAGAAAAATATTTCAAAAGAATCCACCGTAAGCTTGAAGGGAAAAATAAATAATTTTTCAAATGATTTAAATAAAGAATATGAAGTTAATATTGAGTCTGTAATGGCTGATAAAGTTTTAAAGTCAGATTTAGTAAAAACAAAAGATGGCTTTTTTAATATTAAAGATTTAAAAGGAAACATTGCATATAGAGTTAAAATTTTTCATGACGGTATAGAATATTCAACGGATAAATTCTATTATATGCCTGATGAAATGAATAAAGATATTGATTTAACAGTTTATGATGCATCTCAGGATAAAAAATCAATAAAAATTTCTTCCGCACACTTAGTTGTTAGTTATGATGAGGATAGCGATAATTTACTTTTTGCTGAAATTTATAATGTGATTAATATCTCTAAAGAAATATATATTGGTTATAACAGTAGGTTGGAACAAGCTAGAAAAATAATTCAATTTTCAAAATTTAAAAACATCGAAAACTTGGCATTTCCACATAGAAGTCAAGATACTTTATTGGTTGAGGATGACAAGATCATTGAATCAATACCTTTACCACCTGGCCCACGAAGAATAGTTTTTACTTATAATAAGCCTATGGATTTTTTTAATACTAAATTAGAGAAAAACTTTATAAATAAAATTGATTTACTAACAATAATAGTTCCTGAGAGTAAAATTAAATTAAAAATAAAAGATTTTGAATTTACAAAAAAAATGTCTCAAATTGATGAACTTAGTAAAGAATCTTACATGACTTATAGTTTAAAGGATGTAAATCAAGGAAAGAAGCTGACTCTGATTTTTAACAAAAATATAAATCAATTTTTAAGTCCTAGAATTATAGTATTTTTGTCTTTCTTATTTATTAGTTTTGTGATTATATATATTATTTTAAAGAAGGGCCTACTGAGAACTAAAAAGTGAAACAATGCCAACGGCGAGTATATTTGCTGTATGACATCTTAATATATTATTTCCCAAAGAAAATGATTCAAAATGATTTTTTTCAGCAATTTTTATTTCGTTCTCACTAAATCCACCTTCAGGACCAATAATTAAATTAAAAATATTATTAGATTTAATTTCATTCAGAGTTAATAAATCTTTTGAATTCTCATAAAAAATAATATTTTTACCAATTAAATTTTCATTAAAAATATCTTTAAAATAAATAGGCTCTCTTATTTGCATCAAATCATTTCTTCCACACTGTTCGGAAGAATTTTTTATTATTTCTAACCATCTTGATTTTATATTGATTGATTTTTTAATTGTTCTTTCAGAAATTACAGGAGTAAAAGTTACAACATTGAGTTCAACATTCTTTTCTATAATATCATCAATCTGATTTCCCTTAGGCAAACATTGATAAACATTTATTTTTATTTTCAAATCAGATTTTTTCTTATTTTTATACATTACTTTTATTTCAGCGTTTTCTTTATATATTTTTTGGATATTACAGAAATATTCATTTTCTTTGATATCAAATAGATAAAGATTGTCATTTTTCTTCATCTTTAAGACTCTTATAATGTGATGATATAATTCTTTATCTAATTCTATGATTTCATTTTCAATCAAAATTCCATTATAAAAGAATCTTTTCACTATGACTTAATTACCTCATTAATTAGAGATTTTATTGTAAATTCTTTAGCAATTTTATTAGGTCTTAAATTATATTTCTTTAATGTATTTGCAGTGATTGGACCTATACAAAAAAATTTAATTTTTTTATTTCTTTTTAAAGTTTTTGAATCAATAAACTTAAAAAAATTATCAACAGTTGACGAACTCGTAAAAGTAACACCAAAAATATTTTCGTTCATAATTCTATCTCTTATATTGTTTTTTAATTTTTTAGATGGAAGAATAGATTTATAAATTTTCATCTCATCAACCTTGTTATCCATTTTTCTTAATTCTTCAATTAATAATTCTCGAGACTTTGCGGCTCTTGGAATTAATATTTTATTTTTTTTAACTTTTTGATTTTTGAACTCTTTTATTAAAGATTCAGCAATAAATTTTGTTGGAATTAAATCCACTTTTAAACCATATCTTTTAACACTTCTTGCAGTTTCACTTCCAATTGTAGCAATTTTAGTTTTTCCCAACTTTCTAATATCATGATGAAATTTAATAAATCTAGAGAAAAATTCTTCAACTCCATTAACACTTGTAAAAACAAGCCAATCATAATTTGTTGAATTTTTTATATATATCTCATTTTTCTTATTATAAATAGGTTTAATTTCTATTGATGGAATTTCAATAGCTTCTCCTCCTAAATCAAATATTTGTTCCACTAAATTACTGGCATCTTTCCTTGCACGGGTAACAACAATTGATTTTCCAAAAAGTGGTTTCTTTTCAAACCACCTAAGATTTTTTCTATATTTACAAACATCACCTATCACAATAACTGCAGGTGATTTAATGTTTTTTTGTTTAATTAAAGAAAAAATATTACTTAGATTTCCTTCAACGGTTTTTTGCATGGAATGGGTACCCCATTGAATAACTGCTATTTTTGAATTTTTATCTATACCGTTTTCTATTAATTTTTCTATATTGGATTTTAAATTTTTAGTTCCCATTAAGAAGATTATTGATTTGAAAGCGGCAATCGCTTTCCAATTTAAATTACTTTTATTTTTTTCAGGGTCTTCATGACCTGTAACAATACAAAATGAACTTGTTGAGTCTCTATGTGAAATCGGTATACCGGCATATGCTGGAACAGCTATTGCAGATGTTATTCCAGGAACTATTTCAAAATTGATTTTATTCTTTTTTAAATATTCGGCTTCTTCTCCTCCTCTGCCGAATAATAAAGGATCACCACCTTTGAGTCTAACAATATTCTTATATTTTTGTTTTGCAAGTGAAACTAATTTTTTGTTTATTTGAGCTTGACTCATGGCTTTAAACCCAAGTCTTTTACCGGCATTAATTAATTTGCAATTATTATTAGCCTTATTGAGAAAGATTGGATTAGAAAGATAATCATATACAATTACATCTGCTATTTTTAATAATTTCTCACCTTTAACGGTTATTAATCCAGGATCTCCGGGCCCAGCACCAACTAAAAAAACAGTTGTCTTCATATTATGAAAGCAAACCAAAAAGATTCTTAAAAGTCAATTATTAAGATTTCCGTTACAATATATATATGCCTGATTTTAAAATAAAAGTTGATTATAAACCACAAGGTGATCAGCCCAATTCAATTAAAGAATTATCGAATAATATTATAAGTGGTAAAAAGTCTCAGACTCTATTAGGTGTAACTGGAAGTGGTAAAACCTTTACTATCGCAAATACTATTATGAATGTCTCCAAACCAACATTGATAATGGCTCATAATAAAACTTTGGCTGCTCAACTATATGAAGAATTTAAAGAAATTTTTCCTGAAAATGAAGTTCATTATTTTGTTAGTTATTACGATTATTATCAACCAGAGGCATATATTCCATCATCAAATACATATATAGCTAAAGATTCAAAAATTAATGAACAAATAGACCAATTAAGACATGCGGCTACGAGTGCACTTTTTGATAAAGAAGATGTGATAATTGTATCAAGTGTATCCTGTATATATGGAATTGGTTCACCTAAAGAATACTATGAAATGATTACAACTTTAAAAAAAGGGGATAAAGTCTCTAGAGATGAATTTTTGAATAAATTAACAGAAGTTCAATACGAAAGAACTAGAGTTGAACTCAATAGAGGTAGTTTTCGTGCAATAGGTAATTATGTAGATGTTCAACCATCAAATATGGAAGATATTGG
>MDTA01142488.1_pt1 | contig 23722 bp, 24 predicted proteins | sample 811151 | NCBI WGS metagenome assembly MDTA01 (sample SAMN05326648, study PRJNA326480) | marine metagenome | isolation source: seawater | place: Indian Ocean: South | collected 2010
CTAATTTTATTTTTTTTTATTTATAAACTAAAATAGTACATTTCATTAAAAATTTTAAAATTTTAAAATTAATTTATAAAAATAAAAATAAATTAAGAAATGTACTATTTACAATCACCTTTAGAAAAAACTTTTGATATATCAATATCTGGGTTTTCTATTTTTATTGTTTCATATAAATCATTAATTAATATACTATATTTATGATTATTTGGATTTGTATTACATAATTCTTTTTTTATACGTTTTTCTCTTCTTTTTAAAGGAGGAACATAGTTTTTATTATTTTTTTTATCATTTAAATCAAATATAATCGCATTTAATAAATCATTTGTAATACATATATTTTTATCTTTTTTTTTCCAACATATTTTATTATTAATTTTAATATCTTCAAAAACACTTTTATTTTTTTCACCTCCATTGATTCCATCTTTACCCTTTATACCTGTATTTCCTACTTCACCTGGTTCTCCTTGAATACCTGGTTCACCATCATCTCCCTTATCTCCTTTTTCACATTTACCACATGGTGCTGTTAGACCAACATTTCCTTCTAATCCATTTGGAACTTTTATTATAATTGGTTTAATTTTACTTGCTTCTGTATCATCTGGTGGAAAATAAGAACCTAGAATATCATCATTACTATAAGAACTAATTGGAATATTTACACTTTTATTATCAATATTATAATCTATTTTAGAATCTATATTAACATCTTCTTTAACAAATATAATTGGACCAACTAAACCTTCATTCCCTTTTATACCATCTGGAACATTTATATAAAGTTTTTCATTATTTGCCGCTTCTCCATCAGGTTGATATCTACCTAATTCAATACCATTTTTATTTTGAAAAATAATAGGACCACTTTCAATACCATCATCACCTCTATTACCAATATTATCAAGAATACCATCAGACCCTTTATCACCTTTTTCTCCAGATAATCCCTTTACCCCTTTTTTTCCAATTCTATATTCAATCTTTTCTAAATTAGCTTTTATTGCAGATTCAATATCAGATTCAATATTATCAAGATTATTAAAATTATCAATTATATATTTTTTATTAATAATAATAAATATTATAATTATAATTATAATAAATATAAGTGTAATATTTATTATATTCATATTTACCTTATAAATTAAAAATATAATATTATAAAAATAATTTAATTACTAATTAATTTTTTTATATTATCACTATTAATACAATTATTTTCATTATCAATACATAAGTAATTTTTAAATATAGTTTTATTATTATTTATATATAAATTTTCATCATTATTACCAATAATTAAATTATAAGGAATTAAGTTTTTTTTCTCTTTACTTGAATTATTATTAATTAATAATAAATTATCATTTATATTTTTTTCTATATTTCCAATATCTCCTTTTATATAAGTAATATCCCCTTTATCTCCTTTATCTCCTTTATCTCCTTTATCTCCTTTTAAACCCTTTGGACCTTTTAAACCGATATCTCCATTATCTCCTTTTTCTCCTTTATTACCAATAATTCCTTTTAAACCTCTATCGCCATTATCACCTTTTTTACCAATATCTCCTTTATACCCTTTATTTCCTTTATTTCCATCTTCTCCTTTATCCCCTCTATCTCCTTTATTACCTTTATATCCCTTATCACCTTTATCTCCTTTATCACCAAAAGGTCCTTTAATTCCTTTTATAGAAATATTAGAATTTTCCCCTTTTTCTCCTTTTTCACCATTATCTCCTTTATCACCTTTAAGACCTTTTGGTTGTAATGGTAAATATATTTCTTTATTATTTTTATTATTTTTATATTCACCTAAATATTTTGCATTATTATCATCACTATATATATAAAATTTTACTTTATATTTATTTTGAACTTTAAAATTTTCAAGTTTATATTTATAATGATATAAGTATAAACTTAAAAAAATTAATAATGAAATAAATATTAAACCAAATAATATTATTAAATTATTCATATTTAATAATTATAATTATTTTATTTTATAAATTTCTAATTTTACTTAAATCACTTGCTGTAATACATGAATTTAAATTTGTACCAAAACAAATTTTATTTTTAAAAATAGTTTTATTTGATTTAATATTTAATGTATCTCCATCAATTTTTAAATCACCGGTTCTTTTATTTTTATTAATACTTTTTAAAAATATATTACCTTCGCATTTACCTGTATCTCCTTTTGGACCTTTACATATTTGTTTATCCCCTTTTTCTCCCTTATCACCTTTATCACCCTTATCTCCTTTATCTCCTGTTTTACCAATATCACCTTTATCACCTTTATCACCTTTTAAACCTCTTGGACCTATATTACCTTTAGAACCTCTATCCCCTTTATCACCCTTATCACCTTTATCTCCTTTTTCACCCTTTGGTCCTTTATCACCTTTTTCACCATTATCTCCTTTATCACCCTTTTCACCTCTATCTCCTTTATCTCCTTTTGAACCTCTATCACCTTTTTCACCTATGGGACCTCTTAAATTATCTCCTTTATCACCCTTTTCACCTCTATCTCCTTTTTCACCTTTTTCACCTTTTTCACCTTTTGGTATTTTTATTATATTTTCTATAATATTTTTTGAAATAATATCATCATTTGTATAATTTGGATATTTACCTAATATATCAAATGTTTTAGAATCAACAAATTTAATATAACTATTATCAAAATATTCTGTTATTTTATTTTCAATATAGTAAGTTTTTATAATAATAGTTATTATAAATATAATAATAAAGCTTGATATCACAAAATCAATTAATTCCATTTAATTATTAATAATATTAAATAAATAAATATTTTATTTTTATAATATATAATATTAGAATATATAATTTTAAATGTATAATTATACTAACTATATAATATATATAATAATATTATTATTAATAATATACATATTATATTATATCTATATTAAAAATATTAATATTGAAAATTTTTCTAGTTCTCAATGTAATCTTGAACCAAATAGAATATTAGATCAAGATAATTGGTTTACTAAATTAAAAGAAGATATATGTGATTTATACGCTGATCAAGAAGTAGTTAAAGAAAATAATACTTATACAAAACAACAACATAAATCATTTTGTAGTATGAAATTATTGCCAAATTTAATAGAAGAAAAAGATAATAATGGTGCAACTATATCACAGGGTTTATCATCTATAAGTAATACATTAGAAATAAGTATAAAACATATAGAATTACTAAAATATATAATAAATTCTAAATATAGTATAAATTGTGAAGTACCCGCATATCCATTAACTTGGATAAAAATAAATGATGATATAACTAATGAACCTAATCAAAATTTAATATTATTAGAAAATAATTCTATTGAAGATTTCATTAAAAGTTATTTTGGAAATGAAGAAATAAATATAGAAACACAACAAGAATACGATAATTTTAATATCAAAGATTTACGTATTAATCATTATATTCAATTTAATGATCATAATAATAATATACTTAAATATAAACCTAAAATGAGTCAAATTGAATATGATTATTTTATTAAATTAGGTAATTCTGATGATGAATACGTTTTAAATAAAGAAACAGAAGATAATTTATGTTTAACTAATAATTATTGTAATAAAAATGATGATAAATGTATTAAAAATTCAGATAAAAATCAATATATTTTAAATAATAGTTTAAAATTTATGAGATGGACTCAATCAACTGATGAAAATTTAGAATATTCTATAAAAGCTATTAAAGTTATTTCTGAAGAATTAGATAAAACTAAACACGATGAATTAGTTGAATTAGCTAGAAAATATAACTTTTCAAAATTTGATCTTTCATCATTATCACAAGAAAAATATAATGAATATTTTGATTTATTTGATGATGATAAAAATAAAAATAAAAAAATATATATACAATTAAGAGATACAAAATCACCTGATCCAACAAAAGGAATTTATTATTATGAACCTAAACCTATATTTTATGATACAAATTATTTAGGTAAATATATTAATGAATTTAATACTAATTTTATAGTTAGTATTAATGAAAAATTAAAAGAAGATGATGGTACAAATGCTAATCCATGTGTTATAGATAAAAATGCTAGTGTATCTATATCACAAAGAAATAAGTTTGATTTAAAAGAATATTTAGAAGACGAAACTTTATTAAAAGGTAATAATTTTACAAAATATGGTGAAATAGAAGAAATAAAAGAAAACGATAATATAACAGGTCCACCTGATGAAAGATATAGTCGTTTAAGAACTTATATAGATTATAAAAATAATATAGTTGATTTAAAAGAAGATTGTGAATACTATAAATCAAATGTACAAGATCCACAAAAAAATAAATTACCTACTGTAGGTCATTTTGAGACAATGTATAATGATAATTTAGTAAAATGGGCTAAAAATACAGATATTGATTTAGATAATTTAACAGAAGATAGTAAATTACATCATATACAAAATAAACATGTTATAACATTACAAAAAAATATAGATGATGAAATATCTAATTGTAGATATACAAACGATGATGTTAATAGTTGGAATGATACACAAAAAATTGATTATATTACTAATGATAATAGTTATAAATATGGTATAATAAGAGATGAAAATGCAGATAAATCTCATACTGGTGGATTTATTAATAATGAAACAGCAATGGAGGAATATATGATTGAAAAAGAAAAATGTAAAAGTATTAAAGATTCAATGTCAGGAATACATGATATTATTTTTAGTGAGAATGGTTTTTATGGTAGAATTGATAATACATTGACATTTGATGATAATTTAACAGACGAACAAATATTATCATCAACACATTTACATAATTCACAATATCCATTTATTGAAAATGATTATGCTAGAAAAACTATAAATAAAGTATGTTTTGCTGAAAGTTTAACAGATAATGGTATTAAAATATATGGAGAAATAGGAAATACTGAAGGTAAATATGGTAAAATAGGAGATAATTGTAATCAATATATTAAAAGCGAAAAATGTTCGGATAAACTTCAAGAAATAAATAGAAAAATAACAAATAGTTTATCTGAAGGTTCAAATAAAAAATTAAATAAAACTTGGGATAATATAGAAAATAAAGAATTATGTTATTGGAACAAAATAAAAGAATTAACAAATAGTGAAAAAAATAATTTAGATCAAAATTATAGATCTTGTTTAAATAATTTATTAGAAGCGGGATATGATAATGAAATACACGATTATACAAATCCACCAATATATAATAATGAATTAACAAAGAAAACATATATTGAAAGAAGTAAATTTATATGGATAGAAGGATTTGTAGAAAATATGGGATCTAAAATAGATGTATCTAATATAATACCTGAAAGTATTAAAAAAAGAATTAAAAATGATATTGAAGAAACTGATGAGGATAATAATGGTTTACTAATTGGAGGATTTTCTAAAATAACTGAAAAACAATGGAAAGAATTATTAAATAATAATCATTATAAATTAAGTGAAAATGATATAGAAAATATATATTTTATATATAATAATAAATATTATATACCAAGAAATACTGATATTTATTGGAAAGGTATATATAATAAATATAATAGTAGATATGAAACTAAAGTATTAGAACAAAAAAATTATTTACATTCTAATTATCAAGATTGTTCAGTACCTGATAATTATTTAAAAGATGGTGAACAATGTACAACTGATAATAATATGTGTTTACATAAAGATAATAAAACACAAACACAATTAAATAATGATATAACAGATATACCAAATACAGAGTGGTATAATAATTTATTAAATGAAGGTAGTAATTATGCTAAAAATAATTTTAAAGGAATATATTATAATACTACATTAGGTCCACAATGCGAACAATGTACAGATATAAATAATACTCAACCATATAATTATATTCCACAAACAGAACAAAATGGATACTGTAATACTGATAATACAAAAATTTGTTCTGATAAAGATCAAGAAACATTAAATAATAATAGTAGTGCAGCATATGACTGGATGATTGATTATGAAAACAAATGTAGATCTATGAATGAAATAAGTTGTATAAGACAAAAAGATTTATTATAATTAATTATTTTGTCTAATTTATTTTTATATAACATTATTAGAGAATAAATATAATTTTATATTAATAATGTATAATAATAATTCAATATATATATATTTATTAATATTTATATTATTATTTATAATAATTTATTATATTTATAATAAAAATATTGAAAATTTTACTGTACAAGCATTAGATTATGACCTTGATGTAAAATGTGCAAAAGATAAAATATATTACGATTTTTGTTTAAGTGAATTAGGTGTATGTCCAAATTATTATTCGGATGATCCCCAGTGTCCTCGTATATGTAAAATACTTGTAGCAATAACTTTATTTTCAGATTCTGCTGCGGAAAATTTATTAAAAGACTATAACTCTATAAATAATTATAATAGAAGTTTAAGTGAAATACAAAAAAATATGGAATATATTAATAATAATAATTTTGATATTAAAGAAGGTTTAAAAGATGAATTCTTAATTGAATCTAAAAATAATTTAAGTCCATTATTATGGATTAATTTAGGTTCAAAAAAACCTAACGATAAATATGTTAAAAAATTAGAAGATATGGATATAAATGTTATATTAATATTAAAACAAATATTAAAAGAAAAAACATTAAATGATATTAATAAATCATTAATTGAAATAGAATTACCTTATTTATATGATAAAATAAATAATTCTGATTTAAGTGATACATTAAAAACTATGATAACAAATGATAATCAATATAATAAATTAAAAAAAACACACAATTATTTTACTGGAAATTTTTTTGATTTATATTTAACTAATCATAAAAGAGTTCCTATATTTGAAATTGATTATGGTAATGAAAAAAGATATTTTGCACCAATTATGATTGATATTTGTGATTTAGTAGAAAAACAAAATAATGAAATAAGTAAAAGAGAATCAGATGGATATATTAAACAAGATTATTTAGAAAATGGAAATAAAAAATATATAACTAATTCTGAATTAAAAACAACTTGTAGTGAAAATTATAATAAAATAGGTAATAATAGTGAACAATATACTAAATATATAAATTATAAAGATATATTAGGTTCTAATATTAATACTACTGAAGATTCTAATATTAATATTACTGAATTAGTAAATATATTTAAAGATTTATTTTTAAATAATAGAGGAATATTATTAGATAGAGGTACTTTACCTTCTGTTGATGTAATTGAAAATAAAATAAAAGATTTATTAACAAATAGAATTGATATTAATAGTAAAAAATATATAACAAATGAAGAATTTGATGATATAAAACAAGAATTAGAAACATGGAAAACAAATTATTTAGCAACTTTAAATCCTGATAGTTTATGTCAATATAAATATACTGAATTAGAAGATGCAATCGTTAATAATAAAATATTATTATTTAATGGTAAAGAATATGGAAAAATAGCAGAAAAAAATGATCAAGATGTAAAAGATAGTTCTATATACAATGAAGATGATAATCAATTATATGTTCTTAATAGTCATGTTAATACTAAAAAACAATTAGTAAAAGATGAAGAAGATAATTGTTTAGTAAGAAAAACTGATACTTTAATACCAGATAAATGGATAGCAAACCCTAATTTAGAAATAAATGATAATGGAACAATATGGTCTAAAAAATGTGATGATAATACAACATGTATGCCAGATGATTATGTAGAAGTAGATAAATATTTAATAAAGAAAGAAGAATTAAATGGAGTTATTCAAAATTGTAATATTAAAAAAAATGAAAGATGGGGATTACAAAAAGAAGTTGAAAAAGAAAATGGTGAAAAAATAAAACTAGGAAGAATAGGTACAACTTACCAACATTATAAACAATATTCAGATCACATCGATGACATTGCTAATATTAAAGAAAAAGAAGATAATTGTCATTATTTTGAAAGTGACATTATAGGTAATAAAGTAAATATTATAAATACAAAAGATAATATTAATGTATGGTATGGTAAACATGGAAATGCTGACGATAATTATATGAATACTGGTGATTTTGATAACAAATTAAATACTGATTGTATGATATTAAATAGTGAATGGGATGATACTAATAATAGAACAACAACAGGATATGGTTTAATAGGTAATGATAAAGGAAAATATGGAATGATAACAAATTTAGATTTTGATACAAGAAATAATGATAAATATATAACAAATGCAAAATGTATTGAAGATATAAATAGAAAAAGATTTGAACATGAACAGAATTTTACAGATTCACCAAATAATGATTTAATTAATAATAGAAAAGAACAAATTAAAACACTTGCATATAGTAATAATGAATCTACATTAAATAATTTAAGTAATATAAATAATTTAAATGATTTATATGGAAAATGTATACAACAACATACACCTGATGGTGTAACTGAAGAACCTGTTATATCAACTAGTGAATTTAATAATAGAATTACAGCAAATAGAGATAATAAATCAGATTGGTGGTATCAAAATGCTATAAATACAGCAGTTTCTGATGTTAATAATGAATATAAAAATAAAAAATATAGTGCTGGTATTAAAGAAAATCAAACATGTCCACCTGATAATGAAGTTTGGTTATTACCAAATACTTGTACGAAAGATGATCATATGTGTAGACCAAAAGATAATACTGTATCAATGAATAGTTATAATACAGCAATACAAGCTGAAAAAGACAGATTAAATTATATTACAGATCTACCTTGTGATAATATAGAATATAATAATGGTGCAAATAAAATGACTGCAATAGTAAGAAAAGGATTTGATGATAATGTAGATAATTATGCAAATAAATATGATGATGGAACAACAATGTGTAATAAAAATACAAATAAACCAAATAATTATAAAGAACCAGGAACAGATAGTGTATGTATTGATGGTCAATTTTGTACAACAAATACAAAAACACATAATGAATTTGTTAATAAATATAGTATAGAAAAAGAAAGAGAAACTTGTAATGAACTAAATAGAAATATTTGTTCTGCATATGAATTACCAATACAATCAAATAATATTACAGATTTACCAATAGAAGTAATAAATCCAATAGAAAATACTTTACCACCATTATTTACATATGGACAAATAGATGATATAACTAAACCACCTAATTATTCACAAATTTAATTATAAATAAAAATTTTTTTTATAAATTTAATAAATAAAAATTAGATATAAAAATATAACTATAACAATAAAGAGATGATATATGAATCATATTTCAATAATTTATGTGGTATAATAATACCACATGCAGGTAAAGAATATGCTGGTAAATGTAGAGAAAGTGTATTTAAAAATGTAAATGAAAAAATAAATACTGAATATATAATATATATATCAGCATTACATAATATAAAAGAAAAAGAAAATAGAATACACATATTAGAATATGAACAAGAACATATAGATTATTTTAACAGAGGGAATATAAATAATTATATATTAAATAAAGATGATTTTACAGAAGAAGTTAAAAAAGAACATTCATATAAATGGGTAAAAGAAGAATTAAAAGAAACTTTTAAAAATGCTAAAATATTAGTTGTATGTCCTACACCATATAGTGATTTAAAAAGTCTAGCTAATGATATAATAAGTTATATATTTAAGAAAAAAAATGAACATAAAAAAATATTAATAATAGCAACTACTGATCTAATACATTATGGTAATCGATTTAATAATAATATTTTATTAAATTATCCAGAACAATTAGATAAATGGCGAAAAGAAGAAAATATAATAGAAAATATGTTAAATAATAATTATCAAGAAATAGATAAAGAATTAATATGTGGTCCATATGCTATTAAAACATTTTTGTATATATCAAATTATTTTAAATGGAATAGTCGTGTAATTGATTATTATGATTCAAGTAATTATAATAAAAATTTATTAGAAAAATATAGTATAAATTTAGAAAAAAAAGATAAAGAATTTGTATCATATGTATCAATAGTATATGGAGATTTTGAAAATGATAATATATTATTACCTATAGATATAATATTAGCATTTGTAGTAATAAAAACAATAATTACATTAAAATTATTAAATATAGAAATAAAAGATATAAGATTACCAAAATGGAATAAATTTAATGAAATGACAAATGGAATATTTATATCAACACAAATAAATAATAAAACAAATTCATGTACTGGAATATTTGAATTAGAAGAAAATAATATAAATAGTTCATTAAAAATAACAAAAATAGCAGAAAAAAGTATTGAGGATTCAATAAATAGATGGAATAATCCAATTAAAATAGATGATATAGATAAATATATAATTAAAATAGAAATAATAGATAATTTAAAAGATTGGAAAGAATATAATTCAGATGAAATAATTAAAAACTTTAATTTATCAGAATCAAATGGAATATTTTTAAAATTATATAATAATAATAATGCAACATATTTACCAGTAGTAGCAATAGAAAATAAAGATATATGGAGTGTAGAAGATTATATGAATAATTTAAGTATAAAAGCGGGTGGAAATAAAGATGATTGGAAAATAAAAGGAAGTAAAATAAAAAAATATAATAGTGTTAGTTTTAAATATATAAATGAAACGAATACAATAACAGTATTATAAATTAGAAAATAATTCAATATATTTAACAATATTATGACTTTTAAATGTGTAATCAATTTTACATAAATAAATAAATAGTCTTTTAATAGCAATATATGCTTTATTAGGTTTAATATAAATTTTATCATCTTTAAAAAATATACTTGAACATACATGTAGATAATAACCATTTAATGGTAATTTTGGAACAGGATCACCTGAAATAACAATACGATGTGTTGAAATATTAAATGAATTATATAAATTAACGAAATTTTTATCACCAATTCTAGGAGAACCAAAAGTAACACAAATAACATTTTTATTATGAATAAAAGGTTTATCAACAATATCAAAAGCACAAATATTTGCTAAGGCACCACCTAAACTATGTCCACAAATAATAATATTATCATAATTAACTTTATTATAAATTAAATAATTATATAATTTATATTTAATATTATTATATTGATTATAGTATCCATTATGTACATAAAAATCTATATTATTTTTTTGATATTTAACTAATTTTAAATTTAAATTAGTTTTCCAATCATTTAAATTAGATGTTCCTTTAAAACAAATATATAATGATTTATTATAATAAGATCTTGAAAAATTAATAGATTTATCATAAACATCTCTAGATAAATAAGAACAATGTTTATATAATAAAATATTTTTTTTATTTATATTAATTTGTTTAGCAAAATTATTAATAAAAAAAGTATTTGTTATTAATAAATTAAAATATAAAATAATATAAAAAATTTTTTTTTGTATATTCATATATATATATAAATATAAATATAATTAGAATTAGAATTATAAATTTATTTATAATTATAAAATAATAATGCTAAATTTATACCAATATTGATATTATGTTGAATAATCGAATTTTCTAATATATTTATTTTATCAAAGCAATAATCAATTAATAAATTAATTTCATGATAATAAACCCAATTTCTATATTTTTTATCATTAATATAATAACCATCTAAATCATAAATAAGAAATTCACTTTTTTCAAATATATCATATTGATTTAAAGAATTTACATCATTAATAAAATTATAATCATCTTCTTCAATATAAGTAAGATCATAAAATTTAATATCACACTCTAAGAAACAAATTAAATCATAATATTTTTTTATCTTATTTTCAATTTGATAAATAGAAAATTTATTAGTATAATAAATAGAAGACTTTGATTTTTTATCATTTAAAAATTTATTAAATAAACGAACCATTTTAAGTTGATCATTATTACCGTGAAGAGGCATATAAATATTCTATAATAACTATTGTTATCAGAATATTTATATATCGAATAATAAGCGCTGTTATCTGAATTAATGTATTTAAAATCGAGACTGTTAAAATTATAGTATTAAAATTAATTGAATAATAAAAAGAATCATTTTTTTTAATATAAAAGTAAATAATATAAATTAATTGTAAAATTAATCAATAATAGGAAACCAAATATGTCTAGTATATCCAAAATCACTTTTAACACTATTTATTTTAGAAATAAGTTCTAAAATAAATTCTTTAGTTTTAATATATTGTTTATTTTTATCTAAAATTAGTTTTTTTCTTTTTTGAATAGCATTATTAATATCATCTTCAAGAGTACTAATAGTATTAATATAGAAATTTTTATAAACTTCAATAATAGTTTCTTGAATTGAAATTATTTCTTCTAAAAATTCAATATTTTTAAATTTTGTTGCTAAATTTGTTTTATATTGTTTTTCTGTTAATTCTTTTTGAACAAATTTAATTCTTAGTTCATCTTTCCAATAATCATAATCTTGTAGTTTAAGTCGATTATTAATTAATTCAACATTATTAAAATGATTAATTTCTTCATATATTGATAATAATTTTTTTATATAATATTCTTCAATAGCATCAGAAATGGTGAATTCTTTAAGAATAATATTTGCTTCATCTAATTTTTTTTTTGCCCAAATTTTAGCATCTTCTTTAACTTTATCAGTTGCTTTTTTATTTAGTAAATATTCATTTTCAAATTTTCTTATAGAAGGATTATAATAAGTTTTTTTCCAATTATAATCTTTCATAAATTTTCTATTAATTATACTTAATTTATTAGTTGATTGATGATATATATTTTCACAAGGATTATCATTTGGATTTCTTTGAATAACTAAACCATTTTCTCTCATATATCTAAAATATTCTGGATTATGTAAAATACCATTTTTATTAATTTGTAATGTTTTCCAATCAAATGTAGTATGACAACTTACACACCACATTTGATCACACCCGGATGTTTTCATAATAGATATATTACATTTAGGACAAGGTTTACTTTCTTTTTTAATTAAATTAGCAGTATCAATATCTTCTTTTTTACATTCATGATTATCATCATTTTTTAGAATATGACAATGTTTGCAAGTTTCTTTTTCACAAACATTACATATCCATTTACTATTAACAAAACCATTACAATCATTATTTGCACAAGGAAATTTATATTCAATAGTATTTTTTTTACTAATTATATTTCTAACAGAAGTATTAATATTTTTTGCATAAGATTCATATGCTGTAATTTCATAAAATTTTTTATAACCTTCTAAAGTTCCTCTATGTTGTGAATAATTATCATAATCATAATAATCTTCACGAAGTTGATTAGCAATCTGAATATATTTTTGTTGTTCTTTAATATTTGTAATAATTGGTAATATTTTTGGAATTAAAATTTTTTCTTCTTTAAAAAGTAATTCTTTAATATGATTTTTATATAAATTATCTATATAATTTTTACCAAATAAATTAATAAGAATTGTTCTATTAAATTTACGATGACAATTCATACAAGTTTTTTCAGTTTTTAATTGATTTTCAATTGTATATTTTTTTAAACAATCTGTACAACATTCATATAAACAAAATGGACATTTACAAATTTTTTCTTTATTAATAGATTCAACACAGATATTACAATCAGTATATTGATTCATATTATTATAATTATATTTATTTTTAATATATATCAATTTTTTTATATAATTCAAAAATAAAAAAAATTATTTATTCATTATTCTATAATTAATAAATCTTTCAATTTCATTATTTTTATTAGAATAAATACAATTTATTATAAAATAAACACTAAATACAACTATTAATATACATATAAATAAAATTAAATCAGAAAAATCTGAAAACATAATTTTTTATCTAATATAATAAAAGAAATTAAATATTATTTAATTTTATTTTAGATTGTCGAGTAATATATTTAATTTGATAATTTTGATATAAAACAATAGATAAATAAATTAAAAATAATAAAATTAAAAATATAATTAAATAAATAAAAGAATTCATATCTATTATTATTATAGAAAAATAATATAAATAATATATATATATAATAATAAAATGAATAAAGATACAGCATTAGAATTATTAAAGAAGGAAGATGAAAAGAAAAAAAAAATAAAAGAAAGAATGAAAAAATATAGAGATAATGATGAATATAGAGAAAAAAATGCGGAATATATGAAAGAATATAGACAACAACAAAGAAAAAATTTAGAAGAAGCAAAAAAACTATTATCAAAAGAAGAAAATAATGATAAAGTTAAAAAAATAACTAAAACAAAAAATAAAAATATAACAACAATAAATAAATATTTAAGTATAATTATTAAAAATCATAAATTATTTAAATTAGAAGAATTAGATAAAGATAAAATAACAAATATATTAAATAATAAATATAGTATAGAAGATGAAAATTATGTAGTAAAAGAATTTAATTATATTAAAAATACTGATGAATATTTAAATATATTAAAAAAAAAATATAATAATATATCAACATTAAGAACAAATATTACACCATATTTAAGTTTATTAAAAAATATATCAGAGTTTAAAACATATTATAAAAAAATTAATAAATTTTATTCCGATATAAAATAATTAATAAGTATTATTATCATTTATAGTAATAGGCATAACATAATTATTTGTTATAATAAATAATGCAATAATAATTAATAATAATAAAGAAGCAAACAAAATATTTTTATTTTTAATCATATAAAATATATAATATCTATAATATATAAATAAAAAAAATTAATAATAATTATTAAGAATTGAAGAATTTATAAATTCTTCTTTAATTTGCGAATCAGCTCTTTTATAAGTATCAGTATCATTTAAAAATAAATTTAATATAATAGACAATAATACAATTAATAAAAAAATTAAAGGAATTATATATATATTTTTAAATTTCATTCTAATAAATATAAACAAAAATAATTAATTTGTTAATTTATTTTTAATATAATTTATTTTTTTTTTATTATTATAAAAATTCTCAATTATTTTATCATATTTATAATCATTATTATTATTTTTATTATTATTATTAAAATTTTCAATATTAATATTTTTTTGATATACAATTATAATATAAATAATAATTAATAGTATTAGAGTTAATATAAATAAATTAATAGTATTAGAATTATAAAAAATATTAAATTTCATATAATTTTAATTCTAATAAATGTAAATAAATTAAAATAATATTGGAGAGTGAACATATTTACATAAATAATTTACATAATTTGTATTAAGATTATCTAAACTTGTGTCTCTATGATAATCATAAAGATCATTATAATTTTCATCATAAGAACCCCATAAACAGATAAAATCATTCCATAATTTATCAATTTGTATATTAGACATATTTAATAAATATTTAAATATATATTTTTTAATTAATAATTTTTTATTTTTTGATTTTAAAATACGAAATATTTCAGCATTATTCATTTCCATATTAAATAGATCTTCAAAATTTGTAATATCAAAATCTCTATTAATATTTTCAATATAATAATAATACCAAATTTTAGATAAAGGATCAATATAACAATATGACCAATGTTGAATAATAGTTTTATAAAATAAATTAATATTATTTTTTTTTAAATTATAATTATTTATTTCAATTAAAAGATTAGTAGGTTGTTCATATATTATATATGAATATATTTTAGTAATAATATCATCTGGCAAGTTATCCGAATAATTATCAATTATCATGATATAGTTATAATTTAACTATAAATAAATCATTTTTTTTGATTTTATATATAAAATAAAAAAAATATATAAAACTAAAATGATAGAAAATATTGTATATATAAATAAAGATATAATTCCATTTAAATATAGAGGAAGATGTGAATGGTGGGAAATAGATAATAAAGAAATTGAATTATATAATAATACATTAGGACATGGAAGTGTAGGAATAATACATTTAGCAAAATGGAGAGGATTAGTTTGTGCATGTAAAAAATTAAATAATAATAATGAAAAAGATAATAAAGATTTAAAAAATGAGTTGGAATTAATATCACATTTAAGACATCCAAATTTAGTATTATTTTTAGGAGCATGTACAATAAATGAACCATTATTATTATTATATGAATATATGGAAAATGGTTCAATTGATAAATATTATAATAATAAATCAAAAAAAAATGGAAAATTATGGATACCTAAATCAAAAATAATGTATAGATGGATTTATGAATTATCATCGGTTATATATTTTTTACATAATTGTACAATACCGATAATGCATAGAGATATAAAACCATCAAATATATTATTATCAAATACATTACATATTAAAATAACAGATTTAGGTTTATCAAAAACTATAAAAGAAAATAATGAACATTTTAAGATGTCTGGAAATACTGGGACATTAAGATATATGGCACCTGAAATAATTGATTCAATAGATAATTATGATTTAAAAATAGATGTTTATTCATTATCATTAAATATATGGTATATATATACTGGACAAATACCATATAATAAATATAATGCAGATAGATATTTAGATATATTTATAAAAGCAGGATATCGTCCCGAAATTGCATTAATAAAATGTGATAAATTAAGTAATTTAATATTAAAAATGTGGAATAATGATCCAAATATGAGACCAGATATGAGAGAAGTATTCGATAAAATAAAAGAAATAGATCATAGAGAATTAAAAAATAAAAAAAATATAAGTTGTTTTAATTTTAATATAAAAATATAGAGAGTAATATAAAATAAAATGGAGAAAGAATTAGATATATCAAAATTATCATTAAATGAGAAAAGGAAATGTACAATATGTAAGGATATATTAAATTTTAACAATAACAATATATGTAGTAATTGTATATCAAAAATAAAATTTTTATATGATGGTTGGGATATAAGATGTATATATTGTAATTTTTTTGTAGATTATAATACTGCAGATATATGTAATAATTGTAAATGTAAATAAAAATTAATTTATAAGAAAAGTTGTACCAATAATAATGAAAATAAATCCTATCCAATTTTTAAAAGTAATTTCAGCATTATAAAAATAATAACTGATAATAAGAATAATAAGTAATTCATATATAGATAAAATTTTAAAATAACCTGGATGAGGTGAATTTTTAAGTAATTTATAATTTAATAAAATAAATAAGAATAATAAAAACCCAAAGAAAATTAAAATAGGATAATTTAATTTATTTAAATCATTAATATTTTCATTTGCTAGACCATAAAATATTAAAAATACAGCAGCAAAAATACCTGTAAAAATAGGATAATAATTACCTTGAAAGTTATAATATTTTTGTACAATATTACCTGAAACTGTTACAATTATTTTAATAATTGCTAATATAATCCAATTTAAATCAATAATCATATATTAATATATACATATATAAAAAAAAGTAATAAAATATATATAAATGGGTAATAATCAAATAAAGCAAAAATATATACAAGAAATTAAAAATGGTACAGAATATGATAGATATAAATTATTTAATATACCTAAAGATTTTACATGGAATCAATTAAAGGAATCATATAAAAAATTAGCAATACAGGCACATCCAGATAAAGGAGGTGATAAAATAATATTTGATTATTTAACTAAAACATTTAAAGAATTATCAGATGAGTATAAGTTAAGAACAAGTAATAAAAATTTTAATGAATTAAAAAAAGATTTTAATTTATATAATGAAAAGGAAAATGAAAATAAAGAAGTTAGATATAATGATAGATTTACTGATGGATTATCATTTAATGAAAGATTAAATAAACATTTTAATGAATTTAGAATGGAAGATGAAGATATTGATTTTGGATATGGAGATAAAATGGTTGAATCATCATCTGAACGTGATGATATTAAAATAGATAATATATTTAATAATAGAAAAGTTAATAATGAAACATTTAATAATACATTTAATAAAACAATTAAAAAACATAATAATGAAATAATAAAATATGAAGATCCTACACCTATGATATTATCAAAAAATTTATCATATACAGAAATTGGAAAAGGTAAAAATAATGATTATAGTAGTGGTGTAGAAAAAACAAATAATCTAGCATATACAGATTATTTAAAAGCACATACAACAAATCGTTTAGTAAATCAGACAGATTTTGAAAATATAAAGAAATTTAAAAATACGGAAGAATATAAAAAATATAGTGATAAAAAAATTAAAAAAACATTTACAGAAAAGGAATTAAAACAAATAGATAAAATAAAAAATAAAGAAGAAAAAGAAGAATTAGATAGATTAGAAAGAATAAAAAAATATAATATATTAATGGAAAAAAAATATGAATCTGCTAATAGATTTTTTATAAAATAAATTAAAATCTTTTAGTAAAATTCCATAATACCACATGATTAGTAATAATATTTTTTTTTTGTAGTTTAAATTTTAATAAATTATTTAAATGACAATAATTAATATCAGAATTCATTTCATTTATATAATTAAGAATATAAGGTTCTCCATTTAAGAAATGAGAACCATTATAAGGTTTTTTTAATAGACTATCTACAAAATTATAAGGATCTATATCTATTATTAGAACTGATTTTTTTGCATTATATAGAGCATTTGATATTACTTTTCTTCGTGCTTTTGAATGCATTTCATGAGTTGCAAACATTATTGTGACTACATCACAACTATCTTTATAACCATAATCTTCTACATTATTAATAATAAAAGTTTTATTATAATTAATTAAGTTTGCAATATTAACCATTTGATTTGAAGTATCAATACCTATTGAATTTTTTTTTGTACTAAATCCAATACCACTACAAAAATCTACAACATTATATTCATCTGGAATAGAATTAATAATATTTAAACGAATATTAGTATTATTATAAGATAAATAATCAATTAATTTAGATGCAACGGGTGCTAAAAGAGCATGAATAAAACCTTTAAATCCTATATTACCAAAATTATGAATTCTTGGGTCATACCAATAATTATCAAAATAAGTTTTATTATATGGTGGAATATATTCTAATGGTAATAATTTTATTTTTTTATATTTATTTGAATTATTAATTTTAATTTTATTATATGATAAAGGTTTTAAAGAAAATTTTCTATAATTTTTATTTATAATTAACTTATTGTTAAAAGAATTACTTTGATTTAAAAATAAAAGAGTTATAAAAATAATATATTTTATCATTTTATAATATAAATAAGAAAATCTTTTTATATAAAAAAAAAATTATTTATAAATAATAGGAATAATATTAATGAAATAAAAAATGTATGCAAAAATAAATGCAAGAAATAAAACAGTGACATTGTGTAAATTAATTTTTAGTAAATCCAACAAAAATATACAAGATTTTAATTGGATTTATAATAGAACTAATGGTTTTAATTATAAATTATGTGATTGTGAAGAAAAAAATGAATGTAAATCAAAAAACATAATAGAAAATAAAACCCCTAATTATAAAATAAATATAAATATTAAAAAATTTAATAATTTATTTTTAAAATAAATAAAAAAATGATAATTATTATAGAGAATAATAATAAGATGAAAATTTATACAAAAAAAGGTGATACTGGTACTACATCATTATATGATGGAACTAAAGTAACTAAACATAATGTAATTATACAATCTGTTGGTGAATTAGATGAATTTAATTCAGAAATTGGATGTATATTAGCATATTATAATTTAGAAAAAAATAATGTTCAATATAAAGAAAATAATAAATATTATAATTTATTAAATAATGTACAATCTGAATTATTTGATATGGGTTCTATATTAGCTAATGACCCTAATAAAGGTAAACAAATATATATTTTTGATCAAAATAATGAATTTATTACTATTATTGAAAAATATATTGATGAAATGACTGAAAAAATGCCTAAATTAAATAATTTTATATTACCTGGTGGTAATTTATTTATATCATCTATACATCGTGCAAGAACTGTTTGTAGAAGAGCTGAAGGAAAAATAACATTAATTAAATACGACCCTGTATATTTTAATCAAGATACTGATGAATTATCTGTAAATAATATTAATAGATGTTTAGCATATATTAATCGTTTATCTGATTATTTATTTACATTAGCTAGATATACTGCTTTTATTTCTAATATACCTGAAATAATATATAAAAAATCTAGAATTATTTTATAATATAATTAAATTAAAAATAAATTTATTTTACAATTTTTTTTAGAACTTCATTTTGTTTTTCTAGAAGAGTATCCATTTTTTTTGATAATTGTGTCATACCTTCTAAAATTTCGACTACTTCTGAAGAAGGGAAACCACTATTATGATCTTTATATTGTGTCTTTTTTTGTTTTCTTTCATCTCTTTGTGCTTTTTTTGATTCATATGTTTTAACATCCTCTTGTGTTATATTATATCTTTTTACTAGTGAATCTAGATGCTCTTTATTATCGCCACAATTTTGTAATACATAAATTACAAGTCGGGTTTTAATACTTCCTTCTGTTCTTTTTAGAACTTTCGCAATTTCTTCTGCACTAACACCTTCCGCTGCTCTTTCTACTAAATATTTATCATCTTCTGGATCCCATTTTAATCCTGCATTACTTGTTAGTTCATTTGATCTATCTTGTTGTAGTTTTTTTTGAAATGTTGACATTTTTATTATTATTTATACTTTCTTTTGTATATCTATATATGTACATTTTCTTATATATTTTTTTTTTAAATATATTAATATACATATTAATTAGAGTTATGAATATTTTAAATAAATATTTAATATATTTTCTCTTAATTTTAATTACTATTATATTATTAATTAATTATAAATTAAAAGAAAATTTTTATATTAATAATGTTGAGGATAATTGTCCCGCAAGAGTTAAATTAAATTATGAAAAATGTGTTAATAAAAATATACCCGAATATGGTGATATTGGTAATACTGGTAGAAAAGGTCGTGTTGGTATTACCGGTAATGATGGTAATACTGGTTTAAAAGGTAAAAATGGTAAAAATTATTATAAACTAGGTTTTATTAAATTCTTTGATAATTTAACTAATAAATTAATTAGTTCTTTTCATAGTCCTAATTTATATAGTTACTATGATAAAACTACTAATGTTAATATTTTAAGAGGTGATGATGGTGATAATGCTGTAATGGTTCCTATTAATTTTAAAGATAAAGAATCTAATAATATTATTAAAGAATATAGAAATTCTAATACTTTAGTTAAAAATCCTATTGATGTTTTTATACCTAAAGGTGATGATGGACCTCCTGGTATTAATCCTAAATGTTTCTTTGATATTGAAAAAAAAGGTCCCACTGGAAAACCTGGTCCTCAAGGATATCCTGGACCACAAGGTTTAAAAGGTTTAGACGGTGAAGACGGAGACCCCGGTATTGAAGGTGAAAAAAATAAATCTCCTATTTTTGATAATATACATACTGATTATATATGTATTACTAATAATGATAATACTACCGTTTATGATAAAACTATTAAATGTATTGATAAAACTGATGATACTGATTGTAATTTATTATTACATAATACTGATATTCCCAATAGATGTATTGATAGTAAAATTGCTGATATTATAATTAAAAAAGCTGAAATTATTAAAAAAGAATTAGATTTTGAAAAAAATATTAAAACTTGTTATTGTGATAATGGTATTCCTGCTAATTATTATGAAGGATGTATTAATAATGGTGAACACGTTTGTAAAACTTGTGGTGTTGGATATTATTTAAAAGATAATAAATGTATTGAATGTCAAGAATGTGCTAAAATTGATACTTCTAGGGTTAATTGTAATGGTACAAATCCTGGAACATGTATAGAATGTGTAAATTGTCCTAATGATGATCAATATAAAATTGGTTGTAAAAGTAAAAATAAACCTATTTGTAAATATTGTGATTATAATAATGTAGAATTAGACCATTATTTAAATGGATGCTCCGGTAAATCTATGGGAGTTATGTCTCCATGTACAATTCAATCTTATAATACATATAAAATAAATAAACAAAGTTCTAATGCTATAATATCAGATTTAGCTGATAAAATATCTACTATAACAACTGATTCTTTAACAACTGAAACTGATAATAATAGTAATGATATTGAAGATACTGATGAATATAAATATTGGGTTACATGTGATCCAAAAACTGGTGATCCTGAATATAATGATTGTAGTTTTGAAGATGTATGCAATGGTAAAGATAAAGCCGATTATTATGTTAAAGATTGTGGTACAGATGAACATCCTGCATGTAAAGGATATTGTACTAAAAGAAAAATATGTGATAGACCTGGTGAAGTAACAAAACCTAATGATAAATCTAAATTAAATAGTGATTTTAATGATTTAAATATATGTGTATGTGATCAAAATTATGAATATGATAGTGATAAAAATGTTTGTACAATATGTCAAAATAATTCTACTAAAACTTCTGTATCAAATGATGATAAATGTCAATGTAATCAAAATTATGAATATAATACAAATACTGGTTTATGTGAAATATGTCCTGATAATTATATCAAAAATTCTATATCAAATACTGAAAAATGTAAACAATGTAATAGATTACAATATAAAGAAGGTAATGAATGTAAAAATGTAAAAGGTGCAAATACTGATGGTACTGCATGTTCAAAAAGTTTTATCGATAAAGGAAATTATTGTGATTTTTGCTATTATGGTGTATCTGAAGGTAGAAATAGATGTAAAACATGGGTTGAAACAGGTTGGGAAGGACCATATGGAGAACACATAGGACATACAAGTAATGGAAAAATTAAATATGGATGGGTTGTTAGTAATAATAAAAGAGGTAATCTATATACTTATGTTGTTTGGGGAAATCAAGTTTTTCAATATAAAGATCATGGTGATGTAAATGAAACTTATTTCAGTGAAACGCCATGGATAGAGATCGATAAAAATAGAAAAGTATATTTTAAATTTAAAAGTAGTGGTCAATGGTTTTATTGTGGTGATGATATAGATTGTGAAAAACATATATATCCACCTGTAAGTCTAGGAGATCCAAATTATACTCCTGATAGAAGTTTATATGCTAAAATTCCTAATATACCAAAAAATGGTATATGTCGCACAGGTGGAAGAGGTAGATGGAGTACAAATAAAACAAATTATTATAAAATATATAAAAAAATAAAATATCTAGAGTAGTAAGACAATAATTATAATAATAAATTATACTTTGTTAATTTTCAAAAAAAGTACATTTCTTAATTTTATTTTTATTTTTAAAATTATTTTTTAAATTTTATAATTTTTTATGAAATGTACTTTTTTTCTATATTATTATTTTTTATTAAATCTTTTATATTTTCTATTTGTTCTTTATAATATTCCGATGGTTCTTTTAATAAAACCAATGTTAATAATTCTTGTATAAGTTCTTCATATTTATCTAATTCCATATTTGTACATAATTGTTTTTTATTTTCATATGCA
>MDTA01197385.1_pt1 | contig 23720 bp, 23 predicted proteins | sample 811151 | NCBI WGS metagenome assembly MDTA01 (sample SAMN05326648, study PRJNA326480) | marine metagenome | isolation source: seawater | place: Indian Ocean: South | collected 2010
TGGTTCGATCCAGATGATGCAGGTATGAACGCGAGTAATTCTGGCAGGTGTAACACCTGCAAAGTGGATCCAGCGGGCCGGTGTCGTCGCGGAAACGGGCGTTGCGAATCTTGATCGTGCCGCCGCTTGTGAACAGATATCCGTTGCGGGCATTACGTGTCGGCAGGACACAATCGAACAGGTCTACTCCTCGACTGATTCCCTCCAGCAAGTCTTCGGGTGTTCCCACGCCCATCAGGTAGCGAGTCTTGTCCGCGGGCATATGGGGCGCCAGTCCATCCAATACCTGCAAGCGCTCCCCGGCCGGTTCACCCACGGCGAGGCCACCGATGGCGTATCCGTCGCAACCGATTTCCAGTAATTGTTCCAGGCTCTCGCGCCGCAAATCATCGTACACGCCACCCTGGATAATGCCGAACAAGGCATTGGGATTACCCTCGTGCGCCGCTTTGGAGCGCGCCGCCCAGCGCATGCTGAGTTCCATCGACTGTCGCGCCTGCTCCCTGGTCGCGGGGTACGGCGTGCACTCATCAAACGCCATGACCACGTCGCTGCCCAATGCACGTTGTACGGCCATGGAGCGTTCCGGATCCAGGAATACCTTGGCCCCATCGATCGGCGAGCGAAACTCTACACCCGTCTCGCTGAGTTTGCGCAGGTCGCCAAGACTAAAGACCTGGAATCCTCCCGAGTCCGTCAGGATCGGTCCATCCCAGAACATGAAGTCGTGCAAATCACCATGTTTCGCCATGATTTCGACACCGGGCCGGAGCATCAGGTGGAACGTGTTGGACACAAAAATCTGTACGCCCAGTTCATGCAGCTCCTTGGTGGTCATGGCCTTGACGGTGCCGTAGGTGGCCACAGGCATGAAGGCTGGCGTCTCCACGACCCCGCGCGCGAAGTGCATGCGCCCGCGCCGCGCGCCTTTGTCGGTGCTCAGCAGTTCATAGGCGTGATTCATCGTCGGGTTAACTCCTGGCGCATCCGCTTCAGTCAGCGATCAACATGGCATCGCCGTAACTGAAGAAGCGATACTCCTGACGAACTGCGTGGCGATAGGCATGCAGCAGACGCGCACGGTCGGAGAACGCGCTGACCAGCATCATCAGGGTAGTCTCCGGTAGGTGAAAGTTGGTCATCAACGCATCAACCACGCGAAACTTGAAGCCGGGACGGATAAACAGCTGCGTATCACCGCGCGCGGGTCGGAGCGATTTGACGTCCGCCTGCTGCTGCAGCGCAACAGCCTCCAACGTCCGGACCACGGTCGTGCCAACAGCAACAATGCGGCCGCCGCGCGCCGCGGTCTCGCGTAACGCATCACACAAGCCTTCGGTAACTTCATAACGTTCGCTATGCATCACATGGTCGTCCAGCGACTCACGGATTGGCTGGAAAGTGCCCGCCCCCACGTGCAGCGTCAGGCTGGCTCTCGCAATGCCAGCATAAGCCAGGGCCGCCAGCAGTTCGTCATCAAAATGCAGCCCGGCGGTTGGTGCAGCGACCGCACCGGGGGTCTGTGCGAACACGGTCTGGTAACGCTCGTCATCATCGGCATCCGGCGAGCGTTCGATATAGGGTGGCAACGGCAACTGCCCGCAGGCGGCAAGCACAGTGTCCCATCCCGCATCGACGTGCACGACATACAGGTCTTCCTCGCGACTGCACATCTGCGCGGTCCACATCGCCGCCTCCGGCGTGGCCAGAGGATCCGCGCCGGCCGGGGCAAGTAGCAAGCCATCGCCCGGTTTTGGCTTTCGGTTTGTGCGCATCTGCACCAATGCCATGTGCGCGTCATTGACGCGCTCCAGCAGCAGTTCACCCCGCCCGCCGCTCAACTTGCGGCCCAGCATGCGGGCGGGCAGGACACGCGTGTCGTTCACTACCAGCAGGTCGCCACGCGCGAGTAGAGCCGGCAGATCCCGTACGCCGTGGTCTGCAAGCGCGTCGCTGCTTCTGCGCATGTGTAACAGACGTGAGGCACTCCGGGTAGAAGTCGGTGCCTGCGCAATCAGGTGCGCCGGCAGGTCATAAGCGTAGTCGGTCAGCTGCTCGTTTCGGGTCATTGTGCGTTAGCGAGAGAATGCAAGTCGGGAGTTGTAGTCACGGTCTTGTAAACGCCTGCAGGGACTTGTCAGGGAGCCCCGGCTTTGGGAGGATACGCGACCCAGCGTTGCAGCACGCTGGCGGAGCCGGAGTGGTGGAACTGGTATACACACAGCACTCAAAATGCTGCGGCGAAAGCCATGCGAGTTCGAGTCTCGCCTCCGGCACCATATTCTCTCCCCCACCCCCTACATTCCAGCGCCTGGCGAAGGCGCGCCTCCATGTAAACCGTCAGCGTCGTAGAAGTACCGCCCGTGGCGTACTTTAAGCAACGCGGTCAAAAGCCCGTCGACGGCACCTCCGCCAGCCGCAAAGTTGAGCGTGGACGTATTGATGATTACCACTGGTGCCGCTCTATAGTCACCGAAGAAACGGCCATATGCGCGACCAAGTGCCTCAAGATAAGTACTCTCGATGGACTGCTCATAGTCGATGGCACGCGTCGCGATACGTCCCAGCAGCTGTTGCGTGTCAGCGTGCAGGTACAACACCAGGTCAGGCACGGGCAAGCCGCCCATAATCTCGTCATACACCTGCGTGTACAGCCCAAGTTCATCGGCGGCCAGCGTCAACTGGGCAAATATCTTGTCCTTCTCCACCATGAAGTCCGACACCACCGTGGACGCAAACATGTCCGCCTGAACCAGGTCACGCGCCTGACGCACACGTTGCAGCAGAAAACACAACTGTGTTGGCAGTGCCCAGGCACCGGGTTGCGCATAGAAGCGTTCCAGAAACGGGTTGTCACCCGGCGCTTCCAGCGCTGTGCGTCCGCCCAAGCGGGCCGCGAGTGCGCGGGCCAGCGTAGTCTTGCCAACGCCAATCGGACCTTCGATTGCAATATGGCGGGGCGGGGATGCCAGTGCCCACGTTGCGGCGTTACCGACCATCAACCGGCACCAGAGTCGAAGCGTCGAAGCGCGCTGCTAATTGAGCAACCGGTCCCAGCCCAGGTATTTCAAGCGCAGGGGCGATCTCGCGCAGTGGCAAGACCACAAACGCGCGCTCGCCAATTCCCGGGTGCGGAACGGTCAAGCGTGCCGTATTGATGACGTGCGTGCCGTAACACAATAAGTCGAGATCCACAGTCCGGGCACCCCAGCGCAAGCCGCCACGGCGACGACCCTGTCGAAATTCAACGGTCTGCAGTTCCGTCAATAGCGAGTTTGCCCGGAGCCGGGTTTCCACCAGCGCAACCGCATTGATGTAGTCCGGTTGGTCGCTGGGCCCCATCGGTGGATTGCCATAAAGCGAAGAGGCAGCGATCAGGCGACTATAGGGCATCGCGTTCAGTGCGGCGAGCGCATTACGCACCTGGCGCGCCGGACCATCCAGGTTTGCTCCGATGCCGATCGCCGCGAGCAGCGTTTCGGTCATTGCGGTGCTTGCGGACGCTCCTCGCGTGGACCACGTCGCCTGCGCCGCCGACGCCGGCGACGTGGCGCGGCCGCGTCCTTGTCGTTACCGTTCGCCGCACCCGCCGGTTTGCGGCCTTCCAGAAACTTGGTCCACCAACTCGCGTCCTCTTCCACGGGCTCACCCGCCTCGGCCCGCAGCAATAGAAAATCGTAAGCAGCCCTAAGGCGCGGATTATCGAGCAGCTTGTGGGACTTCCGCCCACGGCGGTCCGAGAGCCGCGGTTGCAACATCCAGATTTCTCGCGCCATCAACGAGAAGCGCTTGGGGACGGCAACCACCTGAACCTGATCCGCGATAACCTGTGAGCCCGCTTGCTCGATTGCTTGCACAGGCGACAAGCCTTGCACTTCGTGTCCGGCCAGGTGCACCTTCAGGACCGGCCACAGAAACGCCGCGTACAAGAACGCCGGCGTGACCGGTTTGCCTTCAGCGATACGCGCGTCCGTGTTCTCCAATGCCCGGCGTACCAGACCGAGCGCCCGGTCATCCTCTTCAATCAACGAAGCAGTGGCCGGAAACAGGAATCGCAATACATCGTAGCGGCACAGCTGTTTGAAGCTGGCGAGCGCATGTCCAGACATGAACAGCTTCAACACTTCCTCGAACAAGCGCGCCGGCGGTACGTCGCCCAACAGATTAGCCGTGGGTTCGATGGCCGCCTCGGTCTCTGGCGCCAGTTCGAATTCAAGCTTCGCGGCAAAACGCAACGCGCGCAAAATGCGTACCGGGTCCTCTCGATAGCGCGACTCCGGGTCACCCAGCAGCCGGATCTGGCGCGTGGACAAGTCTTCCAAGCCGTTGGCAAAATCGATGACCGAAAAATCGCGCACGTCGTAGTAAAGACAATTGATGCTGAAGTCGCGTCGCGCAGCATCTTCGTCGCGCGTGCCATAGACATTGTCGCGCACGATCATGCCGTTCTCGGTGCGGGCGTCATCACCATCAGCGTCGCCGTCTGCGTCATGACCGCCGCGGAATGTGGCAACCTCGATAATCTCCCGACCAAAGCGCACGTGCGCCAGACGAAAGCGGCGACCGATCAGGCGGCAGTTACCGAACAGTTCCTTTACCTGCTCCGGATGTGCGGCAGTCGCGATATCAAAGTCCTTGGGCGTCTGCCCAAGCAATAGATCGCGTACACCACCGCCAACCAGATACGACTCATAGCCGGCCTTGTTCAACCGGTAGAGTACTTTGAGCGCTGACTCAGAGATGTTTGCGCGCGAGATGTTGTGGTCGGCACGCGCGATTGTGCGTGGGTGGATAATACGAAGCCTTAACTTGTGTCGGTGAGCTCTTCGAAAGTGTGACGCCTCGCGGTTACGAGGTAGCTCGAAGCTTCGCTAATGATAACAGAGTCGGCGCACCGACCGCTTGGCTTCGCAGACGAATGGTGCGCCATTCGTACGCATTAGTTGGCGTTCCGGGTATTCACCGCAACCAGATGTTGGATCAGGCCGTCCATACCAGCCTGGCGAACACGCTCCTTGAACGACGCCTTGTAAGTGCTCAGCATCCGCACACCGGCCACGGAGATGTCATACAGCCGCCATGTGTCGTCGCGCTTCAGAAGGTAGTAGTTCATCGCCAGCGGGCCGCCGCCAGGTCGCTTCACCGTGCTTCGCACGACCGCGCCCTTCCCACTCTTGCTGAGTTTCGGCTCACCATATTCGATGTCGGCTTCCTCGAGACCTGTAAGCGCCTGTGAGTATGTACGAAACATCATCTTGCGAAGTTCCACCACAAACGCCTCTCGCTGCTCCGCTGTGGTGCTCTTCCATGGCTTACCAACGACCCATTTGGCGACGCGATCAAAATCGATATGCAGTCCGACATGACGTTCGATAAGACCCTGCAACTGACGCAGTTCGGTTTGTTCGTCAACTGGCAGGCGTGCCAACTCGGCGCGCATCAACTCGGTCGTGGAAGCAACCACATGAGTCGCCGCGTCTCCCTGGACCGCCTGTACGACGCCTGCGCCCATTAAGGCAAGAAATGTGAGGGCGGTGACGCCGCACCACCGTAGAAGTCTTGTCAATGTATTTCCTGATTTACCACACAACTGGTATGTCGCAGTGTCCGCGCGACATCTGCGCCAACGCAGGCGAAAATATGGCCAACCCCTGACGATGCAGAGCCCATCCGCGCGGAACGGTAATCAACAAGCTTGTGGCGGGTGTCCGTATGTCAACGCCTCATAGATACGGACATCCGAAACTGTGAAGTGGTTCACGCGCTGAACAGCACGCACACGAAGGAATAGAACTAAAGTCCTGTCAGTTCAGTCATTTATGCACAAACCGACAGGTGTAGAGACTTTCTACACTCTCGGACCGACCCGCCTGCACCTCGGCTGGATGAGCCGCTACTTGGGAAAACATTCAGCAAATACTTCGCGACCGATGGTGCCTTTGAGCGCAGCCACAACAGACTGAATGCCGTCGCGCGCCGCTTCGCAAGTCTCCCGCGAAGTGAACTCCTGAAAGCGCGCATCCGTCGTTATCCCGGTTGAAGAACTAATGACAGTGATCAACACCAGAACGTGCACGCACGGCTAACCTTTGCGCAACACAAACAGGAATTTGCCGTCCTCTTCACCCGACTCCAGAAGCTCATGGCCTGTCTGCCTGGCGAACGCTTCGAAGTCGCGCACGGAACCAGGGTCGGTTGCGAGGATTTTTACGCACTGCCCACTACTCATGCCTGCCAGAGTTTTTTTCGCCCGCAACAACGGTAACGGACAGTTCAAACCGGTCGCATCGAGAGTCTGGTCAATATCCATAAACACACCCAAAAAGTTGCAAAGCCAACGCCAAGCTTGGGCAGCGAAGCTTAGCCGACTCGTCGCGACAACCCAATAAAGGAATTCAAGAGGGGCTTAAAAGAAACTTATCAGCCGCAACCGGAATCCGTCACAAAATTACCCATAAGTGGGATGTATTAGTGCACAGGCTCCAGTCACGATCACACGTTACTGGTAATCTCCGCGCTTGTCTTTTTTGGCGCGTTTATCGCCCAACGCCACATAACCCAAGTTGACGTGGACTATTTCCCGATATTTCTGAATCTGAATGACGAGCCTTGTCTCGTAGTCGGTGCCGGACCGGTCGCCGCCCGAAAGGTTGCATTGCTGTGCCGCAGCGGCGCCGCTGTTCACGTTGTCGCCCCAGAGGCATCGGACGCCATACGCACCGCGGCGGCGGAAAACACGCTCACGTGGCACCAGCGCAAGTGGCGCATGAGCGACCTGGATGGTGTACGACTCGTATTTGCCGCAACAGACGACGATGACCTCAATCATGAGATCGCGACGGCCTGCAAGGCGCAGAGAATTCCTATCAACGTTGTTGATACAACGCCGCTCTGCAGTTTCATCATGCCGTCCATTGTGGACCGCTCACCCGTGCTCGCGGCCGTGTCCACAGGGGGCGCCGCACCAGCCCTGGCGCGACTGATCCGGGCGCGCTTGGAGACCGCAATCCCAAGCGCGCTCGGCAACCTGGCAACACTGGCCGGTCGCTACCGGGAACGCGTGAAAGAACGCTTCTCCACGGTTATCGCGCGCCGACAATTTTGGGAGAGTTCCTTCGAGGGAGAAATCGCCGAACTCGTTTTTGCGGGTCGTGATGCCGAGGCGGAACGGCGGCTGGATGCGATCCTGGCGAGCCCGAAGGAGCCGGAGAACACCGGAGAGGTCTATCTGGTCGGCGCAGGACCGGGCGATCCTGACCTGTTGACGTTCAAGGCACTTCGTCTGATGCAACGCGCAGACGTTGTGTTGTACGACCGGCTGGTTACCCAGCCGGTGTTGGACCTGGTCCGTCGTGATGCGGAACTTATCTACGTTGGGAAAGAACGTGGCCATCACACGGTCCGTCAGCACAAGATTAATGAGTTGCTGGTAGACCTCGCCAAATCCGGAAAACGTGTACTGCGACTGAAAGGTGGTGATCCTTTTATCTTTGGACGCGGCGGCGAGGAGATCGACACGCTGGCCGAACACGGTGTCACGTTTCAGGTCGTCCCTGGCATTACCGCTGCTTCCGGTTGCGCTGCCTACAGTGGCATTCCTCTGACCCACCGCGATCACGCACAATCCTGCGTATTCGTGGCGGGACATCTGAAAGACGGGACCTTGGATCTCAACTGGAAAGCACTAGCACAGCCGCAGCAGACCGTTGTCTTTTACATGGGTCTGGTGGGCTTGCGGATCATTACCGAGCAACTGATGGCACACGGATTGCCCGCAGACACACCTTCCGCGTTGGTGCAACAGGGCACTACCCAGGATCAGCGGGTCATCACGGCGACGCTTCAGAATCTGGCGGAGGCGGTTGAGGCGGCTAAACCACGCCCGCCCACCCTGTTGATTGTGGGGAAGGTGGTGCAATTACAAGAGAAGTTGGGTTGGTACAAAATCGGCGAAGCGACACGCGCCCACGATCTGATCCGCCCTGTTCGTTAAGCGGTCGACTCCGCGCGCATCTAAACTCGCTTATCTGTCTTCTTTGCAAACGCCCGCCTCAACCGCAATGACCGCAGCCTGAACACGAGAGCTGACCTTCAGCTTTCTCAGGATGGATTTGACATGCAACTTGACGGTGCCATCGGAGATACCGAGGTTGCGCGCAATGACCTTGTTACTCTCCCCGGCCGCGAGATGGCAGAGGATTTCAGTTTCGCGTGGCGTCAACTCACCAAACCGGTTGGCTTTGGTTTCAACCGGATCGTCACCCTGCACCACCCGCGCCAGAACGCCCGTCATATCCGGCGCGACAACTGTTTCGCCAGCCACGATCTGCGACAAGGCTTTGATCAGCGCATCGGGCTCCATGTCTTTCAGCAAATAACCGCTGGCGCCGGCCCTGAGACAGGCGATCAGGTCGCGTTCTTCGCGGCTAGTGGTCAACATGGACGTGGGGGACTCGCAATTGTTCGCCTGTAACAACTTAAGCACTTCGAGCCCCGAAATATCCGGCATACGCATGTCGAGCAGTATGACGTCCGGCCGCAACTCCTGCGCGAGCTTTACGCCTTCGTTGCCGTCACCTACCGTGCCACAGACCTCCAGACCGCGACGCTCGAGCAGTTCACGCAACCCCGTCCGAAACAACGTGTGGTCGTCAATCAACAGTATTCGCATATCGTCTTCTCTCGGTTCGTGGCCTACCCGGGCGGCGGAATACGAAGTTCCACACGTGTGCCCTCGTCCGGCTCACTTTCGATAGCCAGCACGCCACCGGCGCGCTGCGCACGTTCGCGCATGATCGAAAGCCCCAGATGCTCGCCTGGGTGGGCACTCAGGATTTGATCACCTATACCGGTGCCGTCATCTTCGATGAGGACTGTTAGCCCGTCTTGTATCGTGCAACGCACCAGAACGCGCAACACCGTGGCGCCGCTGTACTTACGCGCGTTGGCTAACGCCTCGCCCACGATTCGCACCACCTGCAGTTGGGTCGTCGGCGTTAACGCGGGCGCATCCCCTTCGTGTTGCAGATACACCGGACAGTTAGCCTGCACCCTGACCCTGTTGGTCAAATCGGCCAGAGCGGGCATCAAGCCCCGTTGATCAACCGGCGCGCGAAACGTGGCGAGCAACTCGCGTATCTCGACGTTGGCATCGTCCACGGCCGCATGTACACGACTGATCTCGCGCGTCGCGCCCCGCATGTCGTTGTTACTGACACTATCGCGCAACATATCAACCTGCAGGCGCAGCGTGGCCACCGTCTGCGCAAGGGAATCGTGTAACTCGTGAGCGAGTGCACCACGTTCCTGCATGATGAACAGGTTATGGGATTCCTCATCAGAATATTGTTTTTCCAGCGCTATGCCGAGCTGTGCGCCGACATTTACGAGGAGTTTCTGCACACCGTTGTCATGCGCCCGCGACGACGGAACGCCCAACAACTCGACACTACCAAGCACCTTCTGCCGGTAGGTGATCGGTACACACACATGCGAGGTTTGCGGGTCTTGGCGCCATCCGGCAGGCCCCTGTTTGCTGATACGCACGCGGCCATCAGCAGGCGCCGCAGGTGCGGCACAGTCATGGTTTGCAAACGAAACCAGCAACTCGGCCGCGCCGTGCACATCGAGAAAACGTACATCGTCGTCCACGCCGATGCGAATGAATCCAACCTTGCCGTCCAGCAGACCCAACAGCGGGCTGACGGCTGAACTCATCATACCGTCGAAGTCGCTGGGCTGATTGAGCGCGGCAGCCACTTCATACATTGTCTCCAACGATTGATTGTGACGCTGCAATTGCTCCGTCTGACTCGTAACCAGATCATCCATATCATTGGCGAGGCGATCCAACGCCTCGCTCAGGCGATTGACATGAAAAACGAGCTTCGCAAACTCACCAGAAGTTTGTGTCTCGATGCGCGCACCCAAATCACCGCCGCACATTCTTACGGCCCATTCGCGGAGTTTCAACATTGGCACGACCAGCGTCTTGCGGACGTGCAAAAACAGAACAACAAACAATACGAGGCAACTGACAGCGAGACCCGCTTGTACTGCCGAAGCCCACCCTGGCGCGCACGATGTCAGCACAACCATGGCGACCAGTGATACCAGCAGCGCGCCAGACAATACGTAAAGGGCTACCCCATACCGTGCCCCCTGATGGAGTCGTTGGGTCTGTGGCTCGGCTTCGGCTAGCGACGCGAGGACCTCGGTCGCAATGCCGGTAAGGTGCTGCATGCTCATGGATTGATCATTCGTCCGCGGGCGGCTGGTAATGCGGGTCATTAGGATTCAGAAAAATGAAATCCATCTTTCCCTCGCCCAGATCGACATAGTCCATTGCCGCACCCTCCAGCAACACTCGATGGTCGGACGATATGAGTAATTCGACGCCACGCATCTGAACCAACAGGTCGCCTGGTGCACGTTCGTCAAACCCCATGCGGTAGTGGATGCCACCGTCCGGGCTGCGGCTTGCGGCAATACGCAACCCCATCCCGTCCGCATCCCCCAGATCCATGGAACGCCGAATTTCTTCCGCTGCGGCCCGGCTGACCATAAACAATTCGCTCATACAACCTCCGTGGCCGACGCCTCGAAACCCGCGTTCTTCCCTGCGGCCCAGGCAACAAAATTATCCACCCACGGCGACGCGGCGGTATGGCGCAGATGCGCATAACTCGCCAGCACGTTGCCATGAATAATGCCGTCGTGCGAGCCGTCAACACCAAAACCACGTTCTACCGCGTACGCGTACTGGCAATCGATGTCGCACAATCCCATGGCCGAATAATGGAACTCGTGCGCTCTCAGCGGCTCACCATCACCTACGATACCCCACGGCGCGTGTCCACTCTGCGCCAGGCGCACATAGCCTCGCCCCTGCGGTTTGGCACGCATCGTGACGTCGGCCGGCAGCACGCCGCAAAGCGCCACACGCTCAGCACCCCATTCCAGCGAGCGACACAGATACATGAGTCCGCCGCATTCCGCGTAGAGCGGCTTGCCGCTGTCCACGAATGCACACACACTTTCGCGCATCGTTTTGTTCTGAGACAGCTTGTGCATCCAACGTTCCGGAAATCCGCCGCCAAGCATCACGGCATCTACCGCTGGTACGGCGGCGTCGCGCAAGGTGTCAAAAAAACACAGCTCCGCCCCCAGCGCCCGCATCCGCGCAAGGTCGCCGGGATAATAGAAACAAAACGCTTCGTCTTGCGCGATGCCAATGCGCAAGCCCTCCGTTGCGGTATTGCGGCGACTTACCCGTCCAAGGGTTTCGACCGAGGCGGTTGACGACGGGTTCTGAACCGCAGCTGGTAACAGTTTCTCAACGTCGATGTGGTCATCAACGATCGTCGCCAGTTGTTCTACCGTCTTGCGCGCATTGGCATCCTCTACGCGCGGCACCAGCCCGAGGTGTTCTTCCCGCAGCAGCTCGCCGTCCAGCTCGGGCAGTGCTCCGAGGACCTCAAGGTCCGTGTAGGTTTTGATGGCATCGCGCAGTTTCTGCAAATGGCGGGGCCCGGATACACGGTTCAATACAACGCCGCGGATAGACACGCGCGCGTCAAATTCCGAAATTCCGCGCAACAGCGGCGCGACACCGCGCGTTGTACCACGTGTGTCGATCACTAGTACCACAGGTGTAGCAAGCAACGACGCCAACGTTGCGTTGCTGTCGCTACCGTCAGCGGCGACGCCGTCGTGCAAGCCTTTAGTGCCCTCAACAATGCGCCAGGTGGTGGCATCTGGTGCGGCGAACTCAAGCTCGATTTCGCCTCGCGACATCGTGTGAAAATCGAGATTGACACACGGTCGCCCGCTTGCCTGCCACAACCAGGATGCGTCGATGTAATCGGGCCCTTTCTTGAAGGTAGTCACGCGGTGGCCGCGCGCCCGCGCCACCGCCGCCAGACCTACACAAAAGAGGGTTTTCCCAGAGGACTTGTACGCGGCGCTGACGTAGAGCGAGTCCATGGACTATGGGGGTGGCGCGACTGCGTCCGCATCAGGGAACAATGGCAACACACGCGCCAGGGCGGCGAACGCCAATATCCCGAAGGCGAGCCCCCCAAGCCCCAGCAACCACTCCGGCAGACTGGGAGAATAGGGCGCGATCTGGCCGTCCATGAAGGTTGACGAAACCACTTCGTAGCCGTGCAAGACATCAACCGGAAACGCCTGACCAGCAATGACAATTACATATACGAGCGACCAACCGCCCAGTGCCACCAGGCTTGCAGCTGCCAGCACCATGCCACGGCTTTCGCGCATCGGCGAATATAACAACGCCACCGGCACCAACGTGCCAAAGAGCACATAACCCACCCAGAACAGCACAGCGTAGCCACCGTGCGTCAGCACAAACCGCTCGAATTCCACATGTTCCTGCACGTAGTTGTTGGCGACATGCATCACAGCTGTCAGATACAGAGCAACCAATGCGAGTTGCACCAGCAGCCTGGCCATCCGCTCGATGAGCGCAGGTGCCAAGGGGCGTTTGCCGAGATGGCAAAACACCATGGCGACAATCAGAAACACCGCCATGCCGATCGACAGTGACAACACAACAAATAGCGGTGCCAGCAGCGCGGCGTCGTAGCCATTGCGCGCCACCAGGAAGCCGAAAATAAGGCCGGTGCCGCTGGTCAACACGAATCGCCACACCAGTGCGAACTTACCAACCGTACGGTTCCAACGAGCACTGGGTCGATTCATCATGGTTACGAGATAAGCCGCGCATACGCCAATGAATCCCGTGTACAGAAACACGTTCCACGTGAACACGGAGCGGAAGTTGTAATAGGTCATAGCCTCAATGATGCGTTCTGGTCTCCCCAGATCGAGCACCAGGACGGCCAGCCCACCCAATAACAGGCAAATCGCCAGGCCCGCAGACACGCGCGCCATCGGCTTGTACGCATCGATACGAAACACCGAAGCCAACGCGGCTACGTTCAATACGCCAGACGCCAGCAGTATCAGGAAGATCGCAAATACGTGTGGCAGACCCCAGACAACGTGGTTGTTCATGCCGGTGACCCAATGGCCATTCACATCCATGAAATGCGCGGCACCCAGGCCGGCGACCACCAACGCCAGTAACAAACCCAGCATTCGGTAGTAGTTGACGCTGCGTCCCGACAATGGGCTGAAGATGGGTTCTTGCACTGCCACGATCAGATGTTCTGGTAACGAACAGCGGTGTTCAGGCGAAGGCCTGATCTGAGCGCCTGACTGGGTTGTTCGCGTAAGCGCCTGGCGACCTCACTTTGGGGGTCGTTCAAGTCACCAAACAGGATCGCGTCATGACCGGCGGCGGTGCATGCATCCGCGCACGCGGTTGTGTTGTGGCCAGCACCGCTACCCGCGTTATCGATGCGGTGTACACACAACGTGCACCCTTCCACCGTGCCCTTGCCACGCGGCGCTTCTGGCAGTTGGTTGGTGAGATTCTCATGGATAAAAGACCGCGCTTTGAACGGACAGGCCATCACGCAATAGCGGCAGCCGATACAGATGTGTTTGTCCACCAGAACAAGGCCATCACCACGCTTGAACGACGCGCCGGTGGGACAGACGTCCACGCAAGGCGGGTGCTCGCAGTGTTGACACATAACTGGCATCGATACGTATTTACCAGTCTGCTTGTGTCGCAGCTCAAGCTTGCGAATCCATTGCGCATCCGTCAGAGGTGCATCAAAACCATTTAGCCCATGCTCTTCGTTACAGGCGCTCACACAGGCGCTGCACCCACGCGCGCACTTGGCGGTATCGATCAGCAGCCCATAGCGCGGCTTGTCCTCTTCAGCGGGGGCCAAGGCGTATACCCACTGCGTCAGCGAGGCGGCACCGACGGACGCCGCAACACCCGCGAGGAATCGGCGCCGGGCCAATTGACCGTCAACAGACTGCGTAGTCATCGTCTGGCTCCACTCCCACGGCGTCCACTGTCCGGCGTCGTGGCATGACACTCGAAACAATCCATCTTCACTGCTGCGTACGCATGGCAGGCCTGACAGAACTGACCGTCCGCGTTAACCGCAATCGTCTGCCCCTCGGCGGTACGGTTGGTGTGACACTCAACGCAACCGCGTAATGAATGTTGTTTATCGCGATAAGCCTCGTGCACCGTCCGGTCGCGTTGGTGCATGAGCATATGCATGTGTTCGCGCCGCATGACCCCGACGGGCTCGACGCAAGTATCGCCTGCGGCGGCCGGAATTGGCGCGCGCGGTGCACCCGCGTCCGCGGACACGGTGCCCCCTGCCGCCAGCAGCAGGAGCAGCATGAACGGCACCAACATCAGCGGCGCCGGCCACGAGGCGAATAATGCGCCTACCGTTCGCAGCAAGGCCGCTTACGCCCCCAGCCCCATATCGATATAGCCGGAGGGGCACACGTCCGAACAAATGTGACAGCCGATACATTTGTTGTAGTCCGTATCGACATATCGCCCCAAGGTACGCTTGTCTTTCTTGACGCGAAACACCGCGTCCTGCGGGCAGTAAATGACGCAATTGTCGCACTCGAAACACATGCCACACGACATGCAGCGGTCAGCTTCCTGCTGGGCCTGCTCATCATTCAGACCAACAATGCGTTCTTCGAAATGCCCAAGCACTTCATCAGCGCTGGGAACCATCTCCGCGCGAATGTTGCGGGGTGTATTTGCGAAGTGAGCCAGGAACAGTTGGTCTGCCGGCACGATCTCGTTGGAGGAGCGATCTTCGTAGTTGTGGATCGCGACGTCGCTATCCGAGGTTCCGCGCATTTCCTCAAGCCCAGCATCCAATGGTTCCAGGCCTCCCTCGCGCAACTTGTTCAGGAGGCTGAAATGGTGCACATCGACTTTTGGCCTTCTTCTGAGCGCGTCCTCACCGAGGAAACGGTCGACGGAATCCGCGGCGATGGACGCCTGACCAATAGCCGTCGTGAGCAAATGTGGCCGGATGATATCGCCCGCCGCAAAGTGTCCCGGGCGATCGCCCAAGGCGAAATGCGCGTCGGCATCAATCAGGCCACGGCCGTTGTTCAGTGCATCCAGACCTTCAAGATCACCGCCCTGGCCAATGGCGCTCACGACCAGATCACAGGCGACCTCGTATTCGCTACCCTCGATAGGGGTAGGCACCCCCTTGTTATCCACTTCACAGCGCGCGAGACGTACGGCGCGGGCGCGCCCTTTCTCATCGAGCAGCACCTCCAGCGGCATGACACCGTCGTGGATGTCCACACCCTCGGTAATTGCATCATGTACTTCGTGTTCAGCCGCCGTCATATCAGCTTGTGAGAACAGGCTGGTCAACACGACGTCAGCGCCCTCACGTAGGGCAGCCTGGGCCGCGTCGTGAGCAACGAATCCGTGCACGACCAACTCCAGGCGCTCCGCCGGGTTTGGCGTGCTGATATGTCCAAGCCGACGCGCAACCGACACGACGTCGATGGAAGTATCACCGCCACCCACGCACAAGACCTTGCTGGCGGAGACCTGCAGGCGACCACTGTTGAACGCCTCCAGGAACTTCACGCCGCTAACACAATTGGGCGCGTCTCCACCTGGCACCGGCAACGCACGCCCCACCTGACAACCCACCGTCCAGATGACGGCGTCAAACTCGGCATCAAGGTCTTCGATACTGACGTCCACGCCGACGCGTACCCCGGTCCGAACTTCGATGTCACCCAGAGCCAGGATACGGTCAATTTCGGCGTCCAGCTGACCGCGTGGTGTGCGGTATGCCGGAATCCCGTAGCGCATCATGCCGCCCAGTTCTTCCTGATAGTCGAAGATACATGAGGCATGGCCACGGCGACGCAACTGATAAGCCGCCGTCAAACCAGCGGGGCCGCCACCAATGACGGCAACGCGTTTGCCGGACAGCTCGGGCGCTGGCGCAAACGTGTAGCCCTCGCGAATGGCGTTATCGCCAATGAACATCTCGACCGAGTTGATGCCAACAAAGTCTTCAACTTCGTTGCGGTTACACCCGGACTCACATGGCGCCGGGCACACGCGCCCCATCTGCGACGGAAATGGATTTGCGTCGGTGGCACGTTGGAAAGCGTACTCCTGCCAGGTCACTCCTTCCGGTGGTTGTTCGATACCGCGCACGATCTGCAACCAGCCACGAATATCTTCGCCCGCGGGACAACTGCCCTGACAAGGCGGTGTGCGGTGTACATAGGTCGGACACTTATACGAGTGGTCGGCGTCGAAGATTTTCGACTCCCAGTCCGGCCATTCACTATCACCGTCGCGGAATTTACGAAACGTGTGATTTTCCGCTTTGTACGTCTTGCTCCAAGGTGTAGCCATTGAGACTATCTCCCGTGATCGCCCAGCACCAACGCATCGCCAACGAGTTGGTGCAGGCTCAAGATTTGATCCATGCCAAAGCCGTATTGCGGCATGACCTTCGCAAACTGGCTCTTGCAGATCGCGCAGATCGCGACCATGTGTGTGACATCGTGCCGTCGCACAACATCGTGTAATGCCTGCATCCGCGGGCGGGCGCCTTTGACTCGTAACTCCAGCAGGTCGTCCGTCAATAACCCGCCCCCACCACCACAGCAGAAGGTGGCGTCACCCGTAGTCTCCGGCGGCATGTCGTAGAAGTGGTTACAGACTGCGCGCAAGACGTCTCGTGGCAACGTAAACTGCCCGCCAGGCACATCGCCCATCCGTGACGCACGTGCAACGTTGCACGAATCGTGGAACGTGACGCGCTTATCGTCGTTCGCTGACGCGTCGAGTCGTAACGCGCCTTGTTTGATAAGGCCGTGGGTCACCTCGACAATATGCTGGGGTACGGGATACTTCGGGTCCAGGAAATCGAAAGGACCAGCCAGCGTGTTCAGGAAGCTGTAAGCCACACGCCACGCGTGACCACATTCGCCAAACACGATGCGTTTGACGCCCAACTCCAGCGCAGCCTCGCGAACCCTCAACGCCACCTTGCGCATGTTTTCGTAACTGCCGATAAACAGGCCAAAGTTCGCGGCTTCGGAGGCTTTGGAACTCAAGGTCCAGCTGATGCCCGCTTGATGAAAGACCTTCGCGTAACCAATCAGGCCGTCGACGTGCGGCTCTGCAAAGAAGTCGGCAGACGGTGTAACCAGCAGTACCTCGGCCCCCTCTTCATCCAGCGGGAAACGCACAGTGACGTCCGTTTCCTCCTCGACATCTTCTTCCAAGCCTTCCAGAGTGTCCGCCAGTGCGGGCTGCGGTAAGCCGAGGTTGTTGCCGATTTTAAAGACCTTGCCGATGATCTCGTTGCTGTACTTCTGTCCCATGCCAACCGTATCGAGAATCTCACGGCCGGCCATGGAAATTTCGGCGGTATCAATCCCATACGGGCAATACACAGAACAGCGTCTGCATTGTGAACACTGGTGGTAGTAGCTGTACCAGCCGTTCAAAACGTCTTCCGTCAGGTCTACCGCACCAACCAACCAGGGTACATATTTGCCGGCGGGAGTGAAGTAGCGCCGGTACACCTTGCGCAGCAGGTCCTGTCGCGCAACCGGCATGTTCTTCGGGTCACCAGTGCCGAGAAAATAATGGCACTTGTCTGTGCAGGCCCCACATTTGACACAGGCATCCAGGAAGACTGGCAGCGAGCGGTATTTGCTCAGTAACTCGCCCATCTTGTTGATGGCCTGGTCGTGCCAGTCGGGCACCAGCTCTCCGGGGAATCCGAGTGGCGCCTGATGCTCTTCTTTGGCGACAAACGGCGCGCTATGAGCCATCGCGTCCGGCGCAAGCGCTGGTTCTTCCAGATAATCGCCGAGCGGCTCTACGTCGAATTTCGCAGCCATTAACGTTCCAACTTCGTCGCCCAGCCAGCGACATGCCTTTGTTCGCGGGGATTGTCGACCTGATTACGCGTAGGGCTGAAGAACATGCCAGGCGCGTGCAACAACTTGCTGAACGGGAAGATCAGCATCAGCACGACGACAAGCGACAGATGCAGTAACAACACTCCATCCGCAGGCAACGGCTTCCAGGAGAACGTCAACAGGCCCACCATGAAGGCTTTGACGGCCACCACGTCGGTAGGCGCCACGTACTTCATGGCAAGGCCACTCAGCGCTAACGCGAGCAGCAATAGCAACATCAGATAATCAGAAGGCGCGGAGATGTAGCGCACGCGCGGCACGGCAATGCGGCGCACCAGCAAACCGGCCAGCCCGACACACATGACAAAAGCGGCATATAAACCGAAAAACTGCACCCACAGCAGCGGCTGCGGTACTGACTCAATGACAAATCTCAGATGGCGCAGAAACACCAGCAGCAGGGCGACGTGAAATAACCAGCCGAACAACCAGGTCCATTTGGTCGCCCGGAACAGGCTTTCGAATAACACTACTTCGCGGGCCATCCGGGCGACGACGCCAGTTTGCGTCGTTGGGGCCGGCGTCGTTGGGATCTTCAACGGGGCGGGCGTGCGCCAGTACTGCCGAATCTTGGCGTACAAGCCGTAGACAAATACGGCTGATGCGGCATAAAACAGCAATGCAAACAATATTGACAGCGCGTCCATCAGATCTGCTTGTGCATCTTCAGTGCTTTAGTCCGCACGGTGCCTGAGGCTCGGGAACGCGGGCAGGCCCCACACAGACCTGCGATTGGCGACCAGGCTGTGTATGACAGGGCGCACGAAGCCTTCCACGACTCGCTCGCGGTAACCATCAAGAAACACGGGTGTACGATGCCGCTGGCGGGCGCAAGCGGCATCAGCACGACTAGACGCAGCCGGTTGGCTTGGGGAGGCCGGCGTAACGGCAGGCTTGTTTGGCCGGACCGTACGGAAACAGCTCATACAGATACTTGCTGTTGCCTTTGTCTTTGCCCAACTTCTTGCCGATTGCCTTCGTCAGCACGCGCACCGCTGGAGCAATCTGATACTCCTCGTAATACTCGCGCAGGAAGTTGATGACTTCCCAATGGTTATCGGATAGCTCGGTTTCGTCGTCCGCGGCCATCACGTCGGCGACGCCTGGCTCCCAGTCAGCCAGATTCGCGAGGTAACCCTCTTCGTCAGTGTCCAGCGTCTTACCGTTTACTTCAATGGTCATGGTTTTACTCTCATGCGTAGAGCTCTTCTCAGAGCCAAGCCTTTACCTTGTCGCACTCCACAGCGAGGTCGACAAAACCTTCGTAGTCCAATACTTCAACACCTGACGCCAGTACATCCGGGCTGATGCCTCGCGCCGCAAGATCCGGTCCCAAAGCGTAAACGCGGACATCGCGCGCATTTTCCAGCTGGTCCGCGGGAGCACTGCCCGCCCGCGCGCCATAAACACCATCTTCCAAGAGCAGTACAACACTGCCGGGTAAGGCGTGTTGCAGACAGCTGCTGAGAGCCGGTTTCTCGAAAGGCGACTTGTTGACGGTATGCAAAATGCTCATGTTTGGGCCACTCTAAAACGAGAACAGGACGTCTTGTTCGTCCATCAGTTGCGCGAGCTCTGCGCGCGAAACGAATATCAAAGAAGACTTCTCGGCCCAGTCGTCATCCTCATCTTCATACGTCAGCGGAACCAGATCGTCACTATCGAGCCCTCGCTCCTGCAGCGATTCAGTCTCCACATACAATCGCGTTACGTCGTAGTCGCCCAACGCCTTGTAGGCGGCCCCGAAGTTCTTGGTCTCGATGCCGGACGTATCCTGACCTTGCAACAGCTGGTATACGCCATCATCGACAAATGCCAACGAGACATCTTGATCGAAAGCAGCACCGATCAGTACCACTTCAAGGCTCTCCTGCGCGTACACCGTCCCGTGCGGCGCGCGACGGTTCACGTACATCAATCGCTTGCTCATATCCGTGCCCAGTCCTGTGCCCTAGTCGCCAAAGGTCAGCAGACGATCGGACTCCACCGCTGCTTCAATCAACTGGCCGAGACCGGAGATACGAAACCCCGGAGCGATATTGTCAGCGTCTTTGCCATTGCGCTTGGCTTCCCCTTCGTCGACCAGTCCGCGCCGCTGCGCCGCGGCGACACACAACACCAGGTCCAGGTCGTGTTCAGCCGCCAGTTCCGACCAGCGATTCACAATATGCCGGTCATCCTGCGGTGGCGTTGTCAGGCGCGTGCCATTGTTGACACCGTCGTGATAAAAGAACACGCGCGTGACCTCGTGCCCTTTCGCCAGTGCCGCGCGCGCAAATTGATACGCGCTGTCTGATGCCTGGTGCTGGTAGGGTCCTTCGTTGATCAGGATGCCAAATTTCACGTTCGACGCGGCCTCTCTCAAAAGCGCATGTAACTGGACGCATTAAGGCTCTTGCGGGCGCCACGCCAGTTATCAATGTGGAACTTGGTGAACGGCAGTTCCGTCACTTCGAAGAAACGCGGCCAGCCGATTCGATCAATCCAGTCGTTCATGCGCTCCCAGTCTCTTGCGCCTTCGCGATAAGCGTGCAGGATGCGCTTGACGATTTCGGTCGCCTCCGGCCAGCGCGGCGGATTGTTGGGAATACCAGCGGCCACGAGTTTCTGAAAGCTCGGCTTGGAACGGGCGTTCGAGTGATTACCTCCAACCCAGATCGCCAATTTGGAATGTTCCGGATCGTTGATCTGCATCGGTGGGCACGGCGGATAACAGGCACCGCAGCAGATACATTTCTTCTCATCCACTTCCAGCGACGGTTTGCCGTTCACCATTGCAGGGCGGATAGCTGCCACCGGGCAACGCGCCACGACGCTCGGGCGCTCGCATACATTGGCGACCAGATCGTGATTAATCTTCGGCGGCTTCGTATGTTGAATGTTGATCGCGATGTCGCCCTGGCCACCACAGTTGATCTGACAACAGGATGTGGTGATGTGCACCCGATTCGGCATGTTCCACTCACGGAACTCTTCGTGCAGTTCGTCCATCATCGACTTCACGACACCTGATGCGTCCGTGCCTGGAATATCGCAGTGGAGCCAGCCCTGGGTATGTGAAATGAATGCAACCGAATTTCGGGTGCCGCCGACCACAAACCCCTCTTCTTCCATCTTGGCAATCAACGGCGCAACTTTCGCCTCGTCGGTCACCATGACTTCCAGGTTGCTACGAATCGTGAAGCGCACATGGCCGTCCGCATATTCGTCGACGATGTCGCACAGCTTGCGCAGCGTGTATAGATCAAGAATACGTTGAGTACCAACGCGAATCGTAAAGACCTCATCACCACTTTCCGCGATGTGACGCAACACGCCCGGACGCGGGTCTTCATGGTATTTCCACTGGCCGTAATTCTTGACCATCGCCGGGTGCATGTACTGAAAGCCGTCAGGGCAACCAGACTCGATGGGCATTCTATGTTTTGGTGGCATGCGTGCTCGCTCTACTCAACTGACGTAGGTGGGATTCGTTGTCGTGCCCGCAGCCCTAGCCGGACTGCACCGCACTCTTACGCCGCTGAAACCACTTCGCGGCCTCGCTGTCCCAATCGTCCATTCGTACATAGGAACTCTCGCGTGGGTGCGCAATCATGTTCGGATCCGGTTCAACGCCAATCCCCTCGAGGAAATTGACCAGACCGATGCGATCGATCATTTCTCCCGTGCGTTCATGCTCCAGGGCGTTCTCCGCAAAGAAGTCGATGGTCTCTTCGGCAATCTCAACCAGCCGCTCAAAATCCTCTTCGGTATCAAGCTTCATGAACGGCACGATAACCGTGCCAAACATGTCGCCAACCTTCAGCGTGCGCTTGCCGCCGATCAGGATGCTGATGCCTTTTTCATCCCCCGGAGACAACGCTTTTGGCATGACGTTCAGACAGTGCATGCACTTGACACAGGAGCGGTTATCCACTTCCAGCGTGTCGTCATCGTTCAACGACAGAGCATTGGTAGGACAGCGGGTAATGAGGTTATCGATGTAGTACTTGCGGCCCATGTCGGCCACGTAAGACTTCACGGTTTCCTGGTCGACCTTGATGTCGTCTTTCCACGTACCAATCACGGCGAAGTCGGCACGTTCGATCGAGTTCATGCAATCGTTCGGGCAGCCCGAAATCTTGAACTTGAACTTATATGGCAGCGCCGGGCGATGGACCTCATCCGTGAAGCTATTGACCAGCGCGCGATGGATCTTGTGCTCGGGACAGCAGGATTGCTCGCAACGCGCGGCGCCCACGCACGATTGCGCCGTGCGCACGCACGGACCCGCCCCCCCCAGGTCGAAGCCGTAGTCGTTGATCTCGTCGAAGAAATGCTGGGTGTTTTCTGTGTTGGCGCCGATGAACATGATGTTCCCGGTCTGGCCATGGAAAGTAACCAGGCCAGAGCCCCACTTCTCCCAGCTGTCCGCCAACTGGCGCAAAATATCGGTCGAGTAGTGATTCCCCGCCGGCGGTTGCACCCGCAAGGTGTGAAACTCGCGCGACTTCGGATAGTCGTCTCCCACCTCCGAGAAGCGTGGGATGATGCCGCCGCCATACCCATAGACGCTGACGGTGCCGCCCTTCCAGTAACCTTTGCGCGTCTCGTACGAGTGTTCTAGCTGCCCAAGCAGGTCGTTGCTCATCTCGTTGATGCGGGCATCCGGATGGTCGTCGCGTAAGCGCTTGATACCAGTAATAAAGCTCGGCCAGGGGCCGCCCTCCAACTGGTCCAACATCGGCGTATCGTGCTTCTTCACGAGGTCTCCTTTGTAAGCGGCGCTCAAGAGCAAGCGTGCAACACGGCTAACTGGACGGAAGTCTACTCAGGACTGGCCCAAGCGACTGCCCTACCGATAGGAGATTGCAGGCTGAACCGCGAATATCTCCCTTTGGATAGTGTACTCCACCCGCCCGTTGGCAATGCTGCGTCGCCATATCACCGCAACCACGACTATCGAATAGTGGCAGCCAACTCGCAGAGCTTTGGCGAAGCCTCCGTCTGGCGCGCACTGGCGGAGACTCAACCCCGGCTCGAGACGGTCGAATTACATGCCGGTCCACTCGGCCCGAGCGAACGGCACGCGCTGGTCCGGGCACTGGTTCGTGACGGGACCTGCCTGTACGCATACACCAACTCGGTTTCGCAAGCGCAGATCATGTCGTTTGCGCGAACGCTGGGATTGCGCACGCTCGACCAGACCTTGACCGCCAGCCCCGACACCTTGACGACCATTGGTGTCAGCACTGATGCAAGAAAGTCGAATTACGTGCCTTATTCGCCACGGCCATTGGGCTGGCATACGGATGGATATTACAACGAGCCCGGCGCTGAAGTACGGGTCTTCCTGTTGCATTGTTTGCAACCCGCGAGTGAAGGCGGCTACAACCAGTTTGTCGACCCTCGACGTGTTTTTGCACGAGTTGCAGCCAGCAATGCTGACTATGTAGAGATACTGAGCGCCAGCAACTGCCTCACGATACCCGCGAACATCAGTGATGGCCGGACCGTACGCGCGGAGATCTCGGTGCCGGTGTTTGCCTTGGCTGACGATACGACGCTGCTGACTCGCTACACTGAGCGTAAGCACAACGCGATCTGGTCGCAGGCCGCGCTGGATTCCGGCGCATGGCAAGCGCTTCATGACGCGATTCGCGCAGAGGCAGAGACCGCGCCTGAGGTCAAACTCGAGCAAGACTCAGGCGTCCTTTCGTTGAACGCGATTCATCGCCGAAGCGCTTTCGCGTTTGAGGACGACAAACCGCGCACCCTCTGGCGCGGCAGATTTCTCGAGACAGTCGAAGGCACTGTTTCATCAGATCCAA
>MDTA01128039.1_pt1 | contig 23709 bp, 25 predicted proteins | sample 811151 | NCBI WGS metagenome assembly MDTA01 (sample SAMN05326648, study PRJNA326480) | marine metagenome | isolation source: seawater | place: Indian Ocean: South | collected 2010
GGATTGCTTATACTAATGCCATTAATTTATGATTTAAGTGAATTAAAATTTAATTTAAATATAAAAAGTTTAACACCATATTTTACTGTTTTAGTCGCATTACTTTTAGTTAGTAAAATTCCAACTTTATCATTTAAAAAAATATCGATATCATCGAAAACTACGATATTTTTGTTATTATTTGTTGGGTTAATTTTTATTTCATTATTATTTTACACATTTGAAACTCTTTTAGCTTTCGGTCTAATTTATTTAATATCAGTTCCAATTAGTGTTGTAATTTTTAAAAAACAACAAAAAAAATTTTCAGAAAAAATATCTGATGAAGATCATGAAGATGTTTTGTAATGAAAAAATCAAAACGGATAAAAAAAAGCAATACTTGGAAAATTAAACAACATCGAGATCCATTTTTTAAAAAATCAAGGACATTAGGTTATAGATCAAGAGCTTCGTTTAAATTACTAGAACTTAATGAAAAATTTAAGTTTATTGGTAAAAATACAAATCTTTTAGATCTTGGCTCTTATCCCGGAGGATGGTCACAAGTTGCTAGCCAAATAATAATTGGTGGAAAAATTCTCTCAATTGATCTCAAGCAAATGAAACCTATAAAAAATGTTGAATTTATTAGTTGTGATATTTTTGATCAAAAAACAAAAAATGAAATTTCGTATTTTTTTAAAGGGAAATTAGATGTTATAATTTCAGACATGGCCGCTGATACAACTGGCAATAAATCTCTTGATTCAATCAGAACTAATCAACTATGTCTTGAGGTCTTGAATTTTTCATTACAAATACTAAAGCCTCAAGGAGTGCTTGTATCTAAGCTATTTATGGGAGAAGATTTTTTAGAAATAAAAGACATTGCAAATTCAAGATTTAAAAAAGTAAATTTTTTCAAACCCCAGTCAAGTAGAGATGAGTCTAAGGAGACTTATTTACATTGTAAACTTTTAAAGACTTTATAAATATTAAAAATTGTTTATAAGTATTTATGGGATCAATAAAAGAATCTTTAACCTTTGACGATGTATTATTACTTCCTCAATACTCAAATGTTTTGCCTTCAGAAACGAATATCTCAATTGATTTAGCTAAAGAAATTCAATTAAAAGTTCCATTTTTATCTTCTGCTATGGATACGGTAACGGAGTCCAAAATGGCTATTGCAATAGCTAAAGAAGGTGGGATAGGCATAATACACCGAAATCTAAAAATAAAATATCAAGCTAAGGAGACAGCTAAAGTAAAGAAAAAAAATTTATTAGTAGGAGCAGCTATAGGTACGAATAAAGAAGATATTGAGAGAGCCAAGGTACTAGTTGACAGTGGATGTGATTTATTAGTTATAGATACAGCTCATGGACACAGTGAAAAGGTATTAAGAACTTTATCAAAATTAAAAAAAATTAATAATTCTACTCCAGTATGTGTTGGTAATATCGCTACGGGAATAGCTGCTAAAAAATTATATAACTCAGGTGCAGATATTATTAAAGTTGGTATTGGCCCTGGTTCAATTTGCACTACAAGAATGGTGGCTGGTATAGGCGTGCCTCAAATTTCAGCTATTATGGAAGTAAAACAAGCTCTTAAAAATAAAAAGATTAAAATAATTTCAGATGGTGGAATTAAGTTTTCAGGAGATATAGCTAAAGCTTTAGCAGCAGGAGCCGATGCAATTATGATGGGTTCAATTTTTGCAGGAACCGACGAAAGCCCTGGAAAAAAATTTAAAGTCAAAGGAAAAGTTTACAAAATATATAGAGGAATGGGTTCAATAGGAGCTATGTCATCAGGATCAGCAAATAGATATTTTCAAAAAAATTTTAAAGATAAATCAAAATATGTTCCAGAAGGAGTAGAAGGCAGAGTTGAATTCAAAGGCAGTGTATCTAAAATAATATACCAGCTAAAAGGCGGGCTACGATCATCAATGGGTTATATTGGTGCAAAAAATTTAAATCAAATATCTAAAAATGCAAAATTTATTAAAATTACTAAAGCTGGATTTTACGAGAGTATGGTACATAGTGTTGAAATGACACAAAAAACAATTAATTATAAATTATGAGATTTAAGATACTTTACATATTTCTATTGTATATATTTTTTTTTAACCCTTTATTTGCAAATACAAAATTTTTTCAAGAAGGTTTAAACCTTTATAATGAAAAAAAATTTGAAAAGGCAAAATTTAAGTTTGAGCAAGATATAGTTTTAAATCCAAAAAGCGAAATATCATATTTATATTTGGCAAAAATATTTAAAAATTTAGATAAAAAAAATTTACAAGAACAAAATCTTAATACAGTAATTTTATTGAATCCTGTAAATGAGGAGGCAATTTATAACTTAGCTAAATTAAAGCTAGACGCTTCAGACTACAAAAAAAGCAAAGAGCTAAATAATAGACTTTTAGATCTTTGTGTTAAATTATGTAATCAAAGTAAAAAATTAAAATCTGAAATTGAAAACTTATCAAAAAAATAGATGCAATTTCAAAATATTAAGGAAAGAATATTAATTGTTGATTTTGGCTCTCAAGTAACAAAATTAATTGCTAGAAGAATAAGAGATTTGGGAGTCTATTCTATAATTTTAACGCCACTAGAAGTTAAAAAAATAAAAGATTTTAATAATATTAAAGGAATTATTCTTTCAGGCGGACCATCATCTGTAACAAATATCAAATATCAGACAATACCTAGGCAAATTTTTAAAAGAAAAATTCCAGTACTCGGAATATGTTATGGATTGCAACTTATATCTAAGGTTTTTGGTGGAAAAGTAAAATCATCAAAAAAAAAGAGAGAATTTGGAAGAGCATTTATTTTTAAAAAAAAAAAATCTCTTTTAACAAAAAATTTTTTTAAAACAAAAATCTCTGTTTGGATGAGTCATGAGGACGCTGTAGTAAGATTACCAAAAAATTTTAAAAACATTGCTTATACTCGTAATTCTAGATTAACTATTATTGAAAATACTCAAGAAAAAATTTATGGTGTTCAATTTCATCCAGAAGTAACTCACACAGATAATGGCAAAATAATATTTAAAAATTTTTTATTTTCAATTTGTAAAATCAAAAAAAATTGGAATCTTACTTCTCAAAAAATAAAACTAATAAAAGAAGTAAAAAAAATAGTTAAAAATAAAAAAGTTTTATGTGCGTTATCTGGTGGAGTGGATAGTAGTGTGGTTGCTCTTTTAATTAATAAGGCAATTAAAAAAAGATTAATTTGTATAATGGTTGATACGGGTTTAATGAGAAAAAATGAATTTAAGTATACTTATAAAATTTTTAAGAATAAGTACAAATTAAACGTAAAATTATTAAATGTATCAAACATATTCTTTAAAGGTCTGAAAAATGTGATAAATCCTGAAAAGAAAAGAAAAATTATAGGGAAATTATTTATTAAAGTTTTTGAAAAAGAGTCTAAAAAGTATAAAAATTTAGAATTCCTTGCTCAGGGGACTTTATATCCTGATATAATTGAAAGCAAAACATCCACAGGAAGTAAAACATCTAAAATTAAGTCACATCATAATGTAGGAGGGTTACCAAAAAAAATGAACTTAAAGTTAATAGAACCTTTAAAGGAATTTTTTAAAGATGAAGTAAGAACTTTAGGTAATTCATTGGGTCTCTCAAAACATATTTCTAAAAGACATCCATTTCCTGGACCAGGTTTAGGCATAAGAATTATAGGAGAAGTTACTCCTGAAAAAGTCAGAATTCTTCAAGAAGCTGATGCTATTTATATTAACGAGTTAAATAAGAATGCATTATACGATAGGATTTGGCAAGCTTATGCTGCTCTTTTACCTGTTAAAACTGTCGGGGTTATGGGAGACTCTAGAACATATGAATACACATGTCTTTTGAGAGCTGTTACTTCTGAAGATGGAATGACGGCAGATTATTATAGTTTACCAAAGAATTTTTTAGATAAAATCTCAAATAAAATTATAAATAATGTTAAAGGTATAAATAGGGTAGTATATGATATAACTTCGAAACCACCTAGCACCATTGAACTTGAATAACTTTATTAAAATTTTATGAGAAAAAATATTTTAAATATTTTAAAAAAAAAGAATAAAACAAAAATAGTTTGCTTAACAGCGTATTCAAAAAGTGTTGCAAAAATATTAGATAAAATTTGCGATATAGTGTTAGTAGGAGATTCAATGGCCCATGTATTGTATGGTCAAACTAATACACATTCTGTGTCTTTAAAAAATATTATTCAACACACTATAAGTGTTAAAAAAGGAATAAAAAAATCCTTGCTTGTAGTAGATATGCCTAAAAATAGTTACAACAGCTTAAAAAAAGCAAAGTTTAATGCAAAAAAGATTTTGAATTTAACAAAATGTGATGCAGTTAAAATTGAGAACAATAATGGTAATTTCAAAATTTTAGAAGGTTTGGTAAAAGCAAAAATTCCAGTAATGGGGCATATAGGATACACACCTCAATTTAAAAAAAAATTTAAATTAGAAGGTGACTCAACTTCTAAAAAAGAAAAATTACTTCAAGAAGCTCAAAGAATAGAAAAAGCTGGTGCCTTTTCAATTGTATTAGAGTGTGTTTCACCAGCTGCTGCAAAGCTTATAACTCAAAAACTATCAATACCAACTATTGGTATTGCTTCTTCAAAATTTTGTGATGGACAAATTTTGGTAACAGATGACATGTTAGGTTTAAGCGGTTTTTATCCAAAATTTGTAAAAAAATACGTAAATTTAACTAGAATAATTGAAAAAGCTGTAAAAAAATATAGTAGAGATGTTAAATTGGCAAAGTTTCCTTCAAATAAACATTTTTTAAATGGAAGATAATTTTAATACAACAAATAAGTTAAATGAATTTTTAAAAAAAAATAAACTTAAATTATTAAGTTTAAGTGGAATAATTTTAGTTATTTTATTATCTGTAGTAATTTTTGGTACTATAAAAACAAATAAAAATGAACTTATAGCAGAAAAATATATACAAGCTGGTTTATATTTATCCTCTGGTAAAAAGAACAAGTCAAAAAAAATATATGAAGAGATTATTTATGATAAAAACAAATTTTATTCAGCATTAGCTTTAAATATTATTTTAGAAAATAAGTTAGAAAAAGACGAAATGAAAGTGTTGGAGTATTTTTCAATTTTAGAAAAAATAAAAACATCAAAAGATCATAAAAATTTAATCTTATTTAAAAAAGCACTTTTTTTAATGGACAAATCAAAAAAAAAAGAAGCTAATAGGATATTTAAAGATATTATAGAATCAGGCTCATCGTTTAAAATTTTAGCACAAGAGATAATCGAAGAATAAAAAATGAAATTTTTTTATTTGTTTATATTGTTATTTTTTATATGGAACTGTTCATTTGATGACAAATCGGGGATATGGAAAAATGAGAATATCTCTCAAAATTCAGATAATAATGTTTTTAAAGAATTTCGAAAACTTTCTTTGGCAAATGATCAGTTTAATAAAATAGTTAAAATAAAAAATGATTATATTTTTAACTTACCGAAAAAAATTGTAAGTAAAAACTGGACTGAAGAATTATATAATAAGTCTAATTATATTCCTAATTTAGAATATAATAATTTAAATAAGTTAACATTTAAAACTAATAAAATTTCAAAATATCGAGTTAGAGATTTTATTTTGAGCCAAAATAATTTAATTTTTTTTAGTGATTTGAAAGGAAATTTAATAATTTTTTCACTTGAAGAAGATAAAATTGTCCAAAAATTTAATTTTTATAAAAAGAAATATAAAGAAATAAGAAAGGTTTTAAATTTTATTGTTGAAAAAAATATTATCTATGTTGCTGATAATTTAGGTTATTTATATGCATTAAATTATGAAACAAACAAGATAGAGTGGGCTAAAAACTATAAAACCCCATTTAGATCTAATTTAAAGATTGTAGAGAACAAATTAGTTACCTCCACTGAAAATAATAATTTATATTTTTTTGATAAAATGAACGGTAATATTTTTAAACTCATTCCTACAGAAGAGAGTATAATTCAAAATGAATTTGTAAATAATTTATCATCTAATAATAAATTTACTTACTTTTTAAATTCATATGGCTCTTTATACGCAATTGATAACAAAAGTATGGTCATAAAGTGGTTTTTAAATTTAAATCAAGCCATTGATTTGAATACAAGTAATTTATTTGATGGTGGTAAAATAATAAATTTCAAAGACAAAATTGTTATTTCTTCAAATAATTTTACTTACATAATTGATGCTAATAATGGATCAATCATTTCTAAAGTCAATTTTTCTTCAGTATTAAATCCAATTATAATAAACAATTATCTTTTTATTATTAGTAAAAATGACTTATTAATTGCATTTGACTTAAATAAAGGGGATCTGATTTATTCTGTTGATATTAACCAAAATGTTGCAGATTTTTTAAATAATAAGAAAAAAAAAACTTTTTTTTAAAAATATTTTAATGATTAATGACCAAATCTATATATTCTTAAAAAATTCATATGTTTTAAGATTTAATGTTAATGGCTCTCTTAAAGAGATTGTAAAGCTGCCGACTAAAATTTTAACTAATCCCATACTAATCAATAGATCAATTTTATATTTAGATAAAAAAAATAAACTCTCTGTTATAAATTAATTGTTAGATTTTCCGCTCAAAAGGGATAATTGTTTGATTTTAAGTCCTTGTAAATTATCTGATGGTTTCACTGGATATTCACCAGTAAAATAATGATCACTAAATTGAGGATATGTTGAATTCCTACTTTCTCCAGTTAGAGCTTTATATAGGCCCTCTAAACTCAAAAATTTTAAGGTTTTAGCTTTTATATTTGCACACATCTCATTTACACTTTTATTATGAGCGAGGAGTTCCTCTTTTGTAGGCATATCAACACCATAAAAATCTGGATATCTGATTTCAGGGCAAGCTATTCTGACGTGAACTTCTCGCGCGCCTGCCTCGTAGAGCATTTTTACAATTTTTTGGCATGTAGTCCCCCTAACTAAAGAGTCATCAATTAATATAATTGACTTATTTTTGACCATTGTTTTTGTTGGACTTAGTTTAAGTTTAACCCCAAAACTTCTTATGTTTTGACTGGGTTCTATGAAAGTTCTTCCAACATAATGATTTCTAATGAGTCCTAGCTCAAACTTTTTTTTTGAATTTTCAGCATATCCTATCGCAGCTGGCACACCAGAGTCAGGAACAGGAACTACCAAATCAGCTTTTAAATCTGTTTCTTTTGCTAGTTCTGCCCCTAAATTTTTTCTATATTCATAGGCACATTTTCCATTAATCAAGCTGTCAGGTCTGGCAAAATAAATATATTCAAAAACACAAGGCCTAGGTTTTTGTTCGGGAAAAGGTTTTAAGCTTTTAATTTCAGAGTTTTCAATGACTACAATTTCTCCATTTTCAACCTCTCTAATAAAAGTTGCTCCAACAATATCTAAAGCACAAGTTTCAGAGGCAAAAATAAATGAGTTTTTTAATTTACCTATTACCAAAGGTCTTATTCCGAATGGATCCCTTACGCCCACTAGTTTTTTGTTTGTCATTAAAATAAGTGAGTATCCTCCCTGAATAAGAAATAATGCTTCTATTAACTTATCAATAAATTTTCCCCTTCTAGACTTTGCAATTAATTGAACTATAGTTTCTGTGTCACTAGTTGTTCTAAAAATTGCTCCATCTTTGACAAGAGTTTCTCTTAACAATAGCGCATTTGTTAAATTTCCGTTGTGAGCGACGCTTAAACCACCCATATGCAAATCAGCAAAAAAAGGTTGTATATTTCTTAAAGAGGTTTCCCCTGTTGTAGAATATCTATTATGTCCAATCGCAAAAGAGCCAGGAAGCTTCTTCAAGATTTCAGAATTTGTAAAATGATCTCCAACTAAACCTTGTCTTTTTTCAGAATGATAACTTACACCATCAAAAGAAACTATTCCGCATCCTTCTTGACCTCTATGCTGTAAAGCGTGTAATCCTAGAGCAACTAAAGCAGATGCATCTTCGTAGTTTGATATACCAAAAATACCACACTCTTCTCTTAATTTATCTAAATTAGATTTTTTCAATTTTTTCTTTCGTATCTATAAAATCTTCACTTGATGGAAATTCCTCAATTAATATAGTACTTCCTTTATAAATTATATCAAACGAGACTGCTTCCTCTGGTGATATACCCCAATTTTTATATGGATAAAACCAATTTAATATAGAAAATATACACACAGAAACCAAATACCCTTTAAAAAAACCAAAAAAAAGACCGAAAGTTTTATCAATTGTGCCTACCCCAGTCCACGTAACCACTCTGCTTAAAGTCTTACCTACTAATATTGTTAAAAATAAAGTAATAAAAAATATTGATATGCCTAAACCAAAATTATTCACAAAATCTGAGTCAATATACTCGCTTACATATGGTTGAAGTCTAGGAACTAAAATTATTGTTATAATTGTGGATAACACCCATTTCATAAAAGAGATTAGACTGAGTGAAAAACCTTTAAAATAACATTGAACAATTGAGTATAAAAAAATAATCATCACCACAATATCAAACATATTGATATTAAATAAATTTTCTAGAAATTCAGCAATCATATCTTTTATTATTTTTTTTGATCGAACGGTTTAAAAATTAGTAACAATTTAGGCAATAGTGTTAAAACTGAAATCATAGCTAGCATCATAGCTAAACCTGTGAAAATACCAAAATATATTGTTGGAATAAAATTAGATAATATAAGAATTGAAAAACCAAATACTATTGTAATTGATGTATTTAAGATAGCTATTCCAACTGTATTATGACATCTATCCAAAGTAAGACTATAATCATTTATCTTTTTATATTCCTCTCTAAATCTATAAATGTAATGAATGCTATTATCCACCGCGATGCCGATTGTTATTGCGGCTATTGTGATGGTCATCATATCTAAAGGTATATTCATTAAACCAATTATTCCAAGAATAAAAAAGGCAGCAATAAAATTTGGTACTATCCCGATGAAAGATAAAATGATATTTCTGAATAAAATATAAAACATAATAAAAATACCTAAAATAACAATTCCTAAGGTCAATATTTGGGATTTAAAAAGGCTTTGTAGTAAATTATTAAATAATATTAAAACACCAGTCAGTTTATATTCATCCTTTTCTAAATCTAATTTTGTATTTAGATCATTTTCAATTTGATTTATTAAATCATTTCTTCTTAAGTTTTCTAATGAGTCCTTTATTCTGACACTAATTCTAGCTTCATCTTTTTCCACAGAGATATAAGGGGAAACTATCTCTTTTTTAATTTCATTAGGAATTTTACTATATAAAACAGCTATTTCCAGACTTTGTAGTTCCTTTTTATTCAAATCTTCTGCTACTCTTAAGATTGAACCAAATGATAATACTTTCCCTATTTCTGGTAAAGAGTCTAAGTAATCGTGAACTTTTAAAATTTTATCCATTTTATCTCTGGTAAACCAATATTGAGATTTATTTTCTTGAGTTTTGGTTTCTTCATCCCATTCAGAAAATTCATCATCATTAGTCTCATTTATTTGTTTAGATGGAAATTTAAGTATGATATTTAGTGGTGTTGTTCCACCAAGCTCTTCATCAATCTTTTTCATTCCTTTATATATTTCTGTCTCTTTATCAAAATAATTAATAAAGCTGTTCTCTACTTCAAGTTTCGAAATACCAACAAAGCTTGAAATTATAATAATGATTGTGGTGCCAAATAGAAAAATTTGACCTTTTTTTGCTATCAATGCAAAAAAAGTTGTGATTTGAGATTTTTCAGAACTTCTCAAATTAATCTCATTTTCTGAGGAAAAAATACATAATAAAGGAGGTAATAGAAAAAAAGTTATAAATAATGAGACCAGCAAACCTAATGTCATCATCCAGCCAAAATCAATTATAGGTTTGATACCACTAAAAATTAGTGAGAGGAAAGCACAAATAGTAGTTAGGACAGTATATAAAATTGGTAAAATCATTTTTTTACTTACTTCATATACTGCATCTTTTTTTAGTAACTCAGGATTTTCTTTCTTTAATTGCAAATATCGAACTGTAAAATGAATATTCATTGCCATATTAAGAATTAACATTAGTGCAATAAAATTTGATGATATTACTGTAACTTTCCATCCTATTAAACCAAGTAGACCGATCATTATTATAACTGAGGTTATGCAGCCTGCTAATGGCATCATTACCCATTTAATATTCTTAAAAATGATCCATAAAGTAAAAATTATAAAAACTAAAACACCTAATCCAAAAACAATAATATCATTTTTAATATAGCTCATCATGTCATCAGCAATCATAGGAATACCCCCTAAATGAATTTTTGCATTTTCTCCATATTTACTAATTACATCTCTAATTTCAGCTATATTTTGACGGTTTCTTTTATTATAAAGATTTTTATAATCCTCATATTCTTTAAGAAAATTCTTATAATTTGTTTTTTCTTCATTTGACAATCCTGCTTCTTTAGATTGTTCAAAATATTTATCTTTTATTTTTATAAACTCAGCCAATCTTTCATCTTTTTTTAAATAAACTACGATTCCTGAAGTTTTACCATCTTCGCTAACTACATAATTTTTATAAATAGGACTATTTAAAATTTCTTCAAAACCTCTTTTTCTATCAATCTCGGGGTAAGCCAAAGTTTTATAATTTTTCAACCTTTCCATTAAACCTTCATCTGTGCTTTTTAGTAAAGGCACATCAATTATTGTAATAATACTATCTACCCAAGTTAATTTCTCAATTTTAGATTTTAAAAGTTGCAAATTGAGTATAGTCTCTTTTTTTGTAAAATCAGTTACAGGTGCATAGGTTAGAACAAGAAAATCTTTAGATCCATATCTATCATTTATTTCTCGTAGATACTTTAAATCTTTGTCACCTTCCAAAAGAAGTGCATCAGATGAAGCATCTAAGTTAAAATTTTTTGAGTGATATAAAGAAAAAAATAAAATTGCTAATATTAGAAGAATAGCAAGTTTTGGAAAATCAATGACTATTTTTTTATAAATAAGCTTAAGCATTTGGATATTTCAGATATATCTTAATTTATTTATAACAAAAGGAAAAATTAGGTCTAATTTTTGCTTAAATCTTTGAATTTCGTATAAATTCCTTCAAACTCAACTTTCACAGTGCCTGTAGGGCCATGTCTTTGTTTTCCTAAAATTATATCTGCCAGGCCATTAACATCATTCATTTTTGACTGCCATTCTGCATGCTCTATCGAACCAAGTTTAGGTTGTTTTCGCTCCAAATAATAAGCTTCTCTGTAAACAAACATTACTACGTCTGCATCTTGTTCAATTGATCCTGACTCTCTCAAATCGGCTAATTGAGGCTGTTTATCATCTCTTTGTTCAACTGCTCTTGATAACTGTGATAAAGCCAGCACTGGAACCGATAGCTCTTTAGCTAATGCCTTCAATCCCTGAGTAATTTCAGATATTTCTTGTACTCTACCTTCGTTCTTAGTTAAACTAGATCTCATCAGTTGGATGTAATCTACTACAATTAAACTCAACCCAAATAATCTTTTAATTCTTCTCGATCTATTACTTAACGTTGCAATAGTAATCGCTGGTGTTTCATCAATATATAAAGGTAAATTATAAATATTTCTAGATGTTTCTATGTACCGATTTATTTCTTCTTCTGTAACTTTTCCTCTTCTTATATCATCTGATTTAATTTTAGCTTGTTCAGATAAAATTCTTGTAGAAAGTTGTTCTGATGACATCTCTAAAGAAAAAAAAGCAATAGATGATTTTTCTTCACGTTTTAAAATATTTTGTGCAGCGTTGTAAGCTATATTAGTAGCTAATGCGGTTTTACCCATAGATGGTCTTCCAGCAAGAATAATCAGATCAGACTTATGTAAGCCTCCAAGCTTTTCATCCAAATCACTTAACCCTGTAGGAACTCCAACTACGCCTTGATCACTTTGCATCGCCATAGTGGCCATTTGAATTGTTTGGTCTAAAGCTTGATTAAATTTTAAAAAGGATTGGGAAAAACTTCCTTTTTCAGCTAAGTCAAAAAGTGACTTTTCTGTATCCTCTATAATACTTTCTGCATTTTTAAATTGTTCATTTGAGCTTAAAGTATTAGAAGATAATTTATTAGAAATTTGAATTAATTCTCTTCTCAGATACATTTCATGAACTATTTTGGCATAATCAACAGCTTGTTTTGCAGATCCAGAAAATCTTGTTAATTTTACAAGATACTCTGTTCCTCCTACTTCATCCAACATATTGTCTTTTTCAAAAAAATTTTTTAAGGTAATTGGATTAGCAATCATCCCCTTATTATTCAAGTTTTCAATTACATCGTAAATTTTAATATGAGCAGGATCGTAAAAAATATTAGAATTTATAATTGTTGCGACTTCATCAATTATATCATTGTTTACTAAAATTGAGCCAAGTAATGCTTGCTCTGCCTCAATATTAGAGGGCTGTAAATCTTTCAATTTTTTTTGAACTGGTTTCACTTCTTCCACATGTTTATATTAGATTTGTTAATTTACTTATAAAGAAAAAAGTTACACACTTATTTCTTTGTTCTGTGGAAAAGTTATTTAGATTGAATTTTGTTGATTTTAATAGAAATAGAGGCTTTAACTTCAGAATGAAAATTTATATCTACCTTAAAAACACCTATTTTATTTAAATTTTCTTTAAGAATTATTTGAGAAGGTATTACATCCGCATTAGTCTTTTCTTTTATTAAATTTGTTATTTCTTTTGGTTTGATTGATCCGTATAAATCTCCGTTATCTTTGCTTTCTTTTACAAAAGTAAAAACTTTATTATTTACTTTTTTTGAAATTTCGACAAATTTTGATTTGATTTCAGCATTTCTTTTATTCAGTTCTTCTTTTTTTTTATTAACGTATTCTAAATTTTCTTTATTAAATCTTAACGCCTTACCAGTCTTTAAGAGAAAGTTTCTTCCGTACCCGTCTTTAACTTTTACCCTATCACCTATATTTCCTAGATTAAGTAAGTTTTCTAATAAAATAATTTCCATTTATAATAAACCTAATATTTTTGCTTTTTTTATTTCTTTTGTTAGTTTTTTTTGTTTATTAAAAGAAACTGAAGTAATTTTTGAAGACATTATTTTACCATTGTCTGAAATATATTTTCTCAGCAAACTAACATTTTTATAGTCAACTATCGGAGCATTTTTTATAGATAAAGGACATTTTTTTGAGAACTTACCATCGTTCTTTTGAAATAAACTTAGTTTGTTTAAAGAATTCGAGCCTTTTCTTTGAAATTTCTTATTTTTTCTTTTCATAATTTTTTATTTTTTCTCTTTTTTAAAAAATTCATTTTGTGTATCTAATTTTTTATATTTTACTATTAGATTTCTTATGATAGATCCGTCAACTTTAATTTTTTTTTCTAAATCTTTTAAAGTTTCTTTATTACCTTCAAATTTATAGTGAATAAAATAACCTTTTCTAAAATTTTTAATCTTATTTGATAAATTGAGTAATCCCCAATCTTCTATTTTTACGACCTTACCTGATGAGTTTTTAATTATCTCATTATACTTTTCTTTGATTGCAAGAATCTCTTTTTCCGCTAAATCTTGCCTAGCTACAATAGTGTTTTCGTAAAAAGCCATATTTTGTGTAAATTAATTTAAATTTATTAAACAAAGTGTGGTTTATACTACACTTTTCATTTTAAGCAATACTAATAATTGATATATAAATTTTAATAAAATGAACTCTTTATTATTTCCTGGTCAGGGAAGCCAAATTGTAGGCATGGGATCTGAATTTTATAATAAGTTTGGAGCTGTCAAAAACATATTCAATCAAGCAGATGAAAAATTAAATTTTTCATTAACAAAATTAATTCTTGAGGGACCAGAAGATCAATTGCAACTTACTAAAAATACTCAACCAGCAATTTTGACTGTGAGCTATTCAATTTTTCAAATTTTAAAAACTGAATTTAAACTGAATCTAAATTCTTTTAAATTTTTTGCTGGTCATTCATTAGGAGAGTACAGCGCATTAGTTTGTGCTAATGCTATAAGCTTTGAAGATGCTATATATTTATTACATGAAAGGGGGAAAGCAATGCAAGAGGCAGTTCCTCTAGGACAAGGAAGCATGATCGCTGTGTTAGGGTCTAAAATTTCAGAAATTAACAATTTAATTTCAAACGAGATTAAATCTGGGGTATGTCAAGTTGCTAATGATAACGCTGAAGGACAATTAATTGTAAGTGGTGAAAAAGAGAGTGTAAATAAACTTAAATTAATTTTGAGAGAAAAAAAAATCAAATCAATTCCTCTAAAAGTAAGTGCACCCTTTCATTGCTCATTAATGAAGTCAGCAGCAGACTCTATGAAAGAAAAAATTAGCAAAATTAGTTTTAAAAAGCCAACCATTGATATTGTAAGTAATGTTACTGCTAATCCAGAAAATTTACCTGAAAAAATAAAAAAGCTTTTGGTTGATCAGATTTATTCATCTGTAAGGTGGCGAGAGAGCTTATTAAATATGTTTAAATCAGGTGTAAATAATTTTGTAGAAATCGGACCAGGAAAAGTTCTTAGTGGTATGGTAAAAAGAACTTTGAAAAGCGCTAATAGCTTTTCAATAAACTCAATTACTGATATTAATAACTTAGATAATGAATTTAAAAAATAAAAAAATTTTGATTACAGGAGCCACTGGAGGTATCGGAAACTGCCTTGTAAAAAAATTTGATGAATTAGGCTCAAGTATTTTTGCTACTGGCACGAATGAAGAAAAATTGATTAATTTAAAAAAAACATTCAGTAAAATTCATACTGAAAAATTTAAATTAGATATGCACGAAAAAATAGAAGAATTTATTGATAAGGTGGAAAAAGATTTAAATGGTATTGATGTTCTTATTAATAATGCTGGTATTACAATAGATAATTTATCAATTAGATTATCAGAAGAAAATTGGAAAAAAGTTCTTGATATAAATTTAACTTCTACATTTTTAATGTGTAAATTTGTAATAAAAAAAATGTTAAAACAAAAAAAAGGAAAAATTATTAATATTACTTCTATAGTTGGACATACAGGAAACCTTGGTCAAGCAAATTATTCTGCATCAAAAGCAGGTATAGTTGCATTTTCTAAAAGTCTGGCAATTGAATATGCTAGAAAAAATATTAACATTAACTGTGTTTCTCCTGGGTTTATTAAAACTGAGATGACTGATAAAATTAATGAAGAATTTAAAAAGAATCTGATAAATAAAATTCCGTCTGGAAGTCTTGGAAGTGGTGAAGATGTTTCAAATTGTGTTGCCTTTTTAGCCTCTGATATGGCAAATTATATCAATGGTGAAACCATACATGTTAATGGTGGAATGTATATGGCTTGACAATTCTTATTAATAATCTAATAAGAAAATATAAATAAGAAAGGTTTTCATGTCAGAGGATATCAAAAATAAAATAAAAAAAATAGTTGCAGACCACTTAGGTATAGAAGAAGAGAAAGTAACCGATGAAGCCAGCCTCATAGATGATTTAGGAGCAGATAGCTTGGACACAGTTGAGTTAGTAATGGCGTTTGAGGAAGAATTTGGGTCAGAGATTTCTGACAGTGAAGCTGAAAAAATTCTTACAGTAGGTGATGCAATAAAATTTATTGAGAGTAAATCTAATTAAGGATAACTTTTAATCGCAATGAAACATGATGGAGAAAATATCATGGTTATTTTATCATCTCCATCAGGTGTTGGAAAAACAACATTAACAAAAAAAATTCAGCAAAAATATCAATCATTTAAAATCTCAGTTTCACATACAACTAGATCCCCGAGATCAAATGAAGTCGACGGAGTAGATTATAATTTTGTAAATATGGAAAAATTCGAGGAACTCATTAAGAAAGGTGAATTTTACGAATATGCAAAAATATTTGGCAATTATTATGGAACTTTAAAAAAATATGTTGATGAAGCAATTAAAAAAAATGATTTAATTTTTGATATTGATTGGCAAGGTACAAATCAGCTTTCAAAATTTAGAAATTTAAAATTAATAAAGATATATCTAATTACAAATAAAGATGAACTCAAACGAAGACTCATCAATCGCAATCAAAATACCGAAGATGAGATAACAAAAAGATTTAACGCATTTGATGAAGATATAAAACGTTGGAAAGATTACGATTATATTATCATTAACGAAAACTTAGAAACATGTTTTAGGCAAATTGAAAATATAATCAAAAATACAAAATTACATAATCCAATTAATTTTCAATAAATTTTAGAAGCTTATAATAGATTTCAGGTTGAATTTCTTCAGGCCTAGACCTTATGTCTAAATATTTTAATTTTTTTATGTCTTCATATTTTAAGATCTTTAAAATATTTTTGTTGATCATTTTCCTTCTATTTGAAAAAAAAATATTTGTTAATTTTTCGAGTTTTTCAATATTATTCTGATTAAGTCGTGAATTATCTTTAGGGATAAAGTGTATCACTACTGAAGTAACTTTTGGTTTTGGAAAAAAACAACCAGCAGAAACAAAAAACTTTTCTTTAAATTTTAATTTATAGTTTGTTAAAATTGATAACCTTCCATAGTTTTTTGTTTTAAATTTACCTACAATTTTTTCTCCTAATTCCTTTTGAAACATGAATATTAAATTTTTGAATTTTGGTGGCCACTTTTTAAATTTTAAAAATTTGACCAGAATCTGAGAAGATATATTGTATGGAAGATTTCCAAAGACCACAGAGTCTTGGAGCAAATTTTTTTCTATATCAAAATTTAGAATATCCTCATTTAAAATTTTTACACTAGGAAAATTGAGATACTTAGATTTTAATTTATCTGACAAAAACTTATCTTTTTCGATTAATATCAGCGATTTAGGTTTTCGATTTAATATTTCATCAGTTAAAGCACCCTTACCGGGACCTATTTCAATTATATTTCTATTTTCAACTTTAATTAAATTAATGATTTTATTTATTATGTTTTTATCAATTAAAAAATTTTGGCCTAGAGATTTTTTTGCATATTTCATTTTTAGAACTTACTTAAAAATTTAATACAATTAATCAAGCTCAATGGATTTGCTTTATTCTTATTAATTAAATTTTGAGCAGTCCCATGATCAGGTGAAACTCTTAAATATCTAAGCCCTAATGTAATATTAATAGCATTAAACTTTTCAATTGCTTTGAATGGACTAAGAACTTGATCATGGTACATTCCTAGAATTACATCATAATTCTTGTATTCATCAATAAATATTGTATCTGAAACTAGAGGACCTAAACAATTAAATTTTTTTTTCTTAAGATAAATTATAGTTGGTAAAATTATTTTTTTTTCTATTGAGTCTTTTCTATTTTCTGAATTATGAGGGTTTAATCCTAATATTCCAATCCTTGGTTTTTTTTTAAAAAGAATTTTATAGTATTTATTGATAGTCTCGACCTTATTTATGATTAGTTTTTTTTTAATCTTTTTTGCAACTTGACTGATATCAATATGTGTAGTTAAAGGGCTTACGGCATTCTTTCTACCTTTTATTAACATTACTTCTGTATTTTTTTTTATTCTACACTTTGAAGCTAAAAATTCTGTCACCCCGATCTTTTTTCTATTTAATAAGTTTTTATTTATCGGACAGTTAATTATACCTGCAACATCTTTGTTAAGTGCTAATTTATGAGCAAGGTTAAGAGATGAAATGACAAACTTTGAAGAATTTTTTTTTGAAATTTTAAAAGGATTTTTAAACTTTAAATCAAGGTCAATTACTTTTAAACTTTTTTCATTTATTTGATCATTTAAACTTTTCACTTTATTAATTTTTGTAGGCAAATTAATTTTTTTTGACTGTCTTATTAAAAGATTATAATTAGAAATTAGATAGATTCTTTTTTTAATTTTATCAGATAAGTATTTCCAGCTTTTTAAAATGATCTCAGAATTGATGCTATTTGGGTCTCCACTTATTATTATAATTTTATTTTTCATTTATATTCTATTAAACTAGTACTTCTTAATTTAGACAAGTGGCTCCTTGAATACAAATTGAACAGTTCATTTGTTTTTTGATTTATTAATTTATCTCTTAGCTCTTCAAGATTTAAATTTTCAATCTTTGAGGTTCTAATATTATCTAATTTTAAATATAAAATACTATTTTGTTTTTTAATAGGTTTTGAAACTTCCCCAATTTTCATTTTACTAACAATTTTAAAAATTTCTTCATTTAATGACTTGGAGTTTACCCAACCCAAATCACCTTTACTAGACGAAGAGGAAGAGTCACTATATTTTAATGCTGAGTTTTCAAAGCCTTCCTCCTTAATTCTATTCTCTATTTCAGAGACTATTTTATTATCAAATCTATTATTTTTAGAAAGTAATTCTATTTCTGATAATTTGTACTCTGTTAACTCAGAGTTACTATTAATATAATTTTCTAATTCTTGTTTCAAACTTTTTTCATCAATTAGAATTTTTTTTGAATAAATTTTATAAATAAGGTCTTGCCATTTAAATTGAGTTTTAATTTCATCAATAAATAATTCATAATTTAAATTTTTATCTTTGAAATTTTTTTTAAGTTTGATCGTGTCATTTGAAGAAATAGAATTAAGGTAAGCATTTATTTTATTATTATTTTCTTTAATATCATACTTTGTAAGTTCAATTTTTTTTAACTTATATTGTATTAAAGACTCTAAAGCTTGTTTTTTAAGATTATCAATATTTTTTTGGTTAACTTCATCTCCTGCAAGAAATAATGAAACTAAAATTTTATTTTTAATTTCATAATTTGTAATAATTTCATTTTCAACTTTAATGATAATCTTATTCTGAATGTTAGCTAATAAAATATTTTTAAAGTTTATTACTAAAAAAAATATAAAAATTATTATATTTTTATTCATATTTATTTGCTAAATGTTGGCGAATTTATACTACCAAAAGGTGTAAGTGTAATTTTAAACATTAGGGAATTTTCAGGTTCGAGCTCAGAATCATTGTAAAATTCTCTTCTATAAACAAGACCGGCTCTTAAGCAATCGTTAATATATTCATAGCTTAAATTATAAAATTCTGATGAATTTGTAATTAAGTTACGTTTATTTTCAAAAGAAAAAAGTCCATTTTGTTTATTTTTAATATTTAATTTAGTAGTAAAATAGTCTTGATTACCTATATGTTTTTTTTCTTGCAAATAATTGAAATTAAAGTTTAGTGCGCCATAATTCACTTTTGTAGCTATTTCATTATAATTCAGATCTTGATAATTTTGATCTAAAGAAAAATTATAATTCAATTTAAATTTATCACTTACGCTGTAACCGAATGTCCCTACTAAGTCAGAGAGCTTTTCGTTTAAACTGGTAATATCTGCCATTTTATTATTTTCTTTTTCATTAATGACTTGAGCAACTGAAAAATCAAATTCTTTTTCTTTATTTTTAATTTTATAGTCTAATCCAAGAGTTCCACTAATGCCTGTTTCATAATTATTTTTATTATCCAATCTATCTAAACTGAAAGCATTTAAAGGGTTTAATCTAGCTCCGCTTGTTTCAAATCGCATACTACCTGGAGAGGATCTTAAAAACATTTTTGGTGTTAATAAATGTTCAAAACTATTTTGTTTTTTTCGAAAGTCTAATTTTGTTAAAAAACCTAAAGCACCATATAATTCATAAGTGTTATCCTCTTTATATTGATCAATATTTTTTGTTTCATAATTAATATTTTTCAAATTTGCCAAAATTTGAGTTTTTAGACCTGATTTAGAATATAGCTCTTTAGATTGCCAATCTAAATCATTTATTAAAAAATTTGATAATTTATTGGTGTCATAATTATGAATTTTTAAATTTGTTTGTAAATCTAAAGTTCCAAATGAGTCATCATTAAATAAATTTTTATCAAATATAATTTCTGGCAAGATATATTCGTGTTTATCAGTATAACTTCCTTTAAGAGTTTCGAAAACACTTGCATTTAGTCCTAAAAAACCACCTTCTGTTTCCCTAGTGAATTCAATTGAATTTTCTAAAGTATCTCGATTAAAGTCTACAAGATTTGATTTGATTTTATAGAGTTTTAAATATTTATCGTTAGATACCTGCTGCAAAGTTAGATCTAAAGTGTTATCAGAATTATTTTTACCTTTAAAATTTTTTATAAACTTTGAAAATAAATGTGATTTTTCTCCTGCCTTCTTAGAACTACTACTTCTCTTGTATCCTTCAGTATAACCAAAGTCTGTTAAAAAGTTAGAGTTTTTAAATGCTTGATGATACTCACCTAAAAATAAAGGATTTTCTGTGAGATATAATCTACTAGATAAGGTAAGATTTTTATCATTGCCTAAATCAAAGAAGTAGGGAACTGATACACCTGCGCCCAAGTTTTTTGTGTCATAAATAGATGGGGGCAAGAAACCCGATCTTCTTTCTACAGATGGATCTGGATGAGAAAGTCTCGGAAAATAAAAAATTGGTATATCATACACTTTGATTACTGCATTATCGTAATATAGAGTTTTTTTTACACTGTCATGAAGTAGCTTTGAAGATTGAATTGACCAAGGGGGACATTTGTCCTCTTTTCTGTAACCACATAAAGTGAAAACACTTTTACTAAAAGAACTTTTTTCTTTATTAATTTTGATTGAATTTGCGAATACCCTAGGATCATTTTCTTCATTAATTTTAAAATCTTTGTAATTTAAAAAAGCCTTTATATCAGTTCCCAGTATTTCTTTTTTTTTCGTATCTATATAGATTTGAGAAAACTCATAATTATTTTTAAGTTTATCTTTAATTTTTATTAAACCAATAGATTTAAAAATATTAGAATTAATATTATAATTAAAATTAGTTAAAACAATTTGGTTGTTATCTAAATCTTGTAATTTAGAAGGTTTATTGGAACTGATAATCTTTTTTTTATTATCAAAAATAATGTCTTCACCAAAGATTTTATAATTGTCTGAAGTTATTATTTCAGTAGGTCCTTTACTTTTAAAATTTTTGTTTATTTCGTTGTACTCAGCAAATTCTGTTTTGATCAAATTATTTTCTTTATCTTTTACAAAGATATTTCGTTTTAATATAAGAAAACGTTTTTTTTTATCATACTCAACAAAGTCTCCTTTAATGATAATTCCATCTTCAGTTACAATTTTTACTTCTTTTTCAAATATCGATGTATTATTTTTTTTATCTAAAGTTATACTGTTAGCTTCAATTTTCAAATTTTCTGCATAGGAATTGGTAAATAAGAAGATTGATAAGAAAAAAAATAAAAAACTATTTTTCATTTATCTGTAAAACTCCTATTAAAGAAAATAAGCTTAAAGCAATGACAGGTGCCCAAACAGCTAATATTAATGGAATTCTGTCAGTTTGACCGAGCGCTAAAGAAAGGTCTTTAAAGTAAAAAACTAGTACGCTTGTGGTCAATCCTAAGATGATAAATTTAAAATTATCAGATTTTTTTAAAGTGTTCATCGTCATTATTGATGCAATAGCAGTCATCATTAGCAAGAAAAAAGGCAAAGATAACAATGTATGTAAATTTTGATTTAAAAATCTTTGGTTGTAACCATCACTTATTAAAGAGTTATAATCAATAACAAGGTCTAAAAATGACATGGTACTGAAATTTTTAAATAAAGTGGTTATTTTTTCATAATTATAAATTGAGTATATTTCGTATTTCTGGAAATATTTTTTATCATAGACCCCGTTATTCTCTCGAAATATCTCAACATCATTCAAAATCCAATCATTGTTTTGTATGCTAGCTTTTTTTGAAAATATTTTTTCTTTCAAGTTATAGTTATCATCTAAATGGAAAATTGTTACATCTATCAAATTCGAGTCTTGAGGCTTGTCAGCTGTAATTATCCTTTTACCACCATCTAAATTTTCTTTAATCCATAATCCATTATTATTGAATGTTACAAGATGATCTATATCACGGGCATAATTTGATTTAGTTTTTTCATAATATTTTGTCATTGATGATGTAATAGGATTTGCAACTAATAAAGTTATCCATCCTAAAACAAATGAAGTTAAAGCTAAAATAGTGAAAATTTTTAAATTTGAATATCCGAAAATTTTCATTGTAAGCAAGTCTCTGTTATTTCTAATTTTTATCATAAACCACATACTTGAGATAAAGATTATGAACGGTAATAATTGAATAATCATACTTGGAATAAAAATACTAGTGAGTATTAGTGGTGTAATTATACTCACTTCAATATTTTTAAAAAATTCTATTTCTTCAAATAAATTTAAAATTACACCAAAACAATAAAAGATTGATGTCCACATTAAAACTGTTTTTAAAAAATTCTTAATTAAATAACTTAAAATAATTTTATTCATTATACTATTGACTCTTTTGAAAATTTTAGAATTAGAAAGATATAAATTAATATGCCGAGTACAAAAGGTGTCATGAAAAAAATAATTTTTACCATTTCATTTAAACCGGTATATTTTACAAAAATTTCTGTTAATAAAAGTAATACAAAACTGTAAGCAAAAACACTTATTTGATGAAAATATTTTTTTTTTGAATTTATTAATAATAGAGAGCAAATTAAAGCTATAACAGGAATATAAAAGGGTATAGTTAATCTTTTGTTTAATGCTGGAATCATTTCTTTTTTAGAATTGATATTACAGTACCTGTTGTCCTTTTCTTTAGTAAAAACACATTTAAATAATTCAATTGTAGATGTTTCTTGAATTTTGGGTTTTTTAATTGTTGTTGTGCTCAGATCACTCAAATCAATATTTAATTGTTCAAACTTAATTATTTCATTTTCTTCATTGTTTTTTTTCGAAGAAATAATTTGACCTTTAAACAAATAAAATTTCTTTTTATCTATTAATCCGTTTTTTGCGACTATAGTAGTACTACTTATTTCTGATATGTTTGACGATAAATTTTTAAGATTGTTACTTTTGTCATGCAAAAAAACATTTTCGACTTCATTGTTAATTTTTTTTTCTACAATAAATGTGAAACCTTTAAAAGTATCACTAAATTGTTGCATTTTTACTGTAGGTAAAAAAGAGTTAAATTGATCCTTACTTAATAAAAGTCTCGATTTATAAAGAGAGTAAGGTGTAAAAAAAGTCGATAACAAGAGATAGATTATTAAAATAAAAATAGACAATATAAAAAAAAGGTTTACTAAATAAATTTTTTTAACTCCAGAAGTCCATAAAATTACGAATTCACTATCCTGTGTATGCTTAATGATAAAAATTGTTAATGCTAATAAAAAAGAAAATGGAATGAACTTGGGAGCTATCCCAAATAAATTTAAAAATGAATATTGAAAATATATACTTATTGGGTAACCACTTTCGACTACTAGGTCCAAAAAACTCACAGCTCTTACCGTTAGAGCTATTAATGAGAGACCAAATAATATAACGAAAAACGTTTTTAATATTTCGATAAAAAAATTAAGATAAATTTTGTTTTGTAGCATGAAAATATATTGTATATAAATAATGCATCCATTTAATAAATTCAACTAATGGTTTAACTA
>MDTA01111661.1_pt1 | contig 23705 bp, 16 predicted proteins | sample 811151 | NCBI WGS metagenome assembly MDTA01 (sample SAMN05326648, study PRJNA326480) | marine metagenome | isolation source: seawater | place: Indian Ocean: South | collected 2010
CATACCTTTGACTTTGCGAACATGTTCACGTTTTGAAAGGTCGAACGTTACTATGGTAACAGTTGGCGTGGGGCATTACCGCGCGCCCGACACCCGACCAGAACAACGAAACCCAGAGCGACCCACGGTCATTGGCGGGAAAGAGGAACGTGTCATCCAATCGCACATTGCTGCTCATGCGGCACGGCAAGTCCTCTTGGGCAACGCCAACACAGGCCGATTTTGATCGTCCGTTGAAAACACGCGGCGAACGTGCAGCCGAACAAATGGGGCGTTGGCTTGACCAAACCGGACATGTCCCAGACCTGATCCTGACCTCTACTGCCGTGCGTGCACGTAGCACAACCGAAATTGTTGCATCGGTTCTGGGCTTACCTTACGCCGTTATCGTGGAAGAGCCGAGAATCTACGATGCCAGTACAAATCAGTTGTTGTATTGCATCGCCGAGCACGGTGGCGACACCAACACTCTGATGGTTGTAGGACACAATCCTGGCCTCGAATCGCTGACCTGGCTGCTGGCACGGCAAACGCCTTCACCAGGACTCAACAACAAATTCTTTCCAACGGCGACCGTGGCAGTGTTGAAAACAACACAAACGTGGCAAGACATGGAGCCGGAGAGCTGTGACTGCGCGGCCGTATCGCGGCCGCGGGAACTCAGCGAACCGTCAGAGCAACTTCTGGGCTAGCTCTTCCCACAATTGAGCATAAGCCCGCGCAGCCGGCGATTTAGCTGCGTAATCATGCAACGGTGCTCGATGTACACCCATCTGCTCCACCTGTGTCGCATAGGGGATCTGCGCCTGCAACGCCGGTACCGGCAAGTCAGATTCCATGATGTCCTTATGGAGCGACTTGCGCCGGTCGACCATCGAGAAGAACGGATGCACGCGCTGAAGCTGCCCGGCGTCAAGATGTTTGCACAACAGGCTGAGCGTGCGCAGTGACAGCGGCGATGGAATGACCGGTACCAACGTGACTTGCGATACCGCCAGGATGGTCTCACTCACGATCGACAACCCGGGAGCGCAGTCGAATAGCAACAAGTCGTAGTCGTTGCTCAAGGGACTTATCAGCTTATTTAAGCGCGCAACGGGTTTCTTCATCTCGGTGAGCTGAATGTCGGCCTTACGGAACGAAAACCGCGCAGGCAGCAGATGTAGTCGCTCGAAATCCGACGCCTTGATAAGGCCGTCGAGCTTGCTCTTGTTACCGAGAAGCTTGCGCGTGCCGCCTTTCTCCGCCTTTACACGCAGGTAAAACGTACTGGACGCTTGGGGATCCAGATCCCACAACAAGACGCGCAAACCACTCGCTGCCGCCAGATAGGCGAGGTTGACAGCGGTCGCCGTTTTTCCAACACCACCTTTCATGCTGTAAACCGCCACGCAGCGCATCAGTGCGAGGCCTCTTCAACAAAAGCAGCTCTGGCAAAACGCGAATTGGCTGGTGAATCGAAGACGCGCCAGGTCTGCGCAAAGCGCTCGCGCGCCTGTTGCTGCCCGAGCCGCAGCTGCTCAATCAAACGCCCCATTGCGAGAAATGTCGAGAGTGGCGGCGGATTACGTCCGGCCTGCATCTCTTCCGCAAACTGACGAACCCGCTCTTGTTGAATCTCGAGATCCTGAAAGTCGCCCAGGTTGTCTTGCAGGCGCTTCAGACTCTTGACGAGTTTTGCCATCGCCGCATCGTCGTAGAGGCTACGGAACGCCTCCAGCAAATAACGAAGCTTCTTGCATTCGATGCGCAGTTCGTGCAGTGCTTCGGCCCGCGTGTTGGCCTTGATCGCGCGACCGCCTTTGCGCACCCGCTTCCACTGTTTGGCGAGCGCAGTGCTAGCGACCTCGCGAATTGGCAGCGCGGCTGGTGGACTCATGGCTGCGAGGTCCAGCTGCGTCATCGCCAGCGTTCGCTCAAGCAGGTCATCCCACCAATCCAGGAATTCTCCGTACCGCTCACGATCAAGCTCGCGCACCAGCGTGCGATGCGCCCTGCGTTGCGCGCGCATCAGGTGAACACGCAAGGGTTCCAGCGATGTCTGGTCCTGGATCCCCAGCAGGTGTTGGTACCGCGGGATATTCAACAGATAGACATCCAAATCCCGGACTGGACCGGTCGCGCCACCCAACCACGACAACCCGGCACGCAGGTGTTCCAGCGCATCCGGGTCGATCAGCGACTTCATCCGTGCGATCAACGAACGGGAACGCCGGACGGCCACACGAAAGTCATGCAAAAACTCGGAGTCGATGTCGGCGCGCAGGCCTGCTTCGTTCACAGACAGCGTTTCACGCATCAATTGCAGCAGGCTCGCGAGTGCGTTACCCGCGGGCGTCTCTGGCGCCAGCCTTGCGGCGAACTTTGAGGACACGCCCGCAACGTCGACGCCCGCGTGCGCATGCAGTTCGGGGACCAACGACACACTGACCATGGGTGCGCCGAGCGCATCGAAGATCGCTTGCCGAACATCTTCCGCGGCAGACTCAAACCCCTTCAGCGGCTCCAGCGTAACAACCGTCGGCGCCTCCAAAGATGTCGGCCCGGCGGTTTCCAGTTCTCCTTGGCGAACCGTCAGCGCCGCAACCGTTTTATCCCGTTTGTCCAGAATGCGGAATCGAGTGATGCCTCCATGCCAGCGGAGAGTCTGGTTGAGGGCCCGCATCGCAATAGCACTGCGCGCTGCGTCCCAGGCCGCCGGCAGATCAGAAGCCCACTTGGGTGCCTTGCGCAAAGGCGTGAATCCCAGCAGTTGGCCATCCAGACGTCGCCACTCGAGTCGCCGCTGTTTGTTTGCATGCGCGATGGATAAACTGAAGCCGGCCTCATATAGCCGACCGTCAAACGTCTCCAGATACGCATCTGCGCATGGGTCCGTTGATTCTGCGCGACAGCGAAGCCCGCTCGCGGACGCCCACGCCGCCACATCAACCGCTGCAGCAGCATCTACAAGCAATGTCAGGGAAGCCGATTGAGCCTGGTTCATACCCTCCAATTCTAGCAGGGCGAGAGCGATGTTCCCGCGCGCCCAAGGTATCATTGGCGCCAGTTCGACAAATCCAACAGAGGATTCGCTCAATGGCCGAAGCTATCGCCGATATCTTGCGTGGAGAAGTCGCGATCGGCAACGAAGTCTCCATCCGCGGGTGGGTACGTACCCGGCGCGACTCCAAAGCCGGCTTATCTTTTTTGCAGGTCAGCGATGGCAGCTGTTTCGCGCCGCTGCAGTGTGTCATCCAAAACTCGCTCGGCAATTACGAAGACGAGGTTTTGCGTCTCACCGCCGGGTGCGCAGTGGTCGTCACTGGCGAACTGAGCGAGTCGCAAGGCCGTGGACAGACCCACGAGATACAGGTATCCGACGTTCAGGTGGTTGGCTGGGTGGATGATCCCGATACCTATCCCGTCGCGGCAAAACGACACACGTTTGAATACTTGCGTGAAGTTGCGCATCTGCGCCCGCGAACCAATACGTTTGGCGCGATTACACGCGTGCGCAACGCGTTGTCACAGGCGATACATCGGTATTACCACGAGCGTGGATTCTTCTGGGTCAACACACCCATCATTACCGCAAGTGACTGCGAGGGCGCAGGCGAGCTGTTTCGTGTCTCAACCCTCGACATGGCCAATCTCCCGACCAACGCAGGCGGAGTTGACTACGACCGCGATTTCTTCGGCCGCGAGAGTTTTTTGACGGTATCTGGCCAGCTAAACGTTGAGACGCACTGCCTCGCGCTGTCGAAGGTGTATACGTTTGGTCCTACGTTCCGCGCCGAGAATAGCAATACCAGCCGCCACCTGGCCGAGTTCTGGATGATAGAACCCGAGGTGGCATTCGCCGACCTCACGGATCTCGCCGATCTGGCCGAGGACTTCCTGCAATACGTCGTGCGCGCTGTACTGGAAGAGCGCCCGGACGACATGGCGTTTTTCGCCGAGCGTATCGAGAAGACCGCCATTACGCGGCTGGAACAACTGGTCAACACCAAATTCGAACGCATGGATTACACTGAAGCCGTTGCCATCCTGCAGGCCCAGAAGTCGAAGAAATTCGAGTTTCCGGTGGACTGGGGTGTCGATCTGCAGTCCGAGCATGAGCGTTTCCTGACTGAAGAACACGTCGGACGGCCCGTCATCCTGATGAACTATCCAAAGGAGATTAAGGCCTTCTACATGCGCGCCAACGACGACGACAAGACCGTCGCAGCCATGGACGTCTTGGCACCTGGAGTCGGCGAAATCATTGGTGGTTCACAACGCGAAGAGCGCCTGGATCAACTGGACGCGCGGTTGCAACACATCGAGGGACACGAGGAACTGTGGTGGTACCGCGACCTGCGGCGCTACGGCACCGTCCCGCACTCAGGTTTCGGACTCGGGCTTGAGCGACTGATCAGCTACGTCACCGGCATGGGGAACGTGCGCGACGTTATCCCCTTTCCGCGGACGCCGAGGAACGCCGCATTCTAGCAATGCCTGGTGCGGTGGGTAACGTCAGCGTTTCACGTCACCCAACTGGTAGTAGCCACGCGCGCCGTAAGGATAATCCCATAGCTCGAAGTTCGTACGCGGATACGGATCGTGACGGTTAAGGTAATACGCACGAATTTCGGCGATCAGACCACCTCGGAAAACGTACCACTCGGCGCCGCGTATCAACTCACGCGCGGCGCCTTCCGTCGGCGTAAATTCAAGTGTCCATTCGATGACACACTCGTTGCCGTCGACGATGCCGTGATCTACCGCAAACTGGTCTTCAAATCGCTTGCCAACCTTGACCCAGAATGATGCCAGGTTGTCACCACCGTGGATGGCCGGCGCGTGCGTGAAATAGTGGACGACGTCATCCGTGAAAGTTGTACGAATCTGGTCAAAGTTCGCCGTGCTGCACCCTTCGTAATAGCTGCGAATGGTTTGCAAATAAGGATGATTGTGGTCAGCCATGTCCGGTCCTGTTTTGCTACAGCGCCAGCGCGAGCCGGGTGCCTTCCTCAATGGCTCTGAGGGCATCCAACTCCCCGGCTTCGCGCGCGCCGCCTATCAGGTGGCGCTCAACTTCTTTGTCCGCGAGTTGTTCGTACAGACCGCCATTGGATTCCTGACCAGCGCAGATCACGACGTGGTCCACGGCAAGCGTACGCGGTTCACCCTCAACTCTGATATGCAATCCATCGTCGTCGATGCGATCGTAAGTCGCGTTACCAATCTGCTGCAGGCCGCGCCGGGCCAAGGCAGCCTTCAGAGCCCAACCTGTCGTCAGCGCCAACCCACGGCCAAAACGCGACCCCGAACGCTGCAACATCCAGACGTTGCGACCCGTTGAGGATGTGCGTTGCGCTTCACCTTCAGCAAGCCCGCCCGCGCTCTCCAACGCCGGGTCCACAGACCACTCCCGCAAGAACGCAACCGCGTCCTCTTCAAGCGCGCCATGCCCCGCTGAAAGAAACTCTGCAACATCAAAACCGATACCGCCTGCACCGATAACGGCGACACTATTGCCGACAGTTCGCTCGCCACTTAAAAGTTGCGGATAGGTCACGACTTTGTCGTGTTCAAGCCCGGCGATCTCGGGAACCCGCGGAACAACACCCGTTGCGACCACCACAACGTCGTGCGCTTCGGCAAGATTCTGCGCTTCCGGGGTTTCACCAAGCCTGACGCTGATGCCGAGGCGCTTCGCCCGCGTTTCGAAATAACGCAAGGTCTCTTGGAAGTCCTCTTTGCCCGGTACCTCGGCTGCCAACGTCAGTTGTCCACCAACGCGCGAAGCCGATTCGTACACCGTGACATGATGCCCACGTTCTGCGGCTGCTATGGCGGTAGACATGCCAGCCGCTCCGGCACCGACCACTGCAACGTTGCGTGGTGCGTCCGTGGGCGTAGGCACGAGTTCCAGTTCGCGCCCGGCAAAAGGGTTCACCAGACAGCTGACCGTCTTGTCCGCGAATATGTAATCCAGGCAAGCCTGGTTGCAGGCGATGCAGGTGTTGATCTCGTCATCCCGTCCGGTACCTGCCTTCAGTGCAAACTCGGCGTCAGCGAGAAACGGCCGGGCCAGCGCCACCAGGTTCGCTTCGTTGTTGGCGATCATCTGCTCGGCAAGCGCCGGGGTATTGATACGATTGGTGGCAGCCACGGGAATATCGACTGCATGGGTAAGACGCGTCGTGGCATAACGCCATGCACCGCGCGGTACCATATGAGCGATGGTCGGAACACGCGCCTCATGCCAGCCAATGCCGCTCGACAACATGTCGGCACCAGCAACCTCTATCGCCTTCGCCAGTGCTTCAGTCTCGTCACCGGTCAGGCCACCTTCTACCAGATCCACGGCGGAAATACGGTAAATAATGGCGAAGTCCGGACCCAGCTCCGCACGAATCCGGCGCACCACTTCGACCGCGAGCCGGATGCGGTTTTCGAAGCTGCCTCCATAGCGTCCCTCACGATGATTGGTGCGCGTGCAGGCGAACTGCGTCAGCAGGTAACCTTCCGAGCCCATGACTTCCACGCCGTCGTAACCCGCCTCCAACGCCAGCCGCGCGGCGGCAACAAAGTCGTCGATGACGGCATCCACTTCTTCGTCAGTCAAGGTGCGAATCTCGCAGCGGTTGATAGGTGCAGGTTCCGATCCAGCGCCTACAGGCAACGGGACGCGCGCGTAGCGACCGGCGTGCAACAGTTGCATGCAGATGAAGGCCCCGTGCTCGTGCACGGCATCGGTCACCAACCGGTGCTCTTCGAGATTCGCAGAGGCATCCATCACCTCCGTGGTCTCGTCGATTCGCCCTTCCTGACTGGGCGCATACCCACCAGTTACGATCAGGCTGGCGCCACCTTTGGCCCGCGCAACATAAAACGCGGCTTGTCGCTCCGCCGTTCGGTCCAGTAACTCGAAGCGCGAATGCATGGATCCCATGACGATACGGTTGCGGAGTTTCAAGGAACCGATTTGAATGGGTTCGAACAGATGTGGATGGTTTGTCACGACTTTTCCGGATGGCTGGGCGGTACAATGCGCGCGAGACGTTAGCACGGCCTCCGGGTCGCGCGCATCCGCGTTACCAGTACGCTTGAAGCCCAATCGACAGAGGCATCTTCGTGAGCGAAATCCTGTTTGACCACTACCCGCAGTCCCCCGCATCAGAAAAGGCGCGCTGCGCATTTGGTATCACGAGACTGCCGTGGCGGTCGGTTGAGATTCCACCTATCCCGGCCAAACCGGTTCTGCTGGGGTGGGAAAAACGCGTGCAGGCGTTGGGTATCGGCTACCAGATCACACCGCAATGAGCGAAGTTGTCACACACAGTCCAAGGGTTGGCTTCGTAAGCCTGGGTTGCCCCAAAGCCCTGGTCGACTCCGAGCGGATTCTGACGCAGTTGCGGGTCGAGGGTTATGACATCGTAGGCGGATATGCCGAGGCCGATCTGGTGGTAGTCAACACCTGTGGCTTCATCGACGCGGCCGTGGAGGAATCGTTAGATGCGATTGGTGAAGCGCTGAACGAGAACGGCAAAGTGGTTGTGACCGGTTGTCTGGGCGCAAAACCCGAATCCATATACGCCGCACATCCTGATGTGCTGGCAGTTACCGGCCCACAGAAGTACGAAGAAGTGCTTGCGGTCGTTCACGAACACCTGCCGCCGCAGCATGACCCTTACATGGATCTGTTACCGCTTGGTGGCCTGAAGCTTACACCACGCCATTACGCTTATCTCAAAATCTCGGAAGGCTGCAATCACAAGTGCCGCTTCTGCATCATTCCAAGCATGCGCGGCAAACTGGCCAGCCGCCCTGTGGGCGACGTATTGCGTGAGGCGGAAGGGCTGGTCAGTGCCGGCGTGCGTGAACTGCTGGTCATCTCGCAGGACACCAGCGCGTACGGCGCCGACCTCAGATACAAACCTGATCTTTGGGGGGGCTCGCTGGTCCGCACGCATGTACAGGATCTCGCTCGTGCTCTGGGCAGCCTGGATGCCTGGATCCGTCTGCACTACGTGTATCCCTATCCGCACGTAGATGCATTGATAGAGCTGATGGCGGACGGATCGATACTCCCGTACCTGGATGTGCCGTTTCAGCACGGCTCGCCTTCCGTATTGAAGTCCATGCGCAGACCCGCGCACGCGGAAGATACGTTGAAGCGTATCGCCAAGTGGCGCGAAATCTGCCCGGACTTGAGCCTTCGCAGCACATTTATCGTAGGCTTTCCCGGCGAAACGGAAGACGATTTTGAACGCTTGCTGGAATTCCTGGACGAGGCGCAGATTGATCGGGCCGGCTGTTTCGAATACTCACCCGTCGCCGGAGCCGCCGCCAATGAACTGCCTGACGCGGTGCCCGATACCGTCAAACAAGAGCGTCATGCGCGTTTCATGCAGCACCAGAGCGACATCAGCGCAGCTCGGCTGAAAGCGCGGATTGGTGAGGCCTTGCCGGTCATCATCGATGACATCACTGAGGACGGCGCCATCGGCAGAACCGAATATGACGCCCCCGAGGTGGATGGCAACGTGTTCATAAGAGACGGTCACTTCTTACAGCCCGGGGAAATTGTCGAAGCACACATCGACGACGCCGACGAACACGATCTATACGCACACGTCGGCGTGGAGCCTGACGACTTCGACTAAGGCAGGACTGAAGTCAGACCTTGCCGCCGGTGGCACGCAGGTCGCCTTCCAGGTGCAGGTCGCAGGCAAGCAGAGACACTTCCCAGGGTGGGCCTTCAACGCGCGTCAGGCAGGTGTTCATGAACGTGGCACCTTCCGCCTGGATGCCGTCGCCCAGACTCAGCACGTGCGCGCAGAGCGACCGCAGTACGAGGCCATGGGTCACGGCGACCACATCCCCTTCCACACGCGCGGCAAGCGCCGTGACCGCGTCCCACGAACTGGCTGCGCGTTCGTGGAAGACCTCCCACGTTTCGCCGTTTGGTGGCGCATACCCGGGCGCAAACGGGTCCTCGTCCAGGTCTGCAAACGCCTGGCCACGCAGGTCGCCAAAGTTACGCTCACGCAACGTGGTCTCGATTTCCATTGGCGCGTCCGTGGTCTTTCGCACCGCGTCCGCGGTCATGTAGGCCCGCTGATAGTCGCTGGTGACGATGGCACCCACGGGTGCCGTCGAAAGTCGCTCGCCCAAGGCGCGCGCCTGCGCCTGGCCGCGGTCGGACAGCGGCGTATCCGGGAATTGAATGACTCGTTTTGCGTTGAGCGGCGTCTCGCCGTGGCGAATTAGATAAATGGCCATGGGGTTCATCATCGATCTGGAAAGCGACCATATTATGCCGTCATTGCATGACAACCGCGTCTCAAGGCTGACAAGTCCGCCCCTTCACTTGACCTGACCCCAATCGCGGTCGATTCTTGAACAGACAAGTTTGGAGTCAATTGAGGAGCCGCGTGCGTTATGCGAGGTTTCGCCCGTGTCAGTGCCGCCGTTCCGACTTCCAGGGTCGCCGACTTTGACGCAAACACAAACAATACGCTGACCCTCTGGCGAGAGGCGGACGCGCTCGGGAGCGTGATCGTCGTTTTTCCCGAGTTGGGTTTATGCGGGTATTCGACGCGCGACCTGTTGCAGGATCAGCATCTGTTGGAAGCTTCCATCGCGTCCCTGAGCGTCCTGGTACAAGCGAGCTCCGCACTCGCGACGGCTGCGGTGGTAGGACTGCCGCTGCGCGTAGGCGGTGGTCTCTACAACGTTGCGGCATTTGTGCATCGGGGAGAGGTACTGGGCATCGTGCCCAAGACTTACCTTCCAAATTATCGCGAGTTCGAGGAAACCCGCTGGTTTCGACCCGGTGTTGAGGTGCCAGCGGAAGCAACCGCGAACGTTCTGGGCGCAGATGTGCCGTTTGGCACCGATCTGCTGTTTGTCGCGAACAACCGGCCGGACCTCATTATTGGCCTGGAGGTCTGCGAAGACTACTGGGTGCCGGTCCCACCAAGCACTTTCCAGGCGATGGCCGGTGCCACCGTGTTGTGTAATTTGTCCGCGTCAAACTTCATCGTCGGCAAAGCGGAACTCCGCCGCCTGCTGGCCAATTCGATGTCGGACCGCTGCAAAAGCACATACGTGTACGTCGCGGCTGGGCCTGGCGAGTCATCCACGGACGTCGCTTTTGATGCAGACGCCGCCATCTCGGAAAACGGGCGCGTTCTCGCTGAGTCCGAACGATTCACTCGCGATAACCAGCTCATCACGGTAGACGTTGATCTCGAATCACTCATCCATGACCGGATGACCAACAATTCGTTTGGCGATTGTGCGCGTGAGCACCGGCGGAGCTTCAGGCGCGTGCCATTTCTGGCGCAGGAACAGCCGACAGATCTATTGCGGGAAGTTTCCGCACACCCGTTTCTGCCATCCAATCCGGATACCCTCGCGCGGCGGGCATGGGAGATCTTCGAGATTCAGACCAACGCCCTGGCTACGCGCCTCGCGGCCACGGGAATGCAACAGCTGGTATTGGGCGTATCCGGCGGGCTCGACTCCACACAGGCTGCTCTAGTCGCGGCTGCCAGCCTGGACCAGTTGGGCCTGCCCCGAGAAAACCTGTACTGTGTGACGATGCCGGGGCTGGGTACCACGGACACAACGCGCAGTAATGCGGAAACGCTGGCCACGTCCCTCGGCGCGAAGTTTGTTGAGATTGGTATCTCCGAGAGTTCCCGCGTCGTACTCCAAGCGGTCAATCATCCGGCGGCTAAAGATGCCGCTGACGTCGAAGCGCTACTGACACAGCTAAGGGCACAACCCGAACTCGGCGACGTGACCCTGGAAAACGTTCAGGCAAGGCTTCGCACACTGATCCTGATGACACTGGCCAACGCCCGCGCCGGACTGGTCGTGGGTACCGGCGATCTGTCCGAGAAAGCGCTCGGCTGGAGCACCTACGCTGGCGACCACATTGCGATGTACGACGTGAACGCAGGTGTGCCCAAAACCCTGATCCAGTTCGTCATTCGCTGGGTTGCCAACAAACGGGTCGAGACCTGGACGGAAGGCGAGAAGGGCGCTTTGCGCGATACGCTATTCGCGATCCTGGATACACCCATATCGCCTGAGTTGTTGCCCCCCGATCCCGACGGCGAAATCGCGCAGCTCACCGAATCCACGATCGGCCCCTACGAGTTACATGATTTCTACCTCTATCAACTGGTGCGCCACGGAGCCCGACCCGAACGGATCCTCGATCTGGCCCAGGTAGCGTTTGCAAAACGCTACACGCTCGCAACCCATAAACAGTGGCTGACTACGTTCTATCGGCGTTTCTTCAACAACCAGTTCAAGCGCTCGTGTACGGCTGATGGACCCAAGGTTGGCATGGTGTCGCTGTCGCCGAGGGGGGACTGGCGCATGCCGTCCGACGCGCAGGTGCGCAGTTGGTTGAGCGCCGTCGAGAACTACACGGGAGAAGAGGCATGAGCGTGACACTGGAGGAAGCGAGACGCATTGTCAGCGTCGCACAAGCCGCTGGCGCCGAACATCACATGATGCCGCTGACGGTCGCGGTACTCGACACCGGGGGGCACCTGGTTGCACTGGAACGCCAGGATGGCAGTGGCATCATGCGCGTGGAGATCGCCATCGGCAAAGCGTATGCGGCACTGGGCATGGGCGTACCCACCCGTTTGTTGCGCGACCGACTCGCTGACCGGCCTCACTTCGTGTCAGGGCTGGCAGCCGCAGCCGATGGACGCTTTATCGCCGTGCCGGGCGGTGTCCTGATTCGTAAGCAGGGTCGCGTGATCGGAGCGGTTGGCATCAGTGGCGACACATCCGACAAGGACGAATTTTGCGCCATCACGGCGATACAGGCTGCTGGTCTGGAAGCGGATCCAGACGCGCCGACGCCTGGCTGGGAGCAATCCAAACTCTGAGGCAACCGGCGTTGTATCGCGCGTAAGTGAGGCGGTGCGCCAGCGGCCAGGGCTTTGCGAAATGCAATCGGAGTCTGTCAGGTAGCTGGCGAACAATAGAGGAATACGACGCCGCATCCACGTTGACAGTGACGTGACGAGCGTTTACCTTTTCGTGCATGAAAGCACTCGCGTCGCTTGTAACCGTAGTAGTAGTACTGCTCGGACACCAGAAGGTGGCCGGCACGGTCTGACGCGAGCAAGCGAAAGAGATACCGAAGCCCGCCACCTGAAAAGGTGGCGGGTTTTTTTTTGGCTGGAATCTGTCCCCAGCATTATTTTGTGACCAACAGGGAAACCCAACCGATGAGCGAGACAGCGGCGCAAACCACGCCAGCCCGCATTGAATCCCCCACCCGCATCACCGGTGCGCAAGCCGTCGCCGCAACGCTCATCGAATTGGGTGTAGACACAGTGTTCGGGTATCCGGGTGGCGCCATCATGCCTATCTATGATGAGTTGTATGCCCGCGAAGAGTTGCGTCACATCCTGGTGCGACACGAGCAGGCGGCGGTGCACGCGGCTGAGGGTGTTGCCCGTACAACGGGCCAACCAGCAGTCTGCATGGCAACCTCGGGGCCAGGCGCCACCAACTTCATCACTGGGCTCGCCGACGCACTGATGGATTCCACGCCAGTGGTCTGCATCACGGGGCAAGTGCCTTCAACTTTGCTGGGCGGTGACGCGTTCCAGGAAGCGGATGTGGTGGGCATGACACTTGGCTGCACCAAGTGGAATTGCCAGGTGGCGGATGCCGACGATATTCCTCTCGCGATCCAGACGGCGTTCAAGGTTGCGCAGGAAGGTCGACCGGGCCCGGTGCTGGTGGATATCACCAAAGATGCACAAATAGGCACGCTGTTGGCCGAGCAGGTGGAGTTGGCTGGGACCGCGCCAGCGCTCGGGGATCACTACCGTGCCTGGCAATACGCGCCACGCCATGAGGACTTGACTGGCATTGGGGAAGCGGCCGCGATCATCAACGCGGCAGAGCGCCCGTTGATGTTGGTTGGACAGGGTGTGCAACTCGCAGGAGCCGAACAAGGTGTCATCAAGCTGGCTGAACGCGCCCAGATTCCGATGGGGTCCACGTTACTCGGGCTCTCGGCCGTCCCGACGGATCACCCCATGTACGTCGGCATGCTGGGAATGCACGGTAATCTCGCCCCCAACCTCTTGACCAATCAGGCGGACGTCATCATCGCAATCGGCATGCGTTTCGATGACCGTGTCACCGGACGCCTGGACGCGTACGCATGCGATGCAAAGATCATCCACATCGATATCGACCCGGCGGAAATCAACAAGAACGTGCCGGCCACCGTTGGCATTGTTGCGGACGCCAAGGCCGCGGTTGCCGAGCTTACGATGCAGATTGACAAGGCAGAACACGGCGAGTGGTTGGCACGATTCAAACAACACTTTGAAGAGGAGTTCGACGCTGTCATCCTGCCGGAATTGTTCCCGGGAGACGGCGCGATCACGATGGGCGAGGTGGTGCAGGCGTTGTCACAACAGACGGACGGCAACGCCATTGTCTGCGCGGACGTTGGGCAGCATCAGATGCACGTTGCCCGCTACTACGAATTCCGCCAGCCGATGAGCCACGTAAGCTCGGGCGGTCTCGGTACGATGGGTTTTGCGTTGCCGGCAGCCATTGGTGCGGCAATCGCCAACCCGGACCGTCACACCGTTGCCATTGCCGGTGACGGCGGCTTCCAGATGACCTTGCAGGAGCTCGCCACCATCATGCAGGAGCGCCTTCCGATCAAGATCATCATCTTGAACAACGGCTATCTGGGCATGGTGCGCCAGTGGCAGGAGTTGTTTTTCGATCGCCGCTATTCGCAGGTGCACATGGAAAACCCGGACTTCGTGCAGATTTGCAAAGGCTTCCAGGTCGCCGCCGAACGCATCGATGCGCGCGAAGATCTGAACGATGGCCTGCAGCGCATGTTGGAAACCAATGGCCCTTACCTGCTAGAGGTCATGGTCGGACAGGAAGACAACGTCTTCCCGATGATCCCGTCCGGCGCAGCGGTCGACGAGATTCGGTTGCGCTAGCCGCTGACCCCACCCGTAAAGAACTACCGCAAACAAGACTATTTCCGGACGCTATAACCATGAGTCAGTCACACAACTTCACGATCCACAGCTTCAATGCGCCAACCGTCTTGCCGCGCGTGGCATTGCTATTTTCTAAGCGACGCGTCGCCATCGAACGACTCGAAATGTACGAGATCGAGGGCGGCGAACACACGATGATGGGATTGGACGCGCGTTGCGATGCCGACACCGCGGGCAAAGTTGCCGCGCAGATTCGCCGCATCGTGGAGGTGTGCGACGTTCAGGTATCGGCCGCAGGCGCGTACCTGGTCGCGCAACGCGCTTAGCCGTCGCTTCAGCGCTGACGCGCGGCGTCGAGGCGTGTCAGCCGTGAGGCACCGGTGCTGAACTCAGCACCGGCTCGTTGCGGTCCAACCGGCGCTGGTCATGTATTCGACCCCGGACATATCCAGTACCACAGCTGCGCAGCCGTCTGCTGCTTGGACCGCACCTACCAGCCCGGACTGAAATTCGTTTGACGAGTTATGGTCGATTCGCCCCTGGGGCTGCACAACCTGTACGTCCGCATAAGACTTCGCTGGCAGCGTCACCGTCAGCCTCGCTCAACTTTGCCGCCGTGAAGACTAACACTTGCATGCAGCGAGGTGTATGTCCCGCTTTTTATGTTGGCTCGTCGCTGGATGCAGCGAGCTGCGGTCATGGTCAGGCGACCGAAGGAATCCGTCTGGTCCGCAGTTGCTCGCGCCAGTACTCAAGCGTCATCAGCTGTCTCCGGACGATGGCAAGCCACTCCGGCTCCCGCACTTCGACCAGCAGTTCCCGACCCTCATGGATCCGGCGCTCCAGGCGTTCCTGGGTCCAGTTGGTATGCGCCAAAACGTCCATCGCTATCCCCTTTAGCTGCTGCCAGCACCCATAAGCGACTGGCAGGTGACGGTCACGCCATAGCTACATATCGTAGGCTATGTCTACTGGAAACGCCATATATAGGGGTATCATCAACCTCGCACGGTGACGGTGACCGCGGAACTGCGCTCGCCTGTGCCGATCACCTCCACAAAAAACCGGTGTCTTCCTGGAGAAATCAGCCAACGTAGCGGCTCGCCTGGTTGTTGGCGGGCAAACGGTTTGCCATCGACGTACCACAACAACGCGTGTCCGCTATGAGCGCCATCAGCGCGCAGCGCAATCGACTGCAGGGACGGCTCAACGTCAGACAGATAGACCAGTTGCAATCCGTCGGCGGGAGTGTGGATCTGCGGCGCGGTCACCGCAGCCTGGGCAACCGTCGGGAGGCGATGTATTTTGTGCTGATGTGGCCGTGGCGGCTCCGCCATCCACTCTTCAACTACCCGCGGACAGTCCGGACCAGCCGCGCGCCCGGTTAACGCACATACGGTGTAACGATGCAGGTGCACGGGCTGCTTGAACCCCGTCCTGGTGCGCGGCAGAGACAGCATGACGTCGCGCACCAGCCAGGCCGCGCTGTCGGCGCCGCCCAACCGGTGCATACGTCGCGCATCCGCCCGCCCAACCCAGGCAGCGACCAGGTAACGCGGGGTCCAGGCCACGGTCCATGCATCTCGATACCCCTGTGACGTGCCTGTCTTCAGAGCAACCGTAAACGGATACTGCGTGGCGCCTACCCGGCTGAACGTTGGCAGGCGCGCCTGTGGGTCAGATAAAAAATGATTGATGAGCCGCACGCTGGAGGTATCCAACACCCGTTCTGACCGAACGGTTGGTTGAGCGGCCCACCATCGCAGTGGCTGTAGGTTGCCATCGTTGGCAAACACGGAATATGCCCGCACCAGCCGTAACAACGTCGTCGGCATTGCGCCCAATGCCAGCCCCAAGCCAAATCGATCGGCAGTACCAACGCGATCGTGAATCCCGAACCGTCGGAGCGCCCAATACACGCTATCGAGGCCCAAATCGCGCAATACACCGACGGCTGGCAGATTGCGCGAATTGGCCAAAGCCAGACGCGGCAGCATGGGGCCCAAAAACCGATGGTCTGCATTAGCGACACCGCCCGGCCCGGGGGCGTCGAGCACCAGCGAACTGGGAGTGAGCAGCCCACGCTCCAAAGCCAGTGCATAAACAAATGGCTTCAATGTACTGCCTGGAGAGCGTTGAATACGGGCGTGATCCAAGGCGCCAGCTGCGTCGTCTTGCCAATAACCAGACGATCCCACGTGCACGAGCACTTCGCGCGATTGCAAATCAACCACTACCGCGGCAGCGTTCTGCGCGCCCTGCGGTTGCCATTCATCGAGGCGCGCACACAGCGCATCGTGGACGCGGTTCTGCCATCGCAGATCCAGGGTCGCAACCGTTGGGCGACTCGCACTCGCAGCCGGCAACACCTCGCGGAGATGCATGATCGCATGCATTGCCGTAAACGGGCGTTCATCTCGGGGCTGTAGGCGCAACCGTCGCAGTTGCTGCCGCGCGACTTCCAGTTCTGCCGTCGAGATCACCTGTCGCCGGGCGAGCGCGGTCAAGACCTGCTGGCCACGTTGGCGAGCCCGGGTCCGCCCTGAATGCCGATACGGGTTGCTAAGCGCGGGCGCCTGAGGAATCGCCGCGAGAAAAGCGATTTCAGCCCAGCTCAAATCTGCAACTGGTTTACCGAGGTAGGCCCGTGCGGCGTAACCGATCCCGTGAATGCGATTGCCGTACGGGACGATACGCAGGTAGTGGCGCAACAGCGTTGCATTGTCGTAACGCCAGGTCAGTAACAGAGCTGTCGCCGCTTCGCGTGCCTTGTGCGACAGACTGCGGCGCCGGTCGTCGTGCGCACGTGCATACTGCATCCGCGCAATCTGCATGGCGATGGTGGATGCCCCCGAGGTGCGGCGCAGGCCCGTCGCGTTGCCCCACAAGGCACGCGCGACAGCGATCGGATCCACGCCCGGATGCCAGCCAAAGCGTCGGTCTTCAATCGCGACGGTGGCGTCCGCGACGCGCGCGGGTATATCGGTCAGTTTCCAGAACCCATACGCATCCGCATCGCGGGACGGCAACTCGGCCAGATAGCGACCACCACGGTCCAGAACCAGGTGTGAAGGCGATGGCGCCTGCAAGTGCGCGTGTGGCACCGCGACGCCGTAGAGATAAGCCGCACCAATCAGCACCGCGCCAGCGCCGAGTCCACATAAGGCGAGGATCGAGCTTGCCGTGCGGCCATTGCAAGCCAGCACCCAACCCGTCGCAGCCCCCATCCTCCGACGCTTAGTTCGCAACAGACGAAACACTTACGCGCGCTCCCAGCGAGTTGCCATGCACAGTAGCGTCATACATCGCTTCCGCGCGTGCGGGAGGTTGGGTAAAGGTGCCCGGCGTGACCGCACGTACCCGGAACCTGAACGTGTGGTGCCCCTGTGGCAGGTAGTCGAAGAACAACCGCACAACATCGTCACGCAGCTGTTTGGATGTCGCAACCAGAGTGTCCGAGGCTGACGGTTCCGCATCCGGTCGTGCGGTAGCGAGGTCGGGATTCATGGGTTCGAGGCCCGCGGCAAGCGGCACTTCGACCGCCACGTGATAACGGTCGGAAGCGTTAACCACCTCGATACGCTCCTCGATGACATCGCCAACGGATACAGCCAATACCTCAGCCGGGCGAGTCTTTCTGACCAGCGTCATGGGAGCCTCATCCGGCGATACCCGAAACCAGTCGCGCGTCACTGCAAATCCGGCTACTTGCGCGGCATCCGAGGCACTACTGCCGGCTGGCATAAACTCGGAATCGACACGCACGAAGGTTGTCTCACCATCCTTTGGAACACCTAGCTGAAAGCTGTCGGCGGCGGTCATCCGGCGCGTGCCAACGGAGGTCTGAAGCCGCCACGGCCTGATATCAGCGTCGCCAACCTTGAGTGTCAGTGACAATGCGTCTCGACGATTCCGTGCAACGGCGTCGGCCAACGCGTCCAGGGCGCTGGCATTGGCATTGGTAGTGCCCCAGCCGTCTCCTCGCCCCAACGTTGTGAGGGCATCCCGCAACATCGGAATTCGCGCATCACTGGCATCAAGCTCAAGTAGCGCCCGCAAAATCGAGGCAATTGTCCGCGTCTCGCTAGGGAGGATTCGCGCGAGGGCATGGTCACCGGACGCGTGGTCGTTGAGACCAAGGTAGCGTATATCGCCGTCAACCAGCTGCGTGCGCATCCCCGTCGAAACACTCCGCAGTAGCGAGGCTGACGCCTGCGAGCCGGTTGCACCGGAGACGGACAAGCTGCGTAACACCTGGGCGACATTCTCCAGTGGCAGGAACTGCGCCCGCCGCGCCAGTTCCGCGGCATACGCCTCGTCAGCCAACCCCGCGTCCGCCAGTGCCGCGAGTGCCCAGGTGCGTTCGGGGAGTTCTGCTCCATCGAGCAGCCCCGGAAAATCCGAGCGCAACGCGCGGCGCAGTGATTGGGCCAGGCGGGCTTCGAGCGCTTCCGGTACATCCAGTCCGGCGTTGCGAACGGCAATCGCAAACTGCAGGGTCCAGGCAGTGAGACTGACGTAGCCTCGCCCGCCCGGCCAAAACGCGACCAGTTCCCGCTCGTCAATGGCGTCTTCAATCCATTTGAAGGTCTCCGCAAGACCTGTCAACAGGCGCTGCTGGCCCAGGTCGCCGTTAACACGCAATCGCTCGCCGAATCGCTTGAGGGCAAGCCCAGCGCGAATAATGCTGATGCGTTGCTCCGTGCACGCGTATGGATAACGCAGCATGAAGGAGCTCGCACCCACCAAGCCCATTACGCCAGGATCCGTACTCGCCACGAGGGTACGACTGAGGCTGCCAGGGCGTATCGCCGCCCCGATCGGGTCAACGACAGCGGTGGTACCTGGTGACAGTTCCAGCATCTCGCGGAGATGTCGCGAGCGGCGATCCGACCGAACCGGCAACTCCAGCGACAATGCATCTCTGGCCAGGTCCGCCGCGCGCTCGACCGCCATGGTCAGCGCAACCTGCCCTTGGGCCTCCTCTGGCACCAGTGCCGGCAGCACGACCACCACGTTTTGACGACCGAGTTGTAGTGCCCGCTCAGCGCGCGTTGCGCTGTTGGCATCTTTGAACCGGAGCCCGTCAACTTCAGCCACAAAACGCGTAGCGCCACCGGTCCCGTCCGTGGCCCGCACCAGGGCTCCAAGGTCCAGTTCGTCGCCGGGCCGGACAAAATGCGGCAGCTGCGGCTGCACCAGCAACGGCAGGCGGACCGCAAGCGCGCCGGTGGTTACCCCGAAGCGACCCGCGCCACTGACCGCTTTCGCGCGCAGCTTGAACACGGTCAGGTTATCCGGAAGATCGATGGAGACGCGCGCGATCCCGTCTTGCCCGACCGCGATGGTGGGCGCGTAATACGCGACTGGCACCAGGCGTTTGCGTGGGGTCACCTGGTCGAGGAGATCACGCGCTTCGGTGTCACCACTACCACCGCCCGGGTATTCGGCGAGCGGCAGAAACCCGAACAACTCGTTGCGCGTATCGCGCATGCGCACCTGCGTTGGTCTTGCGACCACGAAGTCACGCATCGGGCTCAGGCGGCGTTCCCTGCCGAGCGCCAGCACCGCCTGATCAACGAGCCACATCGTGACCTCACCCGCGCGTGGATGACCGCTCGCGTCGCGCAGCCGGATGGTTGCTTCAACGCGCGCACCTGGCCGTGCCGTGGCTGGCAGCTCGACGCTGACGGATAATTCATGCTCCGACGGCGCAACGTCCAGCCAACGAGTGGCTGCCAGAGTAGAAGGCCTGCCGAGGTCGAAGCTTAGCGAGCTGTTGGCAGCTGTACGTATGGCCCCGCGCCCGCGCATCAACAGGAAATGAACCGCCAAGCGTGGCGCGGCGGTGCGCGGCAATTGATAGTCGAACACGGCGGTGCCGTTCCGGACAGCCTGCCAGCGATAGCGCACGCCGTCGGGGGCCTCCGCAACCATCAGCACGTGTGCATCCCGATAGGGGCTTTGCACCACCATCTGCGCGGTATCGCCCGGTTCATAGCGTGATTTATCCACACTCACCTTGAGCACCTTCGCCGGCGGTTTTGACCAACTGACGGCCCGCTCACCCGCGACAAAAAAGTCGGCGCGTACCGTGTAACGCCGCCCCAGCGCATCTTTGCTGGCGAACTCCAAGATGTAGACGCCCGCCTCTTCCACCCGGATGGGCGCGGCTTTCGGGCCGGCCACGCTGCGCAACGCCTGCTCGGACAGCAACGTATCTACAGGTTCCGTCACATACTTGCCGATGCCGCTGGAAAAATCGGTGGCGCGCAACTGCGTGTGCCAGTCGCGCCTGTACAACCGCATCGTGACCGGATGGTCACCGAGAAACTCACCATCCGCACCGACAGCTACAAATTGCGGTGTCAGCACACCAATGTGTTTGACAACCGTTGGCATCTTCACACCGAGCGCAACCCCTGGCAGCCCGAGAATCTCCCTGGTTGCGGTGACTTCGCGGCCGTCGTCACCGGAGACCACCGCCTCAACCACGTAGCGACGCGGTCCTGCCGCCGGGACCGTGCGCGGATCGATCGTGAGACTGCCATCGCCCGCGTCACTGGTGCGCTCGGTACGTTCGATCAACGCGTCAGCTTCAGGAGCGGCATCGCGGCCAAAATACGCTCGCGAATTGAATGCAAACCCCGGTACGGAGGTGGGCGACCACGCATATGGGAACTGCGTCACCTTCCATTCGAGAGGTCGGTCAATAGCGCGACCACCCGCGTAATAGCGGGCCAGCATCTTGAGTTCAAATGGACGGTCCAGTCCGACCCGGTCCGGACCGCTCAGCAACACTTCAAGGTCCGGAAGCCGGTAGTCCTCTTTGCGAAATGACAGCCCGCCGCAGGTACCAACCTGGCGTGCACCAGATGCGTACTGAAAATCCACCCAGTACTCGCCAGCAACCAGGTCCGCCTCGTCAAACTCGTGATAAAAGGTTCCGTTTATGGACAACGCATAGGGGAACTGCCACTCCTGCCCGCGCGGTCCGTAGATAACCAGTTTCCCTTCGCCCTCAGGTATGGCAAACCGTCCCTCCGCGCGCGTGCGTATCCAACCTTTGATGTGGACCGGTTCGTCCGGCTTGTAGACAGGACGATCGCTGAACAGATGGCAATGTTGCGTGGCACCTCCGCGCCTTTTGTGCTCGCGCGGCGACAACCAGGCCTCCTCTGCCGGCAACCATTGGTTGTCCGAAAACCGTTCACGCGGAGCCGTGGGATCCAGCGTCAGCATGTCGTCATCTGTGCGCACGACAATTCGCATCGGTCGCTCCCCGGGACGCCGTGCCTCACGCGACCAGGTGGCATAACCAAGTGAATTGGTCTCGAGGCGCGCAAGCGTATGCCAGCCACCACGCCCCTGGACATAACCCTCAACTTCAACGCGCGCACCTTGCACGGGCGCCCCACTACGAAGCGACGATACAAAAAAGCCGATCCCGTAGGCGTTGCTAACGGTCGACAAGGAAAGATCCGTGACTTGTACGCGCATCCAGCTACGACGATGGCCTACGCCAGGCCTGCGGATACCCAGCAGATAGGTGCCGGACATCTGGTGGCCATCCACGGCTTGCAACAGCGGTGTCAAGTCAAGGCCAAAGCGGGCAGCCGTCGCCGAACCGGCGAGCGGCAACTCGACCAATGCCGAATAATCAGGCGAGCCCAGAATGCGTACATGCGCGGCCAGCGATTGGGCATCGACGTGGTGGTCTGGCGCGTGGTGCGCAACCGGTTCCTCTCCCGGCCCGGGCGGGCGGATCGACTCGTCGACACTGACAGGCGCCGCGGGGAACGGCCACAAGCTTCGATCAAGCGGATCGATGCGATGCAACCGCACGTCCGCGTGCGCGTCGTGGCGCCCTTTCAAGGGAACCTCGCGCGCTCCGAAGCGTTCCACAATACCGCGCGCGGCGGCGAACTGTAAAAACGCAGGGCGACGTTTGAACGCCACGGTCGCACGGGTCGGCTTACGAGCCGGATCACCAGCATCCAGTAGCCTGCCCTGCGTGTCCGCCAGGGGCGTGTAGCGAAGCTCTAACGAATAGTTTTGTTCGGCTACAAAATCCCCACTGATCCGTAACTGCTTGCCTTCCACCGCGAACTTCAGCTGTTCGGGCTGCGGCGATACCCGCACCAGGTTGCGGGCAGCGGCGTGATTGAGCGGTGCTAACGGATGTGAAAACTCAACGACGATCTGCCGTGTTGCACCGCTACAGCGCAGGGCAGAATCGCCTGCGTAATGCGCTCCCTCTACCGGTGTTGGCAAGCGCTGTTGGTCACAGCCAAAAGCTCGCATCGAAAACGCCGGCACGGTGCGGTAACGGGCCTCCCACACCGGTGTTGGCGCATGCGCATCTCCCTTGGTTAGTGCCAGCCGCAACCGCAGCTCCGTGGCCGGAGCAAGTGCGCGGGAAAGCATCACCACAACCGCTGCGGATGATGAGCGGCCCTGAGCGAGTTGTTTTACCGCGTATTGGTTTGCGTCCAGCGGCGTGAACTCCGCGGCGGTGGCGTAGTTGCGTATCTCCACTTGCAGCTGTTGTCGCAATACATCGATGGAAGGTGTTTGCCTGAAGTTGAGAACCACTTGGTCCAGAGAGTCCAACGCTTCGTCCTGGGCTTTGGGCTGGGTATCAAGGGGTGCGTCCAGTGCCGCGTGCAACACGTGTTCCGCGTCGCCAACAACAAACTTCAGCCCTGCAAATGCTGGCCATGGTTCGGCGGGCCGGAACTGCAGCGTCTGCTCATCCAACCAGGCGAACGCGCCCGGATGCTCCGGCCACACTTTGACCAGCCCGACCAATGCCGCACGAGCAGTTGCCGGCGCAAGCGGTTGTGGCACATCAAAGAAGACGGTGACCGGGTCCCATGCGCGTAACAATCGCGTGGGCACTATCTGATCGGCGAGCGCCACAGCCGCCGCAAAACTGAGCAAGACACCGGCCAGTAGCTGCGGGAGATAAAGCCTGTGAGAGGTCATATCAACGATCCTCCGTTGCGTGGAACCTGGCGAGATAGCTGCGCTCAACGGCCGCCGGGACGCCGCGGGGGCGTTGTTGCCCAACCAGCAGCGGGCGAACGTATTGCGCCACCGGTGCATCGTTTTGCAGAACCAACAGGTAGCGACCGCGCGCGAGCGGTTGGAACAGGTTGCGGCCCTCGGCCATGACGCGACCGAGCCGGTCATGCAACCGCAGGTGCAAACGATCGTCAGTGGCGCGTGCACCCAAGCCGATGCGACCAGCATGCGTCCACACAAACTCGAACAGGCTGCGCTCTCCAGGGGCCATCGGCGACGGTTGGCTGTTGCCCTCAACCAGTGGTTCGGCCTCGTGGTGCTCGATCGCTACCGACACATCATCCGTGTTGGATGCCAGCAACAGTTCGTGCCGGCCGGGCGGCACCAGGTGCCAGTGCTCGGTAGCAAGCTTTGCAATCAGCGGAACGTGATTACTCCCCATCAGTCGACTGGCAATTGGGGCTGATGCCCGCACACGCAACATACGAGCCGCGGTCTCGTGCAGTACCAGGCGACGTGCGCCGCTGCCGAGCGAAAGCACGGTATCGCCGGTCATAGGCGTTGCTACAAATTGCGACGCCTGCCACTCGGCCAGTTCCACGCGCCCGCTTTTGTGCAACACGCGCACCGTTCGGGCAGGGCCAGTTGCAGCGTCGCGGGTTTCGACGGTGGCCGTATCCG